>CENP01056143.1_pt1 | contig 22367 bp, 22 predicted proteins | sample 361281 | NCBI WGS metagenome assembly CENP01 (sample SAMEA2591122, study PRJEB7988) | marine metagenome | biome: marine biome (ENVO:00000447); feature: deep chlorophyll maximum layer (ENVO:xxxxxxxx); material: saline water (ENVO:00002010), including plankton (ENVO:xxxxxxxx) | depth 70 m | reverse complement strand
TCTTTTGCAAATCCATTTTCTGCAATCATTTTAACGTGATTAAATATTGTATGCATATTTATCTTTTCTTTCTTTATTTGGGAGCTATCTGAGAAGATTTCCATACTATTTATAAGATTTTTTATTCTATCCGTCTCATCACATATAATATTTATTAGAGATTGATCCTCAGCTGAAATACCGTCCATTAATAGTTGAGCAGCACCTTTAATGCCTGATAATGGATTCTTAATTTCATGGGCTAATATTGATGACATTTCAATTAATGACTTAGATGATCCGGCTTGTAGATATTGTTTATTGAATTTTTTTGCAATACCTCTTTCGATGATAATTAATAATAAATAATCACTTTCTTCAAACGGAGATACTTGTATATCAACTTCATGTGTTATTTGATTAATCGGATTCGTGATATTGAGGGAATATTCTCTTATTGTATTACCATTTTCTCTTGATTGATTAATTAAATAAAATAATGGAGACGTATCGGGGTAAAGTGATGAAAATTTATATTTGTTTAGTATATTTCGACTAATTCCAAAAAACATCTCAGCTTCGTCATTAGCTGCTTGAATAAAATTCTCTTTATCCAATATTATTAAGGGGTATTTAATAGTTCTGATTAGACTATCAAAGTCCAGATCTTTTTTATTTAATATTGTTTTCATTTCTATGATATAAATTATATATATGTAGATTGATTAAAATTAAGGCACAAAAGATTAGTGACTAATAATTAATCATTATATATATTGATAGATTATTTATTAGAATATTGCAAGGCTTGTTAATGAAAAAATCAGTTATTATTTGCGCAGCTGGAAAAAGTACTAGATTTTCTGATAAATCCGAAATTCCAAAACAATTTTTTAAAGTATGTGATAAAACTATTCTTGAGTACTCAGTTGATAAATTTATAAATTATGAAAAAATAGATACCATAATAATATGCATAGATGAAATCCATAAAAAACACTACCAAAGTATATTAAATAAATATTTAGATCATAATTTTATTACATTTATTAAGGGAGGAAAAACTCGCGATCAAACTGTTTATATTGCCCTCAATTATTTAAAAAAAAATAATCCTGATATTGTTTTTGTTCACGATGCTGCGAGACCAAATTTTGATTTATCACTTATTGATCAGCTAATTGATAATCTAATGACATACGATGCTATTATTCCAATTTCACCTATAACAGATACAATAAAAAAAATTTCGGGAAAAAATATGGTAACAAAAGACCGAGAATCTTATTTTTTATCACAAACACCACAACTATTTAAATTCAATAAATTATTAAATGCACATAAACTTGCAAAAAAATTCAAAAATATTAAAGTAACTGATGATGCACAAATTATTGAACTTAATAATTTAAAAATAAATACAGTTATTAATACTTCTGATAATTTTAAAATTACTACATTAGAAGATTATATGAGATTTCGAGACATAAAAGAAATTAATAACAGCACAATAAGAGTTGGTATTGGTTTTGATGTACATAAATTTAAACCAGGTAAAGTACTAAGATTATTTGGGGTTAATATACCATATACAAAATCATTAGAAGGCCATTCAGATGCTGACGTTGGCCTACATGCAATAACTGATTCCATATACGGTGCACTTGGACTAGAGGATATTGGTTTTTATTTTAACCCAAATAATTCAAAATGGAAAAATGCCGATTCTAAATTATTCTTAGCAGATGCACTGAATAAACTTAATGATAACTTGGGATTGATAAACAACATAGATATTGTTGTAATTTGCGAAGAACCAAAGATAAATTTACACCGCACTGTGATAAAAAATAAACTTTCAGAATTACTGTCAATTCCAATAACAAGAATTAGCGTAAAGGCAACAACAACAGAAAAATTAGGTTTTACTGGAAGAAAAGAAGGTATTGCAGTTCAAGCTATAGTAAACATTGGTATAAGGAATCAAAGGTATGAATAATTTAAATGACTTATCATTCGATTTAATGAAAAAGTGTAAAAAATTTAACTATAATATTGGAACCGCCGAGTCCTGCACTGGTGGCTTGATATCTTCAACAATAACTAATATCCCAGGCTCATCACAAATATTTGACATGGGCATTGTATCTTATTCTAATGATGCAAAAATAAAGTTTCTCAATATAAATCCTGAAGAAATAGATATGCATGGTGCCGTAAGTAGTCAAGTCTGTTCTTCAATGTCAAAAAACTTATTAAAGATCAATCCAAAGATACAGCTTTCCATTGCTGTTTCTGGTATAGCAGGACCAAATTCTGATGACTCAAATAAAGATGTTGGTCTTGTATTTATATCTGCGTCTCATTCGAGAAAAACAATTTGTAACGAATATAACTTTGGAAATATAGGAAGATTGCAGATCCGCGAAGCTACTGTTATAGAGGCAATTACACTTTTGAATAATTTAATAGATTATTTAAATATTTGATGAGCTCTTTTCTCGAATGCATCCATATATTTAAAAAAAACTTTTTCAAACATTAGATTTATAATAGATCCGGTTAAAGATTGTTTTGCTTCAAATTCAATATTAAATTTTATTTTGCAGCCATGTTTTTCATCTTTAAATTTCCAATAATTATTCAATTTAACAAATGGACCATCTTTGTTAACCACATCAATAGTAAAATTATGTTTATTTATAGTGATGTGAGACGTAAAAAATTCATTAAGGATTCCATAACCGACCCTCATAGTTGCGTCTATATAAGTAATTTCTTCCTTCTCATATTTATTAATAATTTTCAGTGATTTACAGGCGGGAACAAATAAAGGATATTTTTCAACATCTGATACTAACTCAAACATTGACCTAGCATTGTATAAGACATTTTTTTCAACTTGCTTTGATTTCATTAACTTAGAGTGGATTATGAAGATTTATCTTACGATTGTTCTCTTTTAGTTGTTCAAAATCATCATCGGCATGGTACGAGGACCTTGTGAATACACTTGCTGATACCATCTTAAATCCTTTTGCCTTTGCAATTGTCTCATAACTCTTAAATTCATCTGGTGTAACATATTTTTTTACAGGAGCATGTTTTGGAGAGGGTTGTAGATATTGTCCAATAGTTAAAAAATCTACATTTGCACTAATTAAGTCGTCCATGACCTGAAGGACTTCCTCTCTTGTTTCGCCAAGGCCGACCATAATACCAGATTTTGTATAAATATTAGCATTCATTTGCTTTATATCCCTTAATATACTTAATGAATGAAAATATCTAGCCCCTGGTCGTATTTTAAGATAAAGAGCGGGCACGGTTTCAAGATTATGATTAAAAACATCGGGATTAGAGTCAGAAATTATTCCAAGTGCAGATTCTTTTCTTAGAAAATCCGGTGTCAATATTTCTATTGTAGTATCTGGCGATTTATCTCGTATTGATCTAATAACTTCGGAAAAGTGTTGGGCTCCTCCATCCGCAAGATCATCGCGGTCAACAGATGTAATTACTACGTGACGTAGGTTCATTTGTTCAACAGCATACCCAATTTTTTCAGGTTCTTTTGAATCTAATGCATTGGGTATACCCGTTTTTACGTTACAAAAAGCACAAGCCCTAGTACAGGTATCACCCATAATCATAAAAGTCGCGTGGCGTTGATCCCAACATTCAGATATATTAGGACATGCTGCCTCTTGACAAACAGTATTTAAATTTAGCTCTTTAACTAACTTAGCTGTGTAATTATATCCATCACTACTTTTATACCTCACCTTAATCCAATCAGGTTTATCAACGCTAACGTTATTACTTTTGTTTTTTAAGTGCGGATGACGTAGTACAGATTTATCACTAAGATTATCAATTAAATTTACCATTAATAATGTATTCCTATATCGTAAGCATTTAATACTGCCTCATGTAGGGATTCTGAAATAGTTGGATGAGGAAAAATTGTTGTTATAACATCTTCCTCAGTTGCTTCCATATTCTTAGCAATAGCATAACCATGGATAAGTTCGGTTACCCCGTCACCAATCATATGAGCACCCAGTAATTCACCAGTATTATCATCATAGATGACTTTAATAAAACCACTTTCACTGGAAATGGCCTTTGCTTTTCCATTAGCAAGCAATGGAAATCTTCCAACTCTAATTGATTTATATGCTTCTTTTGCCTTAGTTTCTGATAATCCAATAGAAGCAATTTGAGGGTTTGAATATACACATCCTGGTATATTATATTTATTTATTGCAGATGGGTCTAAGTGCGATAAATGTTCTATTGATAAGACACCTTCATGGGATGCTTTATGAGCTAACCATGGTGCACCAGTGACATCCCCTATTGCGTATATATTTTCAATATTTGTTTGCATATGGCCATTCGTAACGATATGACCATTTTCACATTTAATATCTAAATTTTCTAAGCCAATATTTTCTATATTACCAGTGATACCAACTGCAAGTATTACTTTGTCTGATTTGAGTGTTGAAGTTTTATCTTCTGTATTTGATTTTATTGTCAATTTGCAGCCAGACTTAATTTTCACAACATCTTGAACAGTTGTATGTAAGTGGAAATTTATACCTTGTTTTTCAAAATCTTTCATAGCATATTCAGATACTTCCTCATCTTCATTTGGTAAAATCCGGTTGGCTAGCTCAACGACATCAACAGTTACGCCAAGAGCATTATAAAAATTTGCGAATTCGATACCTATAGCTCCTGATCCAATAACAGTTAGAGATTTAGGTAAATTAGTCGGTGTCATAGCATCTTTATAGGACCATATATCCTCATCAAAACTAATTGATGGAAGTTCACGGGGCCTTGCACCAGTTGATAAAATTATAAATTTGGAACTCAATTGATTTTCTTTACCATTATTGTCAATTTTAATACAATTTTTATCAATTAATTCAGCGGAACCCGAAATATGAGTAATTTTATTTTTTTTCAATAAAAATGCTATTCCATCAGAAAGCGTTTTTGCGACACCGCGTGAACGACTAATAACTTTTTCAAAATCAAAAGATACATTCTTTGCAGTAATTCCATAATAGTCGGATTTCTTCATAGTTGTATATATTTCAGATGATTTTAAGAGAGCTTTTGTTGGTATACACCCCCAGTTGAGGCAAATACCTCCTAGTTTATCTTTTTCAATTATTGCTGTCTTATGACCAAGTTGAGCTGCTCTTATTGCAGCGACATATCCTCCTGGACCTGAACCAATAACCACTACGTCATAATCATATTCCATACTATTCTCCATTTTTTACAAAGATTACAGCAACATTAGATTTGGATTCTCAATTATTTCCTTCATATAAGAAATAAAATTAGCACCAACAGCGCCGTCTATTAATCTATGATCTGCAGTTAAAGTTATAGAAATTACCTCATCTATTGAAACTGCCTCTTCTTCAATAACAGGAATTTTTCTTGAAGCACCAATTGATAATATTGAAGATTGAGGTGGGTTAATAATCGAGGTAAAATTTTTAATACCATACGCACCCAGGTTAGAGATTGATATAGTCCCACCCTGATATTCACTAGGGGATAGCTTTTTATCTCGTGCCTTTTCTACTAATAATTTCATATCATCTCTAATAGCTGATAACCCTTTACTCTGTACGTCTCTAATAATTGGGGTGATTAGTCCATTTTCAATAGCTACAGCAATACCGATATCAGTATTTTTATGAATAAGAGTTTTATCACCAATCCAAGTAGAATTTACTTCTGGAACTTTTATCATAGCCATTGAAGTAATTTTTATAATAAAGTGATTTATTGATAACCTTTGATGATTATCAAAATGCTCATTCATTGAATTTCTTACTTTATTCAATTTAGAAATACTACAATCTATATTTAGTGTATAAGATGGTATTTGCAAATTAGATTCTTCTAACCTTTTTGCTATAACTAATCTCATATTATCATTTATTTTTTCGCTATAATTAGAAGCGTTATATAATGAAACGATCGACTCATGATCAGTGACATTGATACCAGTTGACTCACTATTAATACGTTGATGAATATCTTTTTTAACAATACGTCCGTTTGGCCCAGAACCTGATATTTCTCTTGTATCAATATTATTTTCTTCAGCAATTCTTTTAGCAAGTGGGCTTATATATTTTCTTTCAATATCCAAATTAACTTGGCTTTCCTTTTTATTATTTGAAGAATCAATATTACCTTCATTTGCTTTTAGAGGCATATCTTTTTCTTGCTCGACATTCGAAGTTGATTGCGCATCAGATGAAACTTCATCTTGAAAAGTTTCAGTCTTATCATCGATACTTATTTTTTTATCAATATTATCAAGATCATCAATACTTTCTCCTTCTTCAAGAAGAATAGCTATGGGTGAATTTACTTTCACATCATTCGTTCCTTCAGCAATTAGAATTTTTCCAAGAACTCCATCATCTGCAGACTCATACTCCATTAGTGCCTTATCAGTTTCAATCTCAGCAATAATTTCACCAGAAGAGATAGAGTCACCCTCTTTTTTTAACCACTTAACTAAGTTACCCATTTCCATTGTTGGAGAAAGAGCTGGCATATAAATTTTAATAGACATCACACTCTCCGATCAAAGAATATTCTTAATAGCATCAATCAATTCTTCCTTACTTGGTAGTGCCATTTTTTCAAGGTTTTCAGCGTAAGGCATAGGCACTTCTTTTCCTGTCACCCTGAGTACGGGAGAATCAAGCCAGTCGAATGCCTCTTCCATTATAACAGATATAATTTCCGAGGATACTCCAGACTGCGACCACCCCTGTTCAACGACAACGCATTTATTTGTTTTCATAATCGATTTTACAATTGTATCCTTATCTAAAGGTTTAATTGTTCTTAAATCAATTATTTCACAAGATATTTGTTCTTTCATAAGTATATTAGCAACATTTTCACATAATTTTAGATTTATAGAATGTGATACTAATGTTATATCTTCGCCTTCCCTTAGGATATTTGCTTTTCCAATTGGTATAATTTCGTTGTCTTTTAATGTTATATAACCAGTTTCAGAATATAGTATTTCATTCTCTAGAAAGATTACTGGGTTTGGATCTCTGATAGCTGCCTTTAATAGACCTTTATGATCATTTGCTGTATATGGTGACACAACTTTTAAGCCGGGTATGTGTGAAAACCATGCGGTTAAATCTTGACTATGTTGTGCGGCAACACGAGCGGCAGCGCCATTAGGTCCTCTAAAGACTATAGGACAGTTTAATTGACCACCTCCCATATAAAGTGTCTTAGCCGCTGAATTTATGATATGATCCATTGCTTGTAGTGAGAAATTAAAAGTCATAAATTCAACAACTGGCTTTAAACCTGCAAAGGATGCCCCAATCGCAATCCCTGTGAATCCATTTTCTGTTATTGGTGTATCTATAACCCTTGTGGAACCAAACTCCTGAAGCAAACCTTGTGTAACTTTGTATGCCCCCTGATATTCCGCAACCTCTTCACCCATGACAAAAACATCATTATCAATTCGCATCTCCTCAGCCATTGCATCACGGAGTGCCTCTCTTATTGTTACAGTTTCATTTGGGCTAGAAACTTTAGTTATATTATTTTCTTCTATTTTTTTTACAGCTTTAGCCTGATCGTCAATTGTATTTGTGAATAATTTACCCCTGAGTTTTTCAGTATTATTATCCAAAACAGCAATTGGTGTTTTAACGGATATCTTTTCTTGACCCTCTTGAACGAGTAGTTCGATGACCGTACCTTCAGAGTCTGACTCTATATCCATTGCAGCTTTATCGGTTTGTATTTCTGCAATTGGATCGCCCACACGTAGGTAATCACCCACCTTTATAAACCATTTTGTTAAATCACCTTCATTCATACTAGGTGACATAGCAGGCATTAAAATTTCTATCTTCATATATTTACCAAAAATACTAAATGTATATATCTTTAAATAGCTCTTCACTTGGTGGCAAAGGGCTTTTAGATGCAAATTCAGCAGAGATATCTACAATATTTTTTATCTCATTATTAATTTTTTTTATATCATCTTCAGAAGCATACTTTTTAGAAATTATTTTATTTTTAACATTCTCAATTGGATCTGAAAAATCTCTTACTTCTTTGACCTCATCCCTAGTTCTATACTGTGCGGGATCAGACATTGAGTGCCCCCTATATCTGTATGTGAGCATCTCTAAAATGTAAGGTCCTTGGTTATTTCGAACCTTATCAACTGCTCTTTTACCTGCCTCAACGACCGAATCAATATCCATACCATCTACCTGTTCACCCTCAATACCAAAACTTACCCCTCTTTGCGAGAGATCTTTTTGCGCTGATGATCTTTGAACAGAAGTACCCATTGCATATCTATTGTTTTCAATAATATATATACAAGGAAGATTCCACAATTTTGCCATATTAAAGCTCTCATAAACTTGCCCCTGATTTGCAGCACCGTCTCCAAAATAAATTAATGTAACGGCATTATTATTTCGATATTTATTTGAAAATGCTAAACCCGTTCCTAATGGAACAGATGCACCGACTATTCCGTGCCCACCATAGAAGTTACTTTTCTTTGAAAACATGTGCATGGACCCACCTTTTCCTTTAGAGTATCCATCAATGCGTCCATATAATTCAGACATAACACCCTTTGGATCCATTCCACAGGCCAACATATGACCATGATCTCTATACGTTGTAATTACTTGATCACTTTTTTCTATACACATCTGCAAACCAACAACAACAGCCTCTTGACCAATGTATAAATGACAGAAACCACCTATCTTACCCAACCCATAAGACTGTCCAGCTTTTTCCTCAAATCTCCTTATTAGAAGCATCTTATTGTAAGCATCTAATAATTGCTTTTTTCTGAGGTTTGAGCTTTTAATATTGTGCGGTTTTTTAGTCATTCTATATTTTATGAATCAGATTATATTGAAAGTATGAATTATTATACACTAATAACCCAAAAAATATATAAAATATTACAATAACAGAACGATCATTCGACTTTATTGATTTTTAGATATGTTTATTATAACTTCATCTGGATGGGCATAATAAAGTATTTTTCTAGCCTTCTCATCTAACATATCTGCATCAATATCCTTTTTTAGTAGAGAGATATGTTTTTCGATTCTTAATTTTTCAGATCTGACAAGTAACAACTCATTATTAATGTTTGTTAATTTAGCCTTCAAGTGTTGGTTCTTTGAGAGACCAGAATTACTGCTAAATGTATGATATGATATGTAAGATAGAAACAACATTAACAATGTCGGTAATATTAAGAATGATATGTATCTTTTTAATCTTATAAAAAACATTATTAATTCTACGAATTAGAATTTAATATTTAATTAAATATAGTCTTTAAATTCTTTAAGACCACCAAAGTAAGCATTTTTACCAAGTTCTTCCTCAATTCGAAGTAATTGATTATATTTGGACGTTCTATCAGATCTTGAAAGTGAACCTGTTTTAATCTGACCCGAGTTTGAGGCTACAGCCAAATCAGCTATTGTAGTATCTTCTGTTTCCCCTGATCTATGTGATATAACACAACTATAATTTGAATTTCTAGCAATATCCATTGTTTGCAAAGTTTCTGACAATGAGCCAATCTGGTTAACTTTTATTAAAATTGAATTAGCTATGGTATTTTTTATTCCCTTTTGCAATCTATCTTTATTGGTAACAAACAAATCATCACCAACTAATTGACATTTATGGCCGAGTTTTTTGGTTAAAATTGACCAACCATCCCAATCATCTTCAGACATACCATCCTCAATTGAAATTATTGGATATTTGCTTATTAAACCATCATAAAAATCTACTAACTCTTCCTTACTTAAAGATGGTTCATCAGGTTCAATATTATAAGAATTTTTTTTATAAAACTCACTCGAAGCTGCATCTAATGAGAGAAATATATTCTCACCTGCCCTGTATCCAGCAGAGCTTATTGACTTAATTATGATTTCTATTGCATCGCTTGTTGATTTTAAATTTGGCGCAAATCCTCCCTCGTCGCCAACAGAAGTACTTAAAGACGCTAATTTTAAGTTATCCTTTAGTGACCTGAATATTTCCGCACCAGCTCTTAGTGCATCCTTAAATCTATCAAACCCCGCTGGTATAATCATAAACTCCTGTATATTAATTGAGTTATCGGCATGCGCACCTCCATTTAAAATATTCATCATAGGTACAGGTAATGTGTATTTTTTATCTTTTGATAAATATTGATAGAGTGGCTGATTAGTATCTAGTGCAGCAGCCTTCGCAACAGCTAGTGACACAGCCAATATTGCATTTGCTCCAATATTTCCCTTATTATTAGACCCATCAAGATCTATTAAAATTTTATCGATACTTTCTTGATCGCCGGGGTCTGTGTTTATTAGAGCATATTTTATAGATTCATTTATATTTTTAACGGCATTTAGGACACCCATCCCATGAAATCTATCATCACCATCTCTCAATTCAATAGCCTCATGTACACCCGTAGAAGCACCAGAAGGTACTGAATATCTTGATCTTATTCCACTTTCTAATACAATATCAGCCTCTACTGTGGGATTACCGCGGCTATCTATTATCTCTCTTCCAATAACATTAGTGATTTTTGACATATGAATTATTCCTAATTATCTATGATATTCTTTTTGCAAGATCATCAAATTTTAGTAATTTTTCAATTAGAATTTGAAAATCTTTGAGATTTAATTGATTATCTGAGTCAGATATTGCATTTTCTGGCTTATCATGAACTTCAGCAAATAAACATGCTATACCAGTTGAAACAGCTGCAATACTAAGCGTTTCAACAAACTCTCTCTGTCCACCACTTTTTCCAGAACCACCTCCAGGTAGCTGTACAGAGTGTGTTGCATCAAATATTACAGGAATTTCCATATCTCGCATTATTTGAAGGGACCTAAAATCTACAACTAAATTATTGTAACCAAATGATACTCCCCTCTCTGTTAATAATATATTTTTGTTACCTGTCGACAAAACCTTATCTACTGCATATTGTATATCCCATGGCGCCATAAACTGAGATTTTTTAATATTAATAATCTTATTTGTACTTGCTGCAGCCGTAATTAAATCTGTTTGCCTTGCAAGAAAGGCTGGTATTTGGATAATATCTACACAATCTTTTATCATATCACATTGATATGTTTCGTGAACATCTGTAAGAATAGGTAGATTCATATTTTTTTTTATCTTACTAAAAATATCTATTGAAGATTCGAGTCCCAGCCCTCTTTCTCCATTGGCACTTGTTCTATTTGCCTTATCAAAGGATGATTTAAAGATAAGATTAAAACCCATATCAAGTGATATTTTTTTTAATGACTCAGCCATAAAGAGACAATGTTCTTCACTTTCCACTGCACACGGCCCTGCGATAATTGTTAGAGGATCTTCATTAGATATTATTTTATTTTTGATTTTAATTTTTTGATTACAATTCAATTTAATACCCTTCTAATTAAAAACATGTACATAACGATTATCAACGGACAAGCCAATCTTATCGTCAGGTTTTATTTGTGATTTTCCGGGAATAACTATTTTAATAATATCGTTTGAGTCATTGGGTGTTAGTAGAATTCTAGATTTCTCACCTGTAAAATCAATCTGTTTTACAATATAGCTATTCTTCTCAGTAGCATTTATAATATTAAAGGCAACATCCCTAATTAGAACTTCAACATTATCACCTTCCTTTAAATTACTTACATCAAATTCACCGACTGGTGTCATAACTTTCTTTGCATCAACTTTTGATTTGTATGCATTGACATTTGAAAAAGTATTAACGGTATATTTATCAATAGGATTGAATATCATCTCCTCATTTGTTCCAACTTGAACAATCTGCCCATCCCGCATTAGAGCTATCCTATCCCCCATAATCATAGCCTCTTCAGGATCATGTGTTACAGCGATTACTGCGGCCTCACTATTCCTCAATACTGATATTGTTTCTTCCCTGACATACTCCCTTAAAGATCTATCAAGGCCATTAAATGGTTCATCCATAAGTAGGATAATTGGTTCAGGGGCAGTTGCACGTGCTAGTGCCACTCTTTGCTGCTCACCTCCAGATAATTCATGAGGATATTTACCTTTATGGTCTGTTAATCCAAGATCATCTATTATCTTATTTACTTTGAAGGTTTTTTGGTCTTTTCTTAGCTCCTTAAGTCCATATTTTATATTTTCTTCCACTGTCATATGAGGAAATAGAGCATAGTCTTGAAAAAGCATACTTATGGGTCTTCTATCGGGCGGAATATAAATACTGTTTGAGGATATTATTTCTTCGTTAATTAAAATATTTCCATTAAAATATTTATCTAAACCTGCAATAATTCTCAATAAAGAAGTTTTACCACATCCTGAGGCTCCCAAGAGACAAAGTACTTCACCTGGATATAAACTGAAACTTACATTATTTAATATGTTTTTATCATTAAAATTCTTTGATACAGAATCTACCCTTAATCTCGGGGCGCATATATAATTTACTATTTTTTTCATTTAATTATTAAAACTATTTATTTAGAACATTATCATTCTTGATAAGATGCTAATAATCCCTCTTGTTTCAGTTCACTTAAATTTGGTAATTCATTTATATCAGCTAGATTGAAATCTAAAAGAAATTTTTTGGTAGTTCTATATAGAAGTGGCCGCCCAGGTATATCTTTTTTTCCACTGATTTCAACCCAATTACACTCCAAGAGAATATCAAGTGACCCCTTACTTGATGAAACACCCCTAATTTCTTCAATTTCGGCTCTTGTAGTTGGTTGATGATAAGCAATAATTGCAAGTGTTTCTTTTGCTGCTCTTGATAATTCCTTTGTTTCTTCAAACTCATCTATCAAAGCGTCTTTCAATGATGGAGCCGTTTTAAAAACACAATAATTATCATTATATATGAAATTAACACCATTGTTTTGATAACGTATTCGCATTTGTTCTAACAACTCATTTAAATAGCTTTTACTGTTTTGAGATATCTTAGTTATTAAATAATCTGTATGGATTGGCTCACGACTTGCAAACACGATTGCTTCAATCAGATTGAGATCATCAAATTCATAATCCGAATTTCCCTTGATTTTTTTTATATTTGATTTGAACGTAAGATTAGACAGAAAATTTTTTTTCATTCTACCGGCTCATTCTTATTATTCTCTTTTATATATATATCGCCAAACACGTTCTCCTGCTTAGTTTTGATTTTTTGTTCACTTACTAAATCTAAAAGTACGCTAAATGAACTAGCTATATTAGTTTTTTTATTTGCCATGGGAGAAATATCTTTAAAAATATTAATAAAGTTTATCCAATTAGTGAATTTATTGAATATCTGAGATAAGAAGACTCGTGCATTATCAATACTAAAAAAATTAAGTTTATATATATGGAGTTTCTGAGGTACGTAAGAATCTTGTTTCTCAATATATGATTTGATTAAGTCAAATAGTGTAGTTTGGTATGTTAATTTTTTAATTTCATCAATTTCCTCAGGCATGCCCCGTAAATAAACATCCCTATTAATTATTGGCCTATCAAATAAACCAAATGATGCTATTTTCATTGCTTCCAATCTTCGAATTCTATGAGAGAGCTGACTTGCAAGTTCTTCTGCTGAATATTCTTCATCTTCGTCTTCACCGCTTGATGGCAATAATAATTTACTCTTTAAGTAAGCAAGCCAAGATGCCATTACTAAATAATCCGCAGCAATATCTATCTTAAGATCAACTTGAATGTTAATATAATTAATATATTGCTTGGCAAGCTCGAAGACTGATATTTCGATTAGATCTAGCTTCTGTTCCCTTGCAAGAGAGAGTAATAAATCAATCGGACCCTCAAAACCGTCTATGTCCAGATATAGATTGTCTTCTTGATTAATATAATTTTTTTCTATTGCTTCAATCACATCTAATCTTTACAAAATGATGTTATATTCATCTAATATAGAATAATAATTATTAATTACATCATCTATCATCATTGAATCCTCATCTTTTTGAAATAATTTTGATTTATCAAGAGATTTATCAATCAGAGATCTATCAATTTTTGGAATTTTCTCAATAAAATTTGCTATTTCTAAATTATTGCCTGAGCAATGAAGTACGATATCACATCCCGCATACAGAGAATCTATTATTTTTCTTTCTAAAGAACCATTCAAGGCTTCCATATTAATATCATCAGATATAATTACGCCTTCAAATTCAATATTCTCTCTTATAATTTGAATTATCTTTTTTGAAAAAGTAGCCGGTAAGTTATCTATTTTTGTATATTTAATATGCGCTGTCATTGCCATTGGAACATTTCTTAATTCTCTAAAAGTTATAAAGTCATCTTGTAATAATTCCTGCAGTTCCGAGCTTACCTCTGGTAGACCCTTGTGACTGTCAATTGTTGCTCTACCATGGCCCGGTATGTGTTTTAAAATTGGAATAATTCCAGAATCCTTGAAACCACGAATCATTTCTTTTGCAAGGGTTATGACTATATTTGGATTTTTTGAAAAGGTTCTATTTACTAAAAAATTATTTGTGTATGATTTTCGTATATCAATGCAGGGCGAACAATTTATATCAATACCGAGCTCCATAAGTTCTTCAGATATTAATCTTCCAACACAGTAAGACAGCATACTTGCGTTATGATTTGATAAACTATAAATTTCACCAATTTTTTTAAATGATGGATAATTTTTCCAATCTGGGGTTCTAAGCCTTTGTACATCTCCACCTTCTTGATCTATAAAGATATGAATATTTGGATTTATTTTTTTCTTAATATCACTTATGTAGTTTTTTAATTGCTTCTTATCAATAATATTTCTTGAAAAGAGAATTACCCCAAACGGGTTTATTTTTTTAATCAAATTAACTTCTTCATTATCTAATCTGCTGGATTTTAGACCTAAGACAAGAGGTGTAACTAACATATTATTCCAATTCAACCACGATACAGCCTGGCAATCCCTCATCACGTAAAGAAGAGCATAATTTTTTTGCTAAAGAACGATTATCGAAGGGGCCAATACGTAACTTATACCACACACCGAGACTACCTAAATCTTCTTGTTTAGTTAAATTCAAATGAGATTGATTATCCTTATTTAATATATCACCATAATTTAAAAATAAGTTTTCATAAAATTTATTAGCTTCCAAACGTGACTTTACTGAGGAAACTTGAACTCCATAATAAGATTTTGAATAGTCTATTTTATCCTTATTATTTTCGAGATCAAATTCCTCCAAAATTTCCGATCTTTGAGATGGTATCGTTAAATTATCAGGTTTTGGAATTGGATAATTATATGCAATTTGTATATTATTAATCGATTCTTGAGCCTGATTCATAATATTAAGATTATTGTCTACTTGGTTTTCATTAGAGAAATCAGAAATAAATATTTGGTTATCAGTGCTAACGACTTCAACTTGTGAAAGTACTGTAGGGCTATTTTCAGACAAAAGGTCTAAAAGTGACTCATTTATATCTAAACCTTGGTATTCCAAGATAATTTTAGATGGTTTATCATTATCTTTTAAATAAAATTCACTCTGATCTTCGTTACTCAATAAATTTAAATTGTCATTCAACTGAACCGTATCTATTGTAGGCTCTTGTATGATAATAGTATTTTCTTGGATTGGTTTTTCTATTGAATTTTCTTGTATAAAAAATTGATCACTAAATTCTTTATCAAGGATGTTAAATTTATCATCTAGTAAGACTGTTTTAACAACTATTGGTTTTTTTTCGTAAATACCATATGTTTGAGAAGAAGGCTTCTTTGGGTCTAAAAGTTCTATTGCTTCAATTAAAAGAACATCATCATCATCATATTCTATTACGTTTTCCTTATATTCAAATGTTAATGACTCCTCAGCGATATCCAATTCCGAGCCATCGGTATAAGATTTATCAATCATTTTGTATTCATCGTTATCCAAAAGGTCCGGATAAACAATCTTTGTATATACTTTCAGATCATTTTCATCTTTTTCTTCAGTAAACTCTGGGTAAGATTTGAATGGATAAGAATCATCCACATAGACATAAAAGATATCATCGTCTTTTAGAAGGAATATCCATACAACCACTAGAGATAAAATACCTATTAATAGGATTATTATCAATTTTTTATTCAAGTTTAATAAATTCACGAACATATGACCACTACATCTTTTCTGGGTGCGCAACACCTAATAGGTCTAGACCACTTTCTAGTATTTTAGAAATTACATACAGTAATACCATTCGTTGATGAGTAATATTCTCATTTTCACTTATGAATCTCATGCTTGTATTATCATTCCCTAGATTCCATAAAGAATGAAAATCCGATGCCATTTCGTGTAAATAATATGCGATTTTATGAATATCATTTGTTTGAACAACATTAATTAATAAGTTTGGGAAGTAGGAAATTTTTTTTATTAAATCAATTTCGCTCTCATGACTTAATTCATTGAAATTAGTAGAAGGACTTTTGATGTAATCTAGAAAATTATATTCATTCAAATGACTCCAATTTCTAAAAACAGAATTTATTCTGGCAAATGCATATTGAACATAAAAAACCGGATTTTCTTTTGATTTTTCGCACACTTTCACAAAGTCAAAATCTAATGGTGCATCACTTTTTCGGAATATCATCATAAAACGGATAGGGTCTGATCCAACTTCATCCACAACTTCACCTATTGTTATATAATCATTATTCCTCTTTGACATTTTAACAGGCTTATTGTCTCTTAGTAATTTTACTAATTGACACAATAAGATATCAATATTTGCTTTATTATCAGATAGCGCATCTACTGCACCCTTCATTCTTTTTACATAACCTGAATGATCGGCACCCCATATATTTATCATCTTATTAAAACCTCGATTTAGCTTGTTATTGTGATAAGCAATATCTGAGGCAAAATATGTGTGCGAGCCATCTTCTTTTGAGATCGCTCGGTCCATATCATCTCCAAAGGATGTAGACTTAAATAATTCTTGTTCCCTCTCATCATGTTCAGTTTCAATTACTTTTTTAGGCTGAGGTAATTTACCTATATATATTAAATTCTTTTTTTTAAGCAGCTCCATAGACTCGTCAATCTCACCTGAATTAATAAGTGTCTGCTCGGAGAAAAATAAGTCATGTTTAATATTAACTTTTGACAGATCATCCTTTATTAGATTTAATATATATGAAATTGATTTTTCTTTAATTATTGCTGAGTAATTATCCTGTTGCAAAAGTTCATCTCCATAAGTGGCATATAATTCATCTACAATTGGAGTTATATATTCACCGTTGTATGTAATTTGATCAGGATTAATACTATCTATTAGCGATATTTTTAGTTGATATTTTAAAGAAACAGATTTGACTAGCTGATCAATTTGTCCACCTGCATCATTTACATAATATTCTCTTGTGACATTATAACCCATCTTTTCATAAACAGACGCTATAACATCCCCAATTACTGCACCTCGGCAGTGACCAATATGAAGAGGGCCGGTTGGATTAGCAGATACATACTCAACATTAATATTTTCATTTTTTCCGATATTTGAAAAGCCATAATTATCTATCGATTGAAAAACTTGTGAAAGTGATTTTTGCCAAAACTCTTCTTTTAAATAAAAATTGATAAAACCGGGACCTGCAATTTGAATATCTTTTATAAATAGTTGATCTTGGTACTCTAAAAATCCATTCATAATATTATTTGCCAAATCCCTTGGATTTATAGAAAAAACTTTGGAGTGCATCATAGCAAAATTTGAGGTTAAATCGCCGTGCTGACTATTTTTTGGTATTTCAAAATTAGGTTTGCTGAAATTGATAGTATTTAATATTGCTATATTATCATTTCCATAAGCATGAATAATGATGTCTCGCAGAACCTTATCAAAAGTATTTAGTGAAGTTTCATTCATTTTTATTTACAAAATAAGCTCTTTATATTTTTCAATTGCATAATTATCCGTCATACCGCTTATAAAGTCACAAATGACTCTATTAACTTTTAGTTCAGAATAATTAATTATTTCTGACTTTAATGGTAATTTATTTAGATTTTCTTTATAGAAATAAAATAAACCTTCAATCACAACCTGCGCATAGTCAATGTCCTCGGTAATTTTTTTATTTTGATACATATTCTTTCCAAGAAAGGTCCTAATCTCATTGAGATGTAACTCCATTTTATGAGAAAAAACGACAATTGGATCTGTGTTATCCACTATATCTTTGTATGAAGCAATACCATACTTTTTTACTCTATACTGACTCTCTTTAATAATATCCATAACAAGTGCATTTATGAGGCTTCTTTTAAGTTCATGTATTATTCTTGAAGTCTCGATTTGCTTATTTATCTTATAAATATCTTCTAACTTTTCCCTTATAAGTTCTAATTGCATTAAATCATCTAAATCAAATAAACCCGCTCTAAACCCATCATCAATGTCATGGCAATTATATGCTACATCATCTGAAATTGCTGCAATTTGTGACTCTAGCGATGATTGGCTATTAAGACTTATGTTATAATTTTTAGAAAAATTTATATAGTAAGGTGAATTTAAATCATCTACTTTATTGATCGGACCACTATGCTTCAAAATACCCTCCAATGAACCATAAGTTAAATTTAACCCATCAAATAATGCATATTTTTGTTCTAAAAAAGTTACAATTCTTAATGTTTGTATATTGTGATTAAAGCCGTTATTCTTGAGGCTATGCATGATGGTATTCAATATATTCTCACCAACATGACCAAAAGGTGGGTGCCCCAAATCATGAGATAGTGCAATGGACTCTGTTAAATTCTCATCGCCGCCTAGAATCGAATTAATTGATCGCGAAATCTGTGATACCTCGAGACTATGTGTTAACCTTGTTCTATAATGATCATGCTTATTATTAGTAAAAAAAACCTGAGTTTTATGAGCTAATCTTCTAAACGCATTTGAATGAATAATCCTATCTCGATCTCTTTGAAAAGGCGAGCGCGCATCATCATTTTCTTTATGGAGACGACGTGAATTTAAATTAGATTTAAATGTAATTTTATTGAAAGACATTATTATAACTACTATAATTATATTATATCCTATAATAGATTTTTTTTGGAGTTTATACAATTAAGAATGAAATTAAAATTACAGATATGGCCGCCGTTCATATCTTGAAGATGCTTGAAAACGAAAAGAACGTTAATGCCCTTCGAATTGAAGTAAAAGGTGGTGGATGCTCTGGTTTTCAATATGAATATAGTCTTGCAGAGTCTATTCAAAATGGCGATATAGAATTTATGCATAAAGGTGCAAAAATTTACATTGACGAAATTTCAATTAATTATTTGAAAGGCTCAGTATTAGACTATTCAGATACTTTATTGGAATCGTCCTTTAAAATAGTTAATCCAAACGCATCCTCATCATGTGGTTGCGGGGTTAGCTTTACTGTATGATAATCAAGATATCCACCTGGAATGTAAATGGCGTGCGTGCCAGAATTGATGTTTTGACTTCTTGGTTAAAAAATAATCAGCCAGATATTCTATGTTTACAAGAAACAAAATGTGTTAACGAAGAATTTCCAAAAGATCACTTTGAATCAATGGGATATATCGTTTACTTAAACGGACAAAAATCTTTTAATGGAGTTGCAATATTATCAAAATACGAGCTAACAGACCTCGATTTTCAGATATACCATGATAAAGAAGAAGAACAAGCGCGATTTATTGAAGCTGTTTTAAAAATACCGAACAATCTTCCTTTTAAAATTAACTGTATTTACTTACCAAATGGGAATCCCTATCCTTCTGCAAAATTCGATTACAAGTTAGACTGGATGGATCGTCTAGTTGAGAGAGCAAAAATGAATATATCCTTAGAATTACCTTATATTATATTAGGTGACTTCAATATCATACCAACAGAAGAAGATGTCTATGATCATACAAATTGGCTCGATGATGCATTATTTAGAATAGAGTCTCGAAAAAAATACCGACAATTAAAAAATCTTGGACTTTATGATGCATTTCTCTTAGATACAAAAAGTATGGTTGAGTATACGCACTGGGATTATCAAGGTGGTGCTTGGGATAAGAATGAAGGTATAAGAATTGACCATATTCTTTTATCGCCTTCAGCTTGTAATATTTTTAAAAATATGACATCCCATACTAACACTAGGGCATCAGAGAAGCCCTCTGATCATATACCTGTAACGGCGGAATTTCAATTTGTATAAATATACTTTTTAATTGATTATTAACAAATAGTCACTTATATATATATTTATGAACGCAGTTATAAAAAAAATCATAATTGTTGCATTTTTACTTCCTGTAATGGTGGTAATATCTTATGCAGCAGATGCCCCCGAAGTTGATAAATCCATGTCATCATCTCAGATTGAGCAATATCTGTTATTTGGTGTAAATACATCAGATGCATTCTTTCACTCACGTTTCTCGGGAGGTTGGTGTGGTGAAGGCTATACAGATTGTGCAAGAAAAGACCATTCGGGTATGAGTATCGCATTAGGATATGGAATTGAATTGCCATCAAATCATCCTTCAGTTTCACATGCATTTGAAATTACTCACTCTAACGATGTTATAAGTGGATCCGAAAGAGCTAGTTCTGTTATGTCTTTTGACATTGAAAATCAGACTAATCTCGAGTACAACTTCATTGCCAAGCTAAATGATAACATTGATGTCTTACCGATATTTGGTATTTCAAATTTTGACGTTTCACATCAACAAAGTAGTTCACCTTCCACAACTTCTAATTTTCCAACAAAAAACACAACAAAATTTTATATCGGCGGTGGCGTCAGGACAAAATTGAATGACAAAATGTCTTTGAAATTTACCTATAAAATAATAGAAGACTATTACAGCAGCGTTCTAATTGATCCCAACGGTAACTTCGCGAACAGGGATCCAGCTACTGAAAATTTTGAGCAGTTGTCAGCTTCCTTAATTTATAAATATTAGAATATTCAAATTTAAAATAGAATACCCCTAAGGATATACCGTTTCTATAAAAAGCAGTAACTACTCTATTATTTTAATTTTACCTTGAATTATATCGATTTGAGCTTTCTGTTCTAATAGGTGTGTTTTTAGTTTCTTTTGCTTATCAATAACATCTTTTGGCGCATTTTCTAAAAACTGCTTGTTATTTAATTTATTTTCTACAACAAAAATTTCATTTTCAACCTTTTGTAATTCTTTTCCGAGTCTCACAAGTTCTTCTTCAGCGTTCACAATACCTTTTAGGTCTAATCCAAAGCCTAAACCTGCTACATTAAATTGAATAGCGTTATCAGGTATCTTCTCTACATAGTCTAGAGATGATAAGCGCGCCATTCTCTCAAGCTTTGAAACATTATCTTTGAGAGCCTTTAATAAATTATTATTACTATTCATCACTAGAAGTTTTATCTTATTCGAGGGAGCTACTCTTAATTCTGATCTAATTGATCTTACCTCAGTAATAGTATTGATTAAAAAATCTATAATTGATTTTGATTGATCAGACCCATTAGCAATTAATTCTGGCCAGCTTGATGAGACAAGTAGAGACTTATCCTTTTTATAAACGTTATTAAGTTCCTCAGTCACGAAAGGCATAAAAGGATGGCAAATCTTTAGTAGGTTTATAAATGTGTATATGAGTGTTTGTTTTGTCTCTACAGATTCAGCAGATGTCTGGTTCATGTCATCTTTTATGATTTCGATGTACCAGTCACAAAATAGATGCCAAGTAAAAGAATATATTGCAGCTGAAGCTTCGTTGAAACGATAGTTATCAATGGACTGGCAAACGTTTTTATTTAAATTATCTAGCTCCCCTAATATCCATTTATTTTGGTCCTGAGTAACATTTTTAGGGTCAAATTTATTATCAATAGTAATTTCATAGGTAGATATAAAGCGAGCGGCATTCCAAATTTTTGTAATAAAGTTTCTATAACCTTCAACACGTGACTCAGCTAATTTTATATCTCGGCCTTGTGCAGCCATAGATGAGAGAGTGAACCTCAATGAGTCCGCCCCATACTTTTCAATAAGGCTTAATGGGTCAATAACATTACCCTTAGATTTAGACATTTTTTGCCCTTCTTCATCCCGAACGAGAGCATGTATGTATATAGTATGAAATGGCACATCATCTGTTAAATAAAGACCCATCATCATCATCCTCGCGACCCAGAAGAAAAT
>CENP01074498.1_pt1 | contig 22394 bp, 18 predicted proteins | sample 361281 | NCBI WGS metagenome assembly CENP01 (sample SAMEA2591122, study PRJEB7988) | marine metagenome | biome: marine biome (ENVO:00000447); feature: deep chlorophyll maximum layer (ENVO:xxxxxxxx); material: saline water (ENVO:00002010), including plankton (ENVO:xxxxxxxx) | depth 70 m | reverse complement strand
ATGCTATTCTGTGGTTCATTTAATGCCAGACTTAGAGCTTTTGAAAGGCCTTCAATACCTTGTGGTGCAGACAATTTTGTCCCATCTTCCCAAAAATATTTACAAACTGTTTCTAGGGGTTTTGAATGGAAATAGTCCCTCGGATTTTGTCCACAATCAATAAATAACTGATCTAGCCAATGAGGCATGGTAAATAAACTAGGACCTCTATCAAATCTAAAATCTCCAATGAAAAGCTCATTTAGTTTACCACCTGCTTTTGGCGCTTGTTCGTAAATGTGAACTTCATAGCCAGCATACTTTAATCTACAGGCTACAGCAAGGCCGGCAACACCTGAGCCAATTATTGCAACTTTATTTTTGATTTTATTTTAGGAATGGGTAATCACCAACATAAACGTCTTTATGCAATTCATCGGCAGAGGGATACGGCGAATTTTCAGCAAATTCAACGGATTCTTCAACGAGTTTATCTTGTTCATTTTCTAAGGCGGTCAGTTCTTTTTCCGTGGCGTATTTTTTCTTCAAGATGGTCACTTTCACTTTACCTATTGGGTCATCTTCTCGAAATGACTTTAGTTCTTCTTTTGTACGATAATGACCTGGGTCACTCATTGAGTGTCCTCTATAACGGTAAGTTTTCATTTCCAAAAATGTAGGTCCATCTCCTTCTCTCGCTCTTTTTGCAGCTTTTTCAATTGACTCATGTACAGCTTCACAATCCATCCCATCTATGGGTTCGGAAGGCATTTCATAAGCGCTCCCGATTTTGTACAAATCCAGTACATTGGTTGTTCTTTCAACAGAAGTACCCATGGCATATTGATTGTTTTCTACGACAAAAACAACCGGTAATTTCCACAACATTGCCATATTGAATGTTTCATGAAGCGCACCTTGTCTAACCGCACCATCTCCCATATAACAAAATGTAACAGCATTATTCTCTTGATATTTATCTGCAAGGGCAATTCCTGCTCCAAGAGGAATTTGTCCACCAACAATACCATGACCTCCAAAGTAATTTTTATCGGCAGCAAAAAAATGCATACTTCCGCCTTTACCTTTTGTACATCCGGTAGCTTTTCCATACAATTCCGCCATACATTCATTGGCTGAAACGCCAACTGCCAGAGCATGACCGTGATCTCTGTATGCGGTAATTAGTTTATCTTGTTTTTCAATTGCGCTCATTGTACCTGCAATAACTGCTTCTTGACCGCTGTAAAGGTGAAGGAAACCTCTAATTTTTTGTTGCCCATACATTTGGGCAGATTTTAACTCAAACTTACGAATTAGCACCATTAAGCGATACCATTCTAAGTAGGTTGATTTGCTATGACTTACCTTTGACATTGACAAGACAAAGTTATCATTTTTAAAGAAACAATTGGCCTTGAGATTGGAGAATATAAAAGTGCAAAATTTTAGGAATCATAAAGACATTGTGCTGTCTTTTTCTGATGGTTTCAATACAATTGTTGGTAATAACGGCGCAGGTAAAACAAGCCTTTTGGAAGCAATTTCTTATCTATTGCTAACCAAAAGTTTTCTTACTTCATCAGAAAAAACAATGTTGAACGTGGAAGCAGATTTTTTTTTGCTGGAAGCAGGAATTGATGAAAAAAAAGTTCGTATAGCCTATCAAGAAGGGAAAAAACAAATTTTTGTAAACGAAGAAAAGATCCAAAAGTTGAGTGATTATTATGGGTTATTCAATGCTGTTTGGATATGTCCAAATGATATAGACTTGATTCAAGGCAATAGTGAGGGAAGGAGAAAATTCTTAGATAGACACATTGCACAAATAAATGAGCAATATTTAATGGATTTATTGGGATATAAAAAATATTTGCAACGGAGAAATGCATACCTAAAAAGTTTAGGTAATTCAACACCAGACCACAATTTGTTGGATATCTATGATGAAAAACTAATTTACCTTGGAAGTAAAATTGCAAAATCTAGACAGGTTTTTATTAATGATTTGATTGACTCTTTCCGAAAAAATTATAAAAAGATTTCAGAAATAGATGAGCAAGTCAACATCATTTATGAAAGTCAAGCGCTGAAAGATTCTTTTTCAAACAATCTGAAACAAAATAGATTTTCCGATATAGCTGCTAAACGAACCCTGTTAGGAGTCCATAAAGACGAGGTGATATTTTATACCCTCGGTATGCATACCAAAATCCAAGCATCTCAGGGTCAGATAAAAAACTTTGTTGTTGCCCTAAAATGTGCTGTTTTTCAGTTGATCATGAAAAAAAAGAAACAAATGCCCATTTTACTAATTGATGATTTAAATGATCGTTTGGACTTATTTAGACTAAAAAACTTTATTGCTTACCTATCAAATTTTCAAGATGCCCAGATTATTATAACGGATACACGTGCAGAAACACTAAGTGAAATATTTAGTTCGCTCAAATTACAAAATAAGCTAATAAGACTGTAATTTCGAACTATGGCTGATGAGTCTCCAATAAAGAGTGTACTACAAAACTTCACCAAAATTTATGGCTTGGAGAACAAACTTATTGTAACAAAGATTAAGTCAGATTGGCACAAAATCGTTGGTCCAATTATCGCTAAGCATACTACAAGTCTTGAGTTCAATGGACAATATATGACATTGGAAGTTGATTCAGCTCCTCTGAAAAACGAATTGATTTACATCAAAGAGCAACTTCGACAGAAAATAAATGATTATGTTCAACAAGTTGTAATACAAAAAATAATTATCAAATAATTATGATAGCACCCTCTATACTTTCAGCTAATTTTCTGCACCTTAATGAAGCTGTAGATATGGTAGAAAAAAGTGAAGCAGATTGGTACCATATTGACGTGATGGACGGTCATTTTGTCCCCAACATATCTTTTGGTTTTCCAATAATAAAAGCTTTAGGAAATGTGGTAAAAAAGCCAATGGATATCCACTTAATGATCTCCAATCCGGACCAATATGTAGAAAGGTTTGCAGCTTTTCACCCAAAAGTAATTAGTGTTCATTTCGAGGCCTGTATGCATTTACATAGAACACTACAAAGCATAAAATCATTTGGAATAATGGGTGGTTTGGCTGTTAATCCACACACTTCCATTTCAAGTATTTCTGAAATATTAGAGCGTGTTGATCTTGTCTGTCTTATGGGAGTTAATCCCGGTTTTGGAGGTCAGAAATTTATCCTTGAAACATTGAGGAAAATAAAACATTTAACAGCAATAAGAGAAGAAAGAAATTTAAATTTTTTGATTGAAATAGATGGTGGTGTGGATGAAAATAATTCTGCTTCACTTTTTAAAGCAGGTGCGGATGTATTGGTTGCCGGAAGTGCTGTGTTTAAATCCCCAAATCCATTAAAGACCATTGAAAAATTAAAAAATAATAAATCCACAAGCTAAGCGTTATAGTCCGGGTGTTAAGCTACAGGTATTTGTTTTCTTTTTTAATTTTCTGTCTTGCAAAAACTGCAGCAAGCCAAGCAACTATTGAGGGTTATATTTTTGACGAGTTCAAGAATCCATTGGAATTCGTTGACGTTGTAGAAAACAGAACAAACTTTACTACTACAAATGAATTGGGATATTTTTCTCTCAAAATATCCCACGGGATAGCATCGTCTTTAAGCATTAGTTATCAAAACAAGAAAATTGATATCAATATCCCGGCTTTGGCTGAGGGAGCCATTTGGAAAAGAAGTATTGTATTTAATATTGCCTCTGATATTTCACAAGTAAATGTTATTGCTGATAAATTTAGAAAATCACCGAGTGTTTTTATTCTAAAGCCAAAAGATTTAAAACGTTTCCCAAATCCTTCTGGTTCTATAGAATCATTCATAAAAACATTGCCTGGTGTTGCTTCGGGAAATGAGCTTTCTTCTGCACTAAGCGTTCGGGGCGGAAATTTTGATGAAAACTTGATTTATGTCAACGGTTTTGAAATTTATAGACCTCAACTCATTCGATCAGGACAGCAAGAGGGCATGAGTTTCATCAATCCAGATTTGGTAGAAAATATTAAGTTCTCCGCAGGAGGATTTACCGCAAATTACGGCGATAAGCTTTCGTCAGTATTAGATATACAATACAAAATCCCCAAAAAAAAAGGTATTGGTGCTGAAATTAGTTTCTTGGGTGGCAGTTTGTTTGGTGAATATCTCTCTAAAGATAACCGACTTTCAGTTATTGGTGGACTTCGCTACAGAACCAATCAGTATTTACTTAACTCTTTAGATGTTCAAGGAACATATGCACCCAAGTTTTTTGATTTTCAGCTCTACAGCACCTATCGGTTAAATAAAAAGGTGTCTTTTAATTGGCTTTCAAATATTTCGAACAACCTATTTTTGTTACTACCTCAGTCTCAAGAAACAAGCTTTGGGACATTTAACCAAGCGTTAAAACTTTTTGTTGCTTTTGGGGGACAAGAAAAACTTCAATACCAAACAATCTTCAATGGAATAAATTTAGATGTCAACTGGTCTGACAAGCTGCACACAACATTTTTTTCGACCCAGTATATTTCTACAGAGTTGGAGTATTTTACAGTTGAGGGCGCATATCGTCTAGATCAACTTGAAAATAATTTAGGATCAGATGATTTCGGAGAATCTGCCTATATACTTGGTTTGGGTTATTTCATTGATCATGGAAGAAATCGGTTAAATACAAGTGTAAATAATTTAGGCTTCAGAGGTAGTTGGACACCAAATCTTGAAAATCAAATTTCTTGGGGTGGTAAGTTGCAATTCGAAGAAATTGAAGATAAGCTGAAAGAGTGGCGATTTCAAGACAGTGCAGGCTACAACATAAGCAAAACAAATAGTGAAGAAATAAATTTAGATGAATTGTTGATTTCCAAAAACACATTGAGCAGCCAACGGAAAATGGCCTTTATTCAGCACAAATGGGCCTTGAGTAAAACCAAAAATGCTAACATCAACTACGGCCTTAGAGCAAATCATTGGACATTAAATAACCAATTGTTTTTCTCACCAAGAATTAATTTCTCTTTTGAGCCCAATAAGGCACACAATGATTTTGTAAAGAAAAACTTTAAACCCCAACAATATGACAGTTTATTTAAACAAGACTGGGTGCTCAAATTTGCATTTGGTTTATACCATCAACCAGCCTTTTACAGAGAATTACGAGACTTAGAAGGCAATTTGATCAAAAATAAATTTGCTCAAAGGTCCACTCACTTCGTGCTTGGTGGAGATAGAAACTTTGTGATGTGGGGTCGAAAATTCAAATTTTTTGGTGAAGCTTATTACAAGCACTTAAATAATATGATTCCCTACTTGATAGACAATGTCCGGATTAGATACCTTCCAAACCAAAGTTCTAAAGGCTATGCAAGTGGAATTGATGCACGCATAAATGGGCAGTTTATTCCTGAATTAGAAAGTTGGCTCAGTGTAGGTATACTTAGCACCCAAGAAAAAATTACCTACCAAAAAAGTGGAACGTCTTTTTCAAGTCCATATCTAAGAAGGCCAACAGACCAAAGAATTAATTTTTCTTTACTATTTCAAGATGAACTGAAAAAAAATGAAAATTTTAAAATGCACATGAATATAAGCTTCGGCTCTGGCTTGCCCTATTTTTTCTCTGGAGAGAATAGATACAACGATCTTATTACAATTCCAGCCTACAGGCGAGTGGATATGGGAATGAGCAAAGAGGTAGACATAAATAAACTTACAAACCCACATATCAAGAGGTTTCAAAAAATTTGGATGAGTTTGGAGCTTTATAATATGTTAGATTTTAACAATACAATTAGCTATGTATGGGTTAAAGATATTCAAAATAGAACTTATGGGGTGCCCAACTATCTCACAGGAAGGCGCTTAAATTTTCGAATATCCTTAAAATGGTGAAGAAGATTTTGTGAAAAAGAAATTGGAATTTGGCTTAAATATCACGACTTTTGACATTCTGTCTAAAGTTTGAAAGATTCGTTAATGACAAGTAAACTAAAACAAAAATCTCCAGTTGTGCTATTGATTTTGGCTATGTTATTAACCAAAATTAGCCTTGCACAAATGGATCCTTACTACTCACATTTCAATTTCAATAGGCAGGCCTATAACCCAGCTGCTGCTGGAGAAAAGATCGATTACATCTGTGTAAATGGGCTATACCACAGACAGTGGCTTAATTACAGTGATTTAACTCCAGAAAGAGGCGATGAAGGCCAGCAAGGGACTGCAGTAGAGAATATTGCCCCAGAAACAGTGAATATTAATATTGGTTATCCATTTCGTTTAAAAAATGGAGATTATTTGGGTTTGGGTGTTTTATTAATGGATGATAAGGTTAGCTTTTTACAGAATACTGGATTCAAAGCCCAAGCAAATTATCAAAAGGAGCTTCAGGGAGGTTTTTCGTCAATTTCCCTTGGCGCAGAATTTGGCTTAAATCAATTTGGATACAATGAACCCAATTATATCTCGAGAGATCAAGGAGATGTGCGAATTCCGGTCACGGGTGGTAGCCAAGGTAAGCTAGATGTTGGTGCAGGGATTTACTATAGACAAAAAACTTTGGGCTCTTTCGGACAGGATTTCTACGCTGGTTTTTCGGCAACACATTTAACTCAACAAACATATGACTTGACGCTAACCTACCAAGACAATGGTCAAAGAGCTGAACAGTTCAATTTTGTCATGCATTGGTATCTCTTGGCTGGGGTAGATATACCTCTAAGTGGAGGAGTTTATGTTCTTGAACCTGCCATTTTGGTGAAGAATAGAGCGCGTCCACAAGTCGACTTATCAGCCACGGTATTATATAATGGAACATTTAGAGGTGGCATAGGATACAGACAATGGGGCACGGTAGATGCACTTACATTTAAACTGGGTTATGTAAAAAATCAACTACAAGTAGGTTACTCTTTCGACAAAACATTAAGTAGCATTACGCAAGTTAGTAATGGTACACATGAGCTTATGTTGAAATACTGTTTTCAACTACAAACTGAGTTTGCACAAACCAAGGATTATAAACTTAGTCCAAGATTTTTATAATAGATTATACTACAAAAAAAGAATCACCGTTCATAATAGGAGTCGTAAAAAAAATAGTAATTAATTGTGCAAAAGCGTAATATTGTAAATCTCAAATTTAAAATGCTGCTTAAGACAAAAAACTTTAAAGCAATCGTTATAGGTATTTCTTTACTCAGTATCGCAGGCTGTGGTTTGAATAGAGGAACTGGAGAATTAACTGGCGTTACAGGTAGATCAATCTGGTTTCACCCAGAACCTGTGGGCATGGTTTATGTTCCAACTGGCACCTTTCATACTGGACAAAGTGATGAAGATATTTTTAGTTCCTTCATAACACCAAACAAACAAGTTTCAATCGTGGCCTTTTGGATGGACGATACCGAAATTACCAACAATGAATATAGACAATTTGTATATTATACTAGAGATTCTATTGCCCGCTACATGTTAATGGAGCCTTATGTTGTAGAGGATGAGGAAGGTGTTTTGCGAATTGATTGGGACGAAGATTTGGATTGGGAAGAATCTGCAGACGATTTAGAACCTATGTATCTTCCACCAAATCTTCGCTTCAGAAGAGGAAACAAAGAAATCAACACAGGTAAATTAATTTATCACTATGAATGGATCGACTACAATGTAGCTAAAGACAAAAAAGTAACTCGTCAGAAAGACTTCAAACGTATTATAAGAAAAGAAGATGTGCATGTTTATCCGGACACCTTGTGTTGGGTTAGAGATTTTGCATACTCTTATAACGAACCAATGACCCGAAATTACTTTCATCATCCAAAGTTTGATGATTATCCTGTTGTAGGTGTCAATTGGCACCAAGCTAATGCCTTTTGCAATTGGAGAACTAGATGGAAACAACAATATTGGGACAGAATACAAGCGCCAAGAACAGAAGATTTTAGACTTCCAACAGAATATGAGTGGGAATATGCAGCTAGAGGGGGTAGAGACAACAATATGTATCCTTGGGGTGGTCCTTACACAAGAAATGCGAAAGGCTGTTTTTTAGCCAATTTTAAACCAAACAGAGGTAATCTAGTTGACGATGGGGCATTTTATCCAGTTAGAGCTGATAAATATTTCCCCAATGATTACGGATTGTATAATATGGCGGGAAACGTATCAGAATGGACTGCAAATTCTTTCTCTGAAACTTCCCATTCTTTTACTACCGATTTCAACCCGGACTATCGTTATGATGCAAGACCAGATAAAGACGGCACAAATTACCTTTCACTTAGTAGAAAAGTTATACGAGGAGGATCTTGGAAAGATATTGCTGCTTTTATACAATGCGGTCAGCGTTCATATGAATATCAAGATACAACTAAATCTTATGTTGGGTTCAGAACAGTTCAAAGTTATTTAGGTAGATCGAGAAACGATCGGGAATAAATTAGTCTAAAACAAACAAAATATACAAAAGAAAAATTATGGCAAACAGTTTTTTAGAAACCAAAGGGTTTAAAAAGTTCATGGCTATGGCCTACGGATTAGGTGCATCAATAGTAATTATCGGTGCCTTGTTCAAAATACTCCACTTAGAAGGGGCAAACTTCATGCTTATGGTTGGAATGGGTGTGGAAGCATTTATTTTCGCGATATCAGCTTTTGAACCTTTAGGACACGAATGGGATTGGTCTTTGGTTTATCCTGAATTGTCAAAAGGAGAAGGAAGCGGATCCACGGGCACTGTTTCTCAACAGTTGGATGAAATGCTTTCTGACGCGAATGTAGGACCGGAAGTAATTGCCAGTTTAGGAACGGGATTAAATAAACTTTCTGAGAATGTAGAACACATGGCTGATTTGTCAAGTGCTAGCGTTGCCACTGAAGCATATGCAGTAAATGTGCAAAATGCGAATGAAAAGTTGAATGATATGAACAACTCTTACGGAAGAGCTATTGAAGCACTCGAATCGTTGGCTACATCAACGGGATCTTTTTCAGAAACTGCAGAAGCTTTCAAGGCTTCGTCAAGAAATCTAGAAAACGTGAATAATAGCCTGGCAGCTTTCGACGCAAATATTCAAAGTTTAAATGATGTCTATGGTGGTATGCTATCAGCGATGAAAGGAAAATAATTACTGGATAAAAACGTTTAGAAATAGAATAAACAATGGCATCCGGAAAATTATCACCTCGGCAAAAGATGATCAACATGATGTACCTCGTGTTGATTGCACTCTTGGCATTGAACGTGTCCAAAGAGATATTAAAGTCATTTCAGCTTTTTGAAAGCAGCTTTGAAAAAGCGCAAGATAATGTTGAAAGAAGCACCAACGCTTTAATGGCTACCTTTAATAAACAACAAAAGAATGATCCTTCTTTAAGGCCACTTTATGCAAAGGCAGAACAAGTAAGAAGTACGACTGGTTCTTTCATGGCATATATCAACAAAGTAAAAAAAGATGTTGAAGTTGGTGCTGGGGGAAGAATTACAGAAGGCCATAGTGCAGGGGAAGTTAAGAATTCTGACGACATGGAGGCACATGCGAACTATTTTATGGTAGAGAAATATAATGGTGTAGAAGGTGGAAGGGGAAAAGAGTTCGAGGATAAAATTAACGACTTTAGGAAGAACATGGTAAAATTATTGACCAAAGGAGATTCTAATAGCATATTACCGCAAGGAGTGGTTAATCAAATGGAACAAAGCTCTGGACTTTTTACGAGCGTGCCAAAGGGAGATAAGCAGTCTTGGGTCTCAAAATATTTTGAGCACAATCCAGCGGCAGGTTCCTTAGCCATGATTGAAAAAATAAAGACAGATGCTAAAAATTTTGAGGCAGCAGCAGTAAAAGCTCTTATGTCCAATGTATCTGAAGAAGAAGTAAGTTTTGATAAATTCGTTGCCACTGTTGTAGCACCAACCAGTTATGTAATGGTCGGGGAAGAATATAAAGCAGACATCATCCTTACGGCTTTTAGTTCAAAATCAAACCACCAAGTTGTTCTTGAGGGAGGTTCAGAACTTGAAGTGTTAGACGGTATTGCTTCTTACACAGTTAGACCTAGTAATGTAGGAACAAGAAAATGGGGTGGAAATATTATTTTGAAAACTAAAAAAGGTGATAAATCATTGCCTTTCGAAGCGGAATATCAAGCCTTTCAGGGTACAGCAACTATTTCAGCTGATGCGATGAATGTACTTTACATCGGCTTGGAAAATCCAATATCAGTATCCGTTCCTGGAGCAAACCCAAATGCAGTAAGTGTTGTAATGAGAGGAGGAAGCCTCACAAGAACAGGTAAAGGATCCTACATAGCAAAGGTGAGAAGAGGAACGAGAGAAGCTATTATTACTGCTATGGTAGACGGAAAAGTAAGAGGTACGATGAAGTATAGAATTAAAAATGTTCCTAGACCTAAGGCTGTGGTTATACCACAAGGCAGTGGAGCAACTTCAAAGGCTTCATTGATTGCACAGAATTCTATGCGAGCAGTCATGGATAATTTTGTTTTTGAGGGTATCCGATATAAAGTAACGAGTTTTAATATGACATTAGTGCCCAAGAGAAGACCGCCTGTAACACGTGCAGTTAATGGTGCTTCATTGGCCTCAGTTAAATCTGTAATTAGCCAAGCGTCAAAGGGTGATAAGGTTATATTCTCAGACATTAAGGCTAAAGGTCCTGGTGGTGGAAAAAGACTCGACCCATTGGTATTTGATATAACACGTTAAAAAATTAGGTTAAGATATGTATAAGAGAAATCATTTGAACATCATTTTCGCATTAGCACTTTTGGTATTATCTCTAGGTGGTAATCCATTAATTGCACAAAGTAGTTTTGAAGACTTTACTTATTATAAATCTGCAGTCAAAGAAAGACAGGTAGTACCTTACCGCTTCATAAGAGAAGCAAATATCAAATATGCAAAAAGAATACATCGCATAATTGATACACGAGAGAAGCAAAATAAGGTTATGCATTGGCCCAGAAATCCATTACATAAAATTATTTATGAGTCGGTAATGGATGGCGAAGTAAAGGCATATAGAAATGATTCTCTTTCTTCTTTTTATACACCTGAAGAGGTTGCTGAAAGAGGTATTGTAAAAGAAAATACGACCATACAAGACCCACTGTATCCAGACGACCCAGATATGGTTATTGATACCACAATCAATATACCGTTCGAATCTAAGTATATCACCAAGTATCGTATTATGGAAGACTGGTTATTCGATTACAATTATGGTGATTTTAGAGCGAGAATTATAGCAATAGCTCCCTTATACCGACCAGTCGTTGGAGGTGTAGAATTAGGTGATCAGCCTCTATTTTATGCAAAACTTGATGATTTGAGACCAATTTTTGTTAATCAAGAGTTGTTTAACAGGTTTAATGATGCCGCTAGAATTAGTTTCGATGATTTCTTTCAAATGCGCATGTTTTCAAGCTATATAGTCAAACAAAGCAATCAGGACGATATCGACTTAAAGTATATGGAACAATTCGAGGAAGATGGTGTTAGACTCCTGCTAGAAAGTGATCGAATTAAGAATAAGTTATTTATTCTTGAGCATGACTTGTGGGAATATTAATAAAGACCAATATCTAGTATATTAAAAAGCCTTGTTTCATGACAGGGCTTTTTTATTTCAGGGAGATTAGTTTAGGGAAAGCCTTTCTTCTTAGATACTTTTTTAAGATTCTCTGAACATCATTGTTGTTTGATTGCAGGTGCAAATGTGCCTCTAAGTCTTCAACTTTAGTGATTGAAAGTCCTTTAGGAACAAAAGCATAGCCCATATATATCCAGTTTTTTACCCAAATAAAAGCGACTTCTTCTGTTGTTTTTCCACTCTCTGTAATTAAAAAGTTACCATTGTGAGGTAAAAAGCTACTTATCGCTAGAAGCATTCTTTTATTATGGTCTTCAAAATTTTTTGAAGTTGGGCAGACATAACCATTATCCTTGCACACCACACAGTCACCAGCATTGCTTTTTCCTGAGATAAATTTCTGGCAAAGCCCGAATTCTTTAGATAAACTATGCAAAAATCTATAACATTCAGCAACATTAGAAAAGCTAATTAATGGGTTCTTAATCACACTATTTTTCTCTATTCCAAGACGTATTGCTCCAGATTGATTACAATATTGGAAAATGCAGTAAGCGTAGCTTGTATATTTTTGAATCTTATTGTAGGTAGGCCAGTATTTTTTTATCTCAGCTGATTCTATTAACTCAGCTAGTAACTCATTTCCAGTAAGTTGATGATCCAGATGGTAAATATTTCTTTTGAGTTCAGCCTTTTTGGCAGAATTTTCGGAGAAATGTTGTCTCACTCTATTTTTTATATTTTTGGCTTTACCAATGTATACAGGTTTAAATTGTTCGTTCAAAAAATAGTAAATACCTGGCTGATTTGGAAGATCTTCAAATTCTTTTGGATCAAGATGAGAGGGTATAGAAACGTGCTTTTTTATTGGTTTAAGATTTTTTTCTAAAATTCCTGAATCATTTTCTATTATTTTCTTCATGAGTTTTGCAGTTGCGAGTGCATCACCATATGCTCTATGTCTATTTTCCAAAGGAATTTTTAGAGATCTACACAATTTTCCCAAAGAATATGATCTTTCTTTTGGGAATACTTTTCTAGCGAGTTGGATAGAACATAATCTATCTTGATTAAAAGTGATATTGGCACGCGCAAAAGCTGATTTTAATACGCCATAATCAAAGGCTACATTATGTGCAACGAAGGTCGTACCTTTAATAAAATCAAATATTTGTGGAGCAATTTCTTCGAAAGTAGGCGCATCTTGAACCATTTCATGTGTTATACCTGTAAGTTTTTGAATGAATGGTGGGATTGCAACTGGCGGTTTAACCAATGAAGAGAAATTATCCCGAATTTCTCCGTTGATCAACTGAAAACACGCGAATTCTGTGACAAAATTACCGTTAGAACCTCCGGTAGTTTCAATATCAATGATTGAAAGAACCATTTGCACTAAATTTATAACAAATCATTGGCCAAATTGGCAAGTTCTGATCGTTCACCCTTTTGCAAGGTAATGTGTGCAAATAAATTCTGGCCTTTCATTCGATCAATCAGAAAACTAAGACCATTACTTTGCTCATCCAAATATGGTGTATCTATCTGATGAACATCTCCAGTGAAAATGATTTTTGTATTTTCTCCTGCTCGAGTTACAATGGTTTTTATTTCGTGTGGTGTGAGGTTTTGCGCTTCATCAATTATAAAAATGATATTTGAAAAACTTCTCCCACGAATGAACGCCAATGGAGTAATCAAGATTTTTTGTTCCTCCACCATACTTTCTATTGCTTTGAACTTCTTTTCACTTTGTTTATATAAGCTTTTAATAAATTTTAAATTATCCCATAAGGGTTCCATGTACGGAGATATTTTATCTTCCGCATCTCCTGGAAGGAATCCAATATCACGATTACTTAGAGGTACAATTGGACGAGCCAGGATGATTTGATGGTATCTATTTTTCTGTTCTAGAGCTGCTGCCAAGGAGAGTAATGTTTTGCCAGTTCCAGCAACTCCTTGAATGGTTACCAATTTAATATCATCATTCATCAGCGCATTTATGGCAAAAGTTTGTTCGGCATTTTTTGGTTTTATCCCGTAAATGTAATTTTTCTCAACCCTTTCCAGCTGATTTTCCCGTGGATTAAAATAGGCGAGAGAACTAGTTGTTCCATTTTTAAGGATATAAAAGTGATTGTTTACTGGATTATTAATTTGTTTCGTCTGTTTTAACACACCTTTAGAATACAACTCTTTTATCTCATTTGTATCTACATCTTCCACCTTCTCTATGCCAGTAAAGAGGGTTTTTACGTCTTTAATCTTACCCGTTTTATAATCCTCTGAATTAAGATTTAATGCTTTTGCTTTCAGCCGTAAGTTTATGTCTTTCGTAACCAATGTTACTCTAGCTTCTGGTTTTTCTTGTTTCACCAATAAAGCTGCGTTGATTATTTTATGATCGTTTTTTCGGTCTTCAAAAATTTGTTGGGCATTAATCTCTAAATTATTTTGATTCAAAATCACTTTAAATTTTCCTTTAGCAGGTTTCGGTAGAGAAATCCAGTCTAGAAGTGAGTTTTCCTCGGATAGTTTATCCACCAATCTTATAAATTGTCTCGCTTCAAAGTTTTTGGTATCATTCCCTCTTTTAAAATTATCTAGTTCCTCCAAAACGGTTATGGGAATAGCCATATCGTTTTCTTCGAAATTGAGTAATGATTGATGATCATACAAAATGACAGAAGTGTCAAGAACGTATATTTTTTTTTCTTTCTTTTTACGTGGCATATTTACCAAACTAGTGTTCCAAGTTTACTTATTTATTATGAGCTTAAAATTAAAAAGTAATTAACGATTTACTATCAATTTCAAAATGTGTTATACTTGAGGTCTTGGAAAAGCTTAGTTATCAATGGAGTGAAAATTTAGCGGATACGCCTAAAGAAACCATGCAAATATTTGAGCATTTGGGATTTAGCTCTATTATGTCGAAGCTAATTGTTCAAAAAGGTATACATAATGTTGAGAGTGCAAAAAAGTTTTTCCTCCCAAAAGTAGACCAACTATATGACCCCTTTCTGATGAAGGGAATGGAGGAAGCAGTAGATAGAATAGCTCAAGCAATCACGAATGGACAAAAAATATTGGTTTATGGGGATTATGATGTTGACGGAACTACTTCAGTTGCTTTATTGTTTTCATTTCTTGAAGATTTAGGTATATCCGTAAGTTTCTATATCCCGGATAGGGAAAAAGAAGGGTATGGGATAAGTTCTCTAGGAATAAACTATGCGCATCAAAATAATATCAAACTAATTGTTGCTCTTGACTGTGGGATACGGTCAGTGGAGCTTGTTCAGAAGGCTAAGAACCTAAGCATCGATTTTGTCATCTGCGACCATCATATACCTGGAGCAACTTTACCTGATGCATTTGCTATTTTGAATCCTAAACAAAAAGGATGTAATTATCCATTTAAAGAATTATCTGGATGTGGCATTGGTTTTAAACTCTGTCAGGCTATTGCTTCACGTTTGCGTTTAGATTCAAGCACGTATATGGATAAAATTGATTTGGTAGCTGTGAGTATAGCTGCTGATTTGGTTGAAATGAATGACGAAAATAGGGTACTCACATTTTTAGGTATGAAAAAATTATCAGAAAATCCATTTGGAGGACTGCGCTTATTTAGAGATTTAGTGATAGGCAATCGGCCAGTAAAGACACACGACCTTGTTTTTAAAATTGGCCCTAGAATCAATGCAGCAGGAAGAGTTTTTCATGCCAATCAATCCGTAAAAACCCTTCTTTATGGTGGACAAGAACATTTTGATAAGCTAAATGCATTAAACAAAGAGAGACAAGAACTAGACCAACATGTCGGAAAGCAAGCATTGGCAATGCTATCAAAAGATACAAAGAGTACAGTTGTTTTTCAATCGGATTGGCACAAAGGTGTCATAGGTATTGTCGCCTCTAGAATATTGGAGCATGCTTATAAGCCTACTGTTGTACTGACTGAAAAGTCAGCAGATATTTTGGTAGGTTCTGCAAGGAGTATTCCCAATTTCAATATGTATGAAGGTTTAAATAAATGCGCAGATTTACTTGAACAATTTGGAGGGCATTATTTTGCTGCAGGTCTAAGCCTTAAGAAAAATAATTTATCTGCTTTCAAACAGCGCTTTGAAGAAGTAGTCTCCCAAACCTTAATCGATATAGATTTTGTGCCAAAGGCAATTTATAATTCGGAATTAAAGCTCGAAGAAATTACAGGAAAGTTGGCTGCAGAGGTGGAAAAATTAGCTCCATTTGGGCCTAAAAATATGAGACCTATTTTTTTGATTAAACAAGTAGAAAATTATCAATACCAGATCATTGGCAAAGGAAATCACCATCTGCGCTTAGAAATTTCACATGCTGGTCAAAAAATTAATTGCATAGCTTTTCAGATGGCGCATCATGCTCAGAAACTCAATCTTAAAGTACCTTTTGATCTATTTTTTCATCTCGAGATAAATGATTTTCGGGGACGAAAAAACGTTCAACTTGTTGTTGTCGACATCAAGTTTTGATTTTTTTATTATTTTTAATGGATGAAAAATGTTTTACTTCCTTACGTTTTCTCACTCTGTTTTACTCATCTATCTGCCCAAATTACTGTTGTAGCAAGTGGGTCTGGCAGCAATGAGATCAATGTAAATTCATCATATACGCAGAATTTTAACGCCTTAAACTCAAATGGTTCTGCCAATTTTTCTAATAACAGTACGCTTCGTGCGTGGTATATAAATTCCGAGCATTTTGACAACAACTCCAATACGTATTATTCCGGGGCAGGAACCAATAGTGCCGGTAGGGTTTATTCATTGGGTTCTTCAGCCAGCAGTGATTGTGCCCTGGGCTATGTAGGTTCGGGAACAAATGACTATTTTAATCTTGGTTTTAGATTAAAAAATAACTCTGGTAGTAATTTGCGTTCAGTCACAATTTCTTTTGTTGGAGAGCAATGGAGGAGTGGGGGAAATACAAATGATAACAATAATCATCTTCATTTCTTTTATCAAGTATTTTCTGGGGCAGGGAGTTTTCCAACAAATACTAATCAAGGCAATTGGACACAAATAAATTCATTGTCATTTACTGCTCCACAAAAATCGGTAACTGTCGGTGCTTTAAATGGAAATATGAGTGCAAATAGAAAAGTGGTTTCTACTACTATACAAGTCAATGTGCCAAATGGAAATGAAATTTGGTTTAGATGGGTAGGAAATGATGGTTCAGGTTTCGATGCCGCCTTGGGTATTGACGATTTTACCATTACACCATCAAGTACTGTGCCTGTGACTTGGCTGTATCAAAACCTGACAAGGGTGAGTGAAAATCTTGTGAAGATAGAATTTGCAACTGCTTCAGAGATTAATAATGAAAAATTTGAGATACAAAAAAAAATAGAAGGAGAAAGTGCTTTTCGAACAGTCAAAGAAATGGCAGGGAAGGGTAATTTCACAGGAGTTACTTCTTACCAATTTCATGATAAAGTAAATAATTTACAGACCAATTTTTATCGAATAAAGCAAGTTGATTTTGACGGCAAGTTTTCTTATACACCAGTGCTTGTTTTGCAGAAACAAGCGTGTGAAAAGTTAACTTTTTTCCCGAATCCATGTAAAAACAAAATTTATATTCATTCAAGTACACCATTATCAAATGCCTTGGTTTTTGATTCAAAAGGTCATTTAGTAGCTTCTCAAAAATTCTCTAAAAATCAAGAATTAGTTTTATCTCAACTAAAACAAGGAAAATATTACATAAATGTATTCAACAAAAGAGGAAGATTGAAAGAACTAAAAGTTGTAAAACAGTAAAACTATTTTGAAAACGTATTAAAGAATACCATACTTAAATTCAATAAAATATTCCTTTTGTAAAGTGAATTTCTCATAGAAATTAGCTACCGATTGAATTTGAGAACCTTCAAAATCAAGAATCATATTTCTTCCCGCAAATTTTTGAATCAATCCATCCAGTAAAAAGGGTAAAGCACCTAAAGATCTTCCAAGTTCGGTGGGTGCACCCAATATATAATAGAGACGTTTACTGTCTTGTAAAAAAATCGCTGAAGCGAGCCATTGATTGTCTTTTTTTACTCCAATAAGGTGAAAATTAATCGATTTTTTGTTCTGTATTTTAAGGAAAAAATCAAAATTTAATTCGTTGTGATATTTCCCATGGGCTTTTTGATAATGATCAAAACAGATCTTTAAGGGGGCGTTCTGTTTCCATTGAAGATTATTTTTGTTTGCTTTATTTAGATTTTTTTTTAAACTGCTTTTGTATTGGGTGTAAATTTTTTGGTAATCATTTTGGAGAGGTAAAATATAGTTTGGTCGTTGATGATATCCTTCTAAATATTTAGTATTTAAAGCATTAAAAAAATAGTGGACTTTTATTATGCTTTGTTTTTTAAGGATTTTTAGGAATTCGGTAAATATAGAATAAGTCAAAACATCTTTTGAAAACACCCCCAATTGTTGACAAAATTGTGGTTGGGATACAAATGGGATAATATTCCATTTGTATTTAATTGGTATTGGCATTACCGCCTTATAATCTTCATATATTAGACCTATCCATTGTTTACCTATACTACAATACAAAACATCATAATAAGCATAAACACGCTCTTGTAGAGAATTTCGAACACAGCTGTCCCATTTGACAGGATCAATTTGATTGAAATTTACAACTTGAATCAAATTTAAGATTGGTGAAATGGATATCTATAATCACCAACAGGCTTCAAGTTTTCTTTGATAGTTCGCATACTAACCCAACGAGTCAGATTGGCTTTTGCACCTGCCTTGTCATTTGTACCACTACCTCGAGCTCCCCCGAAAGGTTGTTGACCGACTACCGCGCCTGTGGGTTTGTCGTTAATATAAAAATTACCTGCTGAATGTTTCAAAACATCAAGGGCTTTTTGAATTGCGTATCGGTCTTTAGAGAATATGGCGCCTGTAAGAGCATATTCTGATGTTTCATCTAAAATTTTCAGGTATTCCTCAAATGATTGGTCCGGATAAAGACATAATGTAAGAACAGGTCCAAAAATTTCTTCACACATGGTTGTATATTTTGGGTTTTGGGTGAGAATTACTGTTGGCTCTATAAAATATCCATTGGTTTTGTCAAAGCTACCACCAGATATTATTTCTGCATCATTATCTGATTTAGCTTTTTCTATATAGTTCGTGATTTTATCAAAAGCTCTTTGGTCGATGACAGCGTTTATAAAATTCGAAAAGTCTTCTGTTGGCCCCATTTTAAGAGATCTTAATTCTTGAAGTAACTTGGATTTTATGCTGGGCCATAATGATTCTGGCAAATAACATCTTGAAGCCGCAGAGCATTTCTGGCCCTGGAATTCAAAAGCCCCTCTTATCATATTGGCAACTACTTCATCAACTTCAGCACTCGGATGAACCATAATGAAATCTTTACCTCCAGTTTCTCCAACAATACGTGGGTATGATTTGTACAGATCAATATTGTTGCCGATTACTTTCCAAAGGTGTTTGAATACTGCTGTAGATCCAGTAAAATGTAAACCTCCAAAATCTGGGTGTTTAAAAATTACTCCACCCGCCTCTGGCCCATTGACGTATACCAAATTTATTACGCCTGCTGGTAGTCCAGCTTTAATGAAAATTTCCATAACAACTTGGGCAGAGTATATCTGACTGTCAGCAGGTTTCCAAACAACTGTATTGCCCATCAGTGCAGGCGCAGCCGGTAGATTTCCAGAGATAGCGGTGAAATTAAACGGCGTGACAGCAAAAATAAAACCCTCCAAAGGTCTATATTCTACGCGGTTCCAAATCCCTTCAGAATTTTCAGGCGGCTGTTCATTATAAAGTTCATATAAATATTGGACATTGAATCGCAAAAAGTCAGCGAATTCACAAGCGGCATCAATTTCTGCTTGGAATGCATTTTTGCTCTGTGCGAGCATTGTTGCAGCGTTTATTGTATTTCTGTACTCGCCTGAAACCAATTCTGCAGCTTTCAAAAAAATACTTGCTCTTTGTTGCCAAGGCATTCTTTCCCATTGACTTTTGGCACTTTGAGCTGCATTAATTGCTTGATGAACATGTGTTGCGTTTCCGTAATTATATATTCCTAATTGATGCTTTAAATCATGCGGTACAAAAATGGCTCTTTTATCCTCTGTAAAGATTTGTTCGCCATTTATGTACATAGGAATTTCCTTTTGTTTAGATCGTAATTTGGCTAGCTCATTTTGAAGTGCTTCTCTTTCAGTACTTCCTGATGCATAAGAGAGAACTTCCTCATTAATTGCGATAGGTGGTTGATAATTTCCGTTCATTGTATACTTTAATTAGATATAATCTTTAAAAATGTTCCAATTGGTTTGGTTTGGAAGACTTGCCTGCAAAGATATTTTTTCCTTTTTCACTGGATGTATAAATTCTAATGAATAGGCATGTAAATAGATGAAATGTCCTCGGCCTTTTGGTGAACCATATTTTAAATCTCCAACTATAGGGCAGTTTATGGCGGCTAGCTGGGCTCTAATTTGATGTGGACGACCTGTTTTTGGGAATACACGGAGCAAATGTTTGTGATTTCCTGCTCCAAGGTACTCGTAACTTAAAATGGCTTTTTTACTGTCTTTTTTTTCTGATTGAAAGGCTTTTGTGACATTTTTCTGGCGGTTCTTTACTAAATAATGAATAAGCTCTGCCTGTAATTTCTGAGGTTTCCTCTCTACAATAGCCAAATAGGTTTTTTCAATTTTACGTTCTTGAAATAGTTTGTTTAGCCGTGGTAGAATTTTGCTGGATTTCGCAAAAATTAGAACACCACTAACAGGTCTGTCTAATCTATGTGCAGTTTCTAGCCATACGTTATTGGGCTTTTTATCTCTTTTTTTGATGAATTGTTTATACGAATCAAGTAAAGCTTCATCATCACTTTGGTCTGATTGAACAAGTAAACCTGCTTTTTTATTTATAACCAAAAGATGATTGTCTTCAAAAACTATTTCTTCCTGCATAAATTTCCTATAAAATATTTACCTCTGCTTGAAGTTCTATGTTAAATTTCTTTTTGACAGATTCAATTATGGCCAATGATAGATTTTTTATTTCTAATCCAGAAGAATTACCATAATTGACTAGAACCAAAGGCTGTTTTGGGTAAGTGCCAAAATTATTTTTTCGAAAATTTTTCCAGCCGGTTCTCTCTATTAACCATGCTGCAGGAATTTTAATACTTTCATCAGGCAGTATGTAGTGTGGTATTACAGAAAATGATTTTAAAAGAATTTCAAACTGTTTTACAGAAATGACAGGATTTTTAAAAAATGACCCTGCATTTCCTAGCTCTTTCGGGTTTGGCAATTTTGATTGTCTCACGGCAATTACAGCTGATGATATATCTTGAATACTTGGGTGATTAATTCCGCGTTCCTTTAGATAATTAGCTAAGCTAGCATACGAAGATTTTATATGATGATTCAATTTTGAAAGCTTAAGCGTCACCGTCGTAATAATCGCTTTATTTTTTAGACTTCCTTTAAAAATACTACTTCGGTATCCAAAATTCATTTCGCTTTTATGAATTTTTATAAATCTTTTCTCTTCTACATGAAAAGCCTCCAACTCAACAAAAATATTCTGTAACTCTTGACCATAAGCACCAATATTTTGAATAGGTGCAGCGCCCATACTCCCTGGGATTAAAGATAAATTCTCCATGCCACCAAAGTTATTTTTCAGACACCATAAAACTGTCTCATGCCAATTTTCTCCAGCGCCAAATCTTACTTCAGTATGGCTTGAATTATCAGCAATTATTTCTTTACCCATTATTTTGTTATGTAAAACAACACCCTCAAAATCTTTGGTAAATAAAATATTGCTCCCACCACCTATTGTTAGAAATTGTTTGTCGATAAGATGCTTATATATGTTTGGATCTTCTAGGTCCTCAGGATAAGTTATTTCCCCTAAGAATTTTGCATTAACGTCAATACCAAATGTATTGAGACGCTCTAAAGATTGATTTTTTGACAACCTTATCATTATTAAGCAAAGCTAAAGGATTAATAAAGTAAAAATAAACTAGTTTTCTAATCTCCAAAATTTTGTTTTTTAGAGATGCGAAAAGTTTTATAAACACTAAAGGAAACAAGTGTTAAGATCAAAAATAAGCCCCCTATGGATAAGTAGTATAATGTAAGCACAAATAATCCGGCTACAAAAAATGCCACCAAAGCAGTTAAAAACCATCCTGATATTACGTTAATTACGCCTGCGACTCTCGCACCAGCAGTATCTTTTTTCCAGGCTCTATCTGCAAGTGAAGTGCCCATTGCGACCATGAAAGTTACATAGGTTGTTGATAATGGCAATTTATTATTTGTAGCATAGGCAATAACCATACTTGCTACCGATAAGTTTACCGAAGCCCTTAATAAATCGTAGGCAGGGGCTTCTGGCTTATCAAGCCAAGCAGGTATCTTAAAGCGATTATTTATCCATATTTTGGTTTTTTCCGGCAATAATTTATTAAAAGCTGTAAAAACAATGGTAAATAATCGGACAATTGTATTTGAAAATATATTTGATTTAAATCTTTCATTTTTGACATTTTGACTTGAAAGTTTAATTTCAGTTAGGGTTACTTTTTTCGCTTTTTTGGATAACCATAAAGTTATTATCATTACCACACCGGCACCGAATAAAATCAAAAATGGAGTGGGAACATTACCAGCCAAATCATTCATAAGCAAGTTTTCTGCTGA
>CENP01152898.1_pt1 | contig 22397 bp, 23 predicted proteins | sample 361281 | NCBI WGS metagenome assembly CENP01 (sample SAMEA2591122, study PRJEB7988) | marine metagenome | biome: marine biome (ENVO:00000447); feature: deep chlorophyll maximum layer (ENVO:xxxxxxxx); material: saline water (ENVO:00002010), including plankton (ENVO:xxxxxxxx) | depth 70 m | reverse complement strand
TTTAAATTATTTAAATAAAAAAAGCACCTTTAAAGGTGCTTTTTTTATTTAATAGTTGGTCTAATTTTAGTTGTTCCCTAAAATTAACGGTAACCCATCATCTCCACTGCCTACAACTACAACTTTAGAATTACTTGATTCAGCTAACTTCAAAGTAGCTTCAATTCCTTTATCTCTTAGGATATTTGAAGTCAAAGAAGCTGCTAGTATTTTGTTTGCGTCAGCCTTACCACGTGCTTCAATTCTCTGTTTTTCAGCCTCTTTCGCAGCAGTAACAAGCCTAAACTCATATTCTAGAGATTCTTGTTCTTGCTTGAGTTTTCTTTCAATAGCCTCTTTAATTGATGGAGGAAGGGTTACATCTCTAACAAGTATTTCATTTAACTGAATATATTGATCATCAACAATCTTTTGAGTTTCAACAAAAATCTCAGTTTGGATAGCATCTCTTTTTGATGAGTAGAGTTGTTCAGGTGTATATCTTCCAACAACACTTCTTGCTGCTGATCTAATGGCAGGCAAAAGAATTCTTTGTTTGTAAGCTTCACTTTTTTCTTGATGGAGTTTACCCAAATCTTCATATTTAGGTTGAAACCATGCTGAAGCTTCTAACTGAATATCTAATCCATTAGATGAAAGTACATTCATTTTTTCAAAAACTTCTTGTTGTCTTACCTCATATATAAAAACTGAATTCCAGGGTAAAATAAACCTTAAACCCTCACCCAATGGTGGTTCATCGGTAACAACACCACCATCAAATAGTCTATACTCTACTCCAGCCTCTCCACTTCCAATAGTTACTATTGACTTAGCAACTATTAATAGTCCAAATGTTAATGCAATTAACAATGGAACTCCAATTTTTGGTAAATTATTCATAATTTTAATTTTTAAATTTAGTATTAAGTTAATAGTCCACCATTAACATGAATGGTTTGACCTGTTACGTAGGAAGACATATCACTTCCTAACCAGACACATGTGTTAGCTATATCAAGAGGTGTGCCACCTCTTTTCAAAGGAATAGAATTTCTCCATTCCTGAACAACTTTCTCGTCTAGAACCTCAGTCATTTCAGTTTCTATAAAACCGGGTGCTATGACATTACATCTAATGTTTCTTGAACCAAGTTCTAAAGCTATTGATTTGGAAAAACCAATGATTCCAGCTTTTGAAGCTGCATAATTAGCTTGACCTGCATTACCTTTTACACCCACAACTGAACTCATATTAATGATTGAGCCAAATCTTTGTTTTAACATTGTTCTCTGTATCGCTTTCGTCATATTGAACACAGATTTTAAATTAACCTTAATAACTTTATCAAAATCTTCTTCCTGCATTCTCATTAGCAAATTATCTCTAGTAATACCAGCATTATTGATAAGTATTTCTACAGTATCAAATTCTTCAGTGATTTGATCAACTAACTTATTACAATCTTCAAAGCTGGATGCATCAGACTTGTATCCTCTTACAATAACATTCTCTTTAGATAAATCATTTTCAATTTCTTTAGCTAAATCTGAAGAACTTGAGTAGGTAAATAAAACATTTGCTCCTTGTTTAGCAAAAACCTCAGCTATACCCCTTCCAATACCTCTTGTGGCACCGGTGATAATTGCTGTTTTTCCCTTTAAAATTTTCATATTATTTATTATTTATCTCTAAAACTTTTTTTCCAATTTCAGCTGGGGAATCCACTACATGAATTCCATATTCTCTTAAAATTCTTTTTTTTGCAGCAGCAGTATCATCAGCTCCACCAACAATAGCACCAGCATGTCCCATGGTTCTTCCTGAAGGTGCAGTTTCCCCTGCAATAAATCCAATAACAGGTTTTTTAGAATTAGATTCATGGTACCATTTGGCAGCATCTGCCTCTAATTGTCCTCCAATCTCCCCGATCAAAACAATAATTTCAGTTTCAGGATCATTAACAAAAAGCATTAAAGCATCTCTAACAGTTGTTCCAATTATAGGATCTCCCCCTATTCCAATCGCAGTTGAGATACCTAAACCTTGCTTCACAACTTGATCCGCAGCTTCATATGTAAGTGTACCAGATTTAGATACAATGCCTACTCTACCTTTTTTGAAAATAAAACCTGGCATAATCCCAACCTTAGCTTCATCAGGTGTAATGACACCTGGACAATTTGGTCCAACCAAAACAGTATCAATATCTTTTATGTGATTATTGACTCTAATCATATCTCGTACAGGGATACCTTCAGTAATAGCTATGATAACCTTAATTCCTGCATCCGCAGCCTCAATGATAGCATTTGCAGCAAATGCTGGCGGAACAAATATTATACTTGTGTCAGCATTGGTTTCTTTAATGGCATCTACAACTGAATTAAATACTGGTAAATCTAAATGTGTTTGACCGCCTTTTTTTGGTGTTACACCGCCAACAATTTTAGTTCCGTATTCAATCATTTGAGTTGAGTGAAATGTACCTTCCTTTCCTGTGAAGCCTTGAACTATTATTCTTGAATTTTTATTTACTAATACACTCATTATTCTTTATGTCTTTCTTTATAATTTCCTTTAACAGAGTCGACTTTAATTTTATCTCCTTCATTAATAAATAATGGAACGTTTACAACAGCTCCTGTCTCAAGTGTTGCTGGTTTTGTTGCATTAGTTGCGGTATTTCCTTTAACACCGGGTTCCGTTGAAACAACCTCTAAAATGACACTTGGTGGCATTTCTACAGACAGGGGTAAACTAGTTTCAGAGTTGGTTATCACCGTTACAACTTCACCTTCTTTCATTAATTGAGGGTTGTCTAAAAATTTTTCTTCAATTGATATCTGATTGTAATCATCTGTATTCATGAAGTGATAAGTTGTTGAATCATTATACAAATACTGAAATTTATTTGTTTCAACTCTGACGACATCGATTTTATGACCTGATGAAAATGTATTATCTACAACCTTGCCGCTTGTTAGACTTTTAAGTTTAGTTCTTACAAATGCAGGGCCTTTTCCAGGTTTAACATGCAAAAATTCTATTATCTTATATATATCATGATTATATTTTATGCACAATCCATTTCTAATATCTGATGTTGTACTCATTTTAATTTGATTTAGTGTAGCCTTTCATTATTCCTCGGTGAGAATTTTTGATAAACATTAATATTTCGTCTCTTTCATCAGAAGCTTCCATTTCAGCCTCAATGATTGCACAAGCCTGTGAATTATTATAGTTTTTTTGATATAACAATCTGTATATATTTTGAATTTCTCTAATTTTATCAGAACCGTAACCTCTCCTTCTTAGACCAACTGAATTTATACCTACATAAGAAAGAGGCTCTCTGGCTGCTTTTACATACGGTGGAACGTCTTTTCGTACTAAAGAACCACCTGTAACAAATGCATGGTTTCCAATTGAGCAAAATTGATGGATAGCTGTCAAACCAGAAATAATCACATAATCACCAACTGTAACATGACCAGCTAATGTAGTATTGTTTGAAAAAATACAATTATCACCTACAAGACAATCATGCGCTATGTGAGAATAAGCCATAATTAAACAATTATTTCCTACAACTGTTTTTTGTCGATCATTTGTTCCTTTATTAATCGTTACACATTCTCTGATAGTTACATTATCTCCAATCTCAACAAAAGTTTTTTCGTTATTATATTTTAGGTCCTGTGGGTTTGCTGAAATCACAGCACCAGGATAAATGTTGCAATTTTTTCCGATCCTTGCACCATCCATGACGGAAACATTTGATCCAATCCATGAACCCTCACCTATTTCGACGTCACCATCAATAGATGTAAATGGTTCAATAACTACGTTTTTTGCTATTTTAGCATTTGGATGTATATAAGAAAGTGGTTGTTTCATATTATTTTACTTTTGTTATCTGTGCAGTTAATTCAGCTTCCGCGCATAACTTTCCATTAGCATAGGCCAAACCTTGCATGTGACATATACCTCTTCTAAAGGGTCCTATTAAGGAACATTTAAATATTATTGTATCACCAGGATGAACTTTATTTCTAAATCTAACTTTGTCAATTTTTGCAAAGAAAGTTAAATAATTTTGGGGGTCATCTAGTTTTGACATTACTAAAATTCCGCCCATTTGAGCCATAGCTTCAATTATAATTACACCTGGCATTACTGGATAATCAGGAAAATGACCTTTGAAAAAATCTTCGTCAATTGTAACATTTTTAACACCAATTACCATATCGTCAGTTAATTCATAGATCTTATCAATGAATAAGAAAGGGGGCCTATGTGGTAATATCTCCATTATCTTAGTAGTATCCATAATTGGCTTCGAAGAAACGTTAATTTCTGGAATATCATTCTTTTTTGAATTTCGAATAATGTCTTTCATTTTTTTAGAAAATTTGGTATTTATGTAGTGTCCTGGTTTATTTGCTATTACTTTACCCCTTAATTTGGTTCCTATTAAAGCTAAATCACCAATTACATCCAAAAGCTTATGCCTGGCAGCCTCGTTAGGATAGTGAAGTGTTAGATTATCCAAAATTCCATTTGATTTAACCTTAATTTTATCTTTATTGAATGCTTTTTTTAGTTTTTCCATTGTTGAATCAGAAAGGGGTTTGTCAACATAAACTATTGCGTTATTTAAATCACCTCCTTTAATTAATCCCTTATTTAAAAGCATTTCAATCTCATGTAAAAAACTAAAAGTTCTACAGTTTGAAATATCATTTTTAAAATCAGAGAGTGATGCAATTGAAGCATTTTGTGTGCCTAAAATTTTAGTTCCAAAATCAACCATTGTTGTTACCTTATATTCTTCAGATGGAATAATTGTAATTTCACTTCCAGAATTTTCATCTTTTAGGGAGATTACATTTTTAACAACAAATTCTTTTCTTTTTTCCTCTAATTCCCTAATACCTGCTTTTTCTAAAGCCTCAACAAAAAATTTAGAGGATCCATCCATTATTGGAGGTTCAGAAGCATTTAATTCAATAAGGGCGTTGTCAATTTGTAGACCGACTAAAGAAGCGAGAACATGCTCACATGTTTGTATAGTAATATTATTTTTGTTTAAGCAGGTTCCTCTTTCAGTGTTAGTAACATAATTAATGTCAGCTTCAATTATTGGTTCATTTTCAAGATCCACTCTTTTAAATACATAGCCAGAATTTGCCTCAGAAGGATGAAAAGTTAATGTAACATCTTTTCCAGTGTGAAGACCTACTCCTGAAAGTGAAATCTTTTTAGAAATTGTTGTCTGGTTATATTTAGTTCTTATTAGCATTTAATTTCTTTAAATCGTTTAGGTCTTTAGCAATTTTTTCTAAATTCTTAAAATAAACATATGACCTGTTAAATGATCTTTCATCCATAGCTGGTGTACCTTTTAAAATTGCGTTATCCTTAATATTACTGAAAACCCCTGTTTGTCCGTTAATTTTAACATTGTTTCCGATAACTATATGACCTATAATACCTACCTGACCACCTATCTGGCAATTTTCTCCAACTTTTGCCGATCCTGCAATACCACATTGTCCAGCAATAACCGTATTTTTTCCGATAGAAACATTGTGAGCGATCTGAACTAAATTATCAATCTTTACTCCGTCAGATATTATAGTTGATCCAAGTGTTGCTCTATCAATAGATGAATTAGAACCAATTTCAACATTGTTTCCTACTATAACATTGCCAATCTGAGGAGTTTTAATATATTCACCCATCTTATTTGGTGCAAACCCAAAACCGTCAGAACCGATAACACAATTTGAATGTATAATACAATTCGAACCTATAAATGAGCTGTCATAAATTCTTACTCCAGCATACAAGAGACTATTATTTCCGATGATAACATTATCTTGAATTGACACATTATCCATAATTATAACATTATCACCAATCTTACAATTTTGTCCAATAGATGAAAACTGACCAACTGAAACATTATTTCCTAATTCAACAGTTGAATCAATCGAAGAATTTTTATGAATACCTGTGTGTTTAAACTTATTTTGGGCAAATCTGTTTAAAAGCTCGTTAAATGATGAATAAGCATTATCAACTAGGATAATATTTCCTACTTTTTTATTATCATATTCCAAATTACTATCTACAATAACAACAGATGCCTTAGTTTTGTATAACCAAGGAAGGTATCTGGGATTTGAAACAAATGTTATGTCCCCCTTCTTCGCATCTTCAATTTTGGAAAGTTTAAATAATTGAGTGTTATCTTCACCAACAACCTTACCTTTTAATATTTCTGCTAGTTCAGCAATGGTTAATTTCATTGATGGCAAAATTATGAAATTTCTAGACATATAAGGTTTAAAGCTTTGTTAATTTATCTTGTCAATTTATTAATGTTTATTATTAATGAATTAACTTTAACATAAATATTTTATTTGCATGAGCAAAGCTAAAATTTTATGGGTTGATGATCAAATTGATTTACTCAAATCCCATATAATATTTCTAAACGAAAAGGGATACCAAATTGATTCTTGTACAAACGGTAGTGATGCTTTAGATAAAATTTCGAATAATAGATTTGACATAATTCTGTTGGATGAAAATATGCCAGGAATTAGCGGTATAGAAACACTTATAAATATAAAAAAGATTGATAGAAGCATTAAAGTAATAATGATTACAAAAAGTGAAGAGGAAAACATAATGGAGGAAGCTATTGGAAAAGAAATCTCTGATTACCTGATTAAACCTGTGAATCCAAACCAAATATTATTAAGTCTTAAGAAGACTCTTCAAAATGAAAAACTAATCAAAGATTCTAATATTTCCGAATATCAACAAGAATTCAGAAATCTCTCTTTGAAAATGATGGACATTAGTTCATATGATGAATGGATTGAATTTTATCTAGAAATTATCGATTGGGAATTAAAACTTTCTGATATCGATGATGATACCATGATTGAAATATTAAATAATCAAAAAATCGAAGCCAATTCACTATTTTCAAAATTCATAGAAAAAAATTATCAATCATGGTTCGAAAAGGACAACCATCCATGTCTTTCACATGAAATACTAAAAAAACATTTATTTCCTGAGATTAGCGATGATCCGTTAATTTTAATTGTAATTGATAACTTAAGATATGATCAATGGAAAATAATTGAGCCGTCAATTCTAAGCTATTATAATAAAGTAAAGGAAGTACCATACTACAGTATTTTACCTACTAGCACTCAGTACGCTAGAAATTCTTTGTTTGCTGGTATTATGCCAATGCATATTAAACAAAAATTTCCTCAATTCTGGAAAGACGATCATGAAGAAGGTGGAAAAAATTTATTTGAATCTAAACTTCTAAATATTAACCTAAATAATTTAAAATCAAATAATTTAAAAAACGAGTTCTTTAAGATAACAAATTTTAAAAATGGAGTAAAACTTTCTAATAACCTTAAACAATTTCGTCAAAACAACTTAACTACTATTGTCTATAACTTTGTAGATATGCTATCTCATTCAAAAACTGAAATGGAAATGATAAAAGAGTTGGCACCAAATGACAAAGCATACAGATCACTTACAAATAGCTGGTTTTCAAACTCTCCGTTATTTGAAATAATTAAAAATGCAAGTAGTCTAGGCTTTAAACTAGTAATCACAACTGATCACGGTACAATTAATGTGAAAAATCCAACAAAAATTATAGGAGACAGAAATACAAGTCAAAATCTAAGGTATAAAACTGGAAAAAGCCTAACCACAAATGAAAAAGACAATTTGGTTTTCAAAAACCCACACGACATATTACTACCCAAAACATCAATAAATTCGTCTTTTGTTTTTACGAAAAATGAGTTTTATTTGGTTTACCCTAATAACTATAATCATTTTAGCAATTATTTTAAAAATACGTATCAACATGGAGGGGTATCAATGGAGGAAATGATTATTCCATTTGTTATACTAGACCCTAAATAATATGAGTTATAAGGTTATATGTAGTTTAAATAAGATTGATGAAATTTCTCAACTTATTGTTGACAAAATTAAAACTGTTAAAACTATTATACTGAGAGGTGAACTAGGCTCTGGTAAAACAACACTAGTAAAATCAGTACTTAAAAGAATGGGGGTTAATGATAGTGTTACTAGTCCAACTTTTTCGATTATAAATGAATACGATTTTGCAGGAAATATAATTTATCATTTTGATTTATATAGAATTGAAAATATCGAAGATCTAGACGTAATTGGATTTGAAGATTATATTTACAGTCAAAGTATATGTTTTATCGAGTGGCCAGAAATTGTTCTAAGCAAAATAAACCATAAATATCTAGATATACAAATCAGGTATTTAGGTGAAGATAAAAGAGAAATTATAATAAACGAAATCGACTAGTATGAATTTTTTCAATAGGTTAACTTATTTTTCTGGTGGATTTTTAATTGGATTGATATTTCTAATGTTTTTTTTAGGTGGTAAGAGAACATCATGTAGTTATTTACCAAATTCAAGGGTTAAAAAGGATATAATGAAAAAAAATATCATTTTTAATAAAACAAGTTATAAAATTGACTCGATTGTGATTATGAATTCAATTATAAACGGAAATGTAAATTTTTCAAAAAGTAATACATCAATAAAAGACTGTAAAGAATATTACTTTGAAAATGAAGATAATTTAAAAAAGGTATGGGTAATAGTTAAAAACTGTGAAAGTCAAGCAATCATTTCTAACTACAAAATCACTAAAAAGAATTAATTTTTTCTTCTTTTCAACTCCTTTTTAATAAGTTGAAGTTCTCTGTTTGTCTGAGATGAAATTGAGGAATTTTCGTCTAATCTTCTCATCAAATAAGGCATTACTTCATTAACAGGACCAAATGGTAAATATTTTGCCACATTATATCCACTATTTGCTAGTGAAAAACTAATATTATCACTCATTCCGTATAGCTGACTAAACCAGATTCTTTGATCGTTTGAATCAACTTTATATTTTCTTAATAACTGTGTTGCCAGTATGTTACTTTTTTCATTGTGTGAACCAACAAATAAGCCAAAGTCATTAATATTTTCAATAATAAATCTTAAGGAATTATTAAATACTTCATCGGTTTGTTCTTTATTTTCACAAATTGGGGAAATGTAATTGTACTTTTTAGCCCTCTTTCTTTCCTTTTCCATATAAGCACCTCGGACAAGCTTTACACCAATCTTTACACTAGCATTTAAATCATTATGTAATTTGATTAAATAGTCAAACCTATCTTTTCTGTATGCTTGAATGGTATTAAATACTAAAGCTTTTTCAGAATTATAAATATTCATCATTTTGGTTACCAATTCATCTATTGCAGTTTGAATCCAGCTTTCTTCAGCATCAACTAAAACCATGATGTCTTTTTTTGAAGCTTCCAAACATATTTTATTAAACCTTATTTCAACCTTTGACCATTCTTTTGATTCAATTTCTGATAATAAACTATTTGAGGTAATTTTTTCATAAAGTTCAAATCTTCCAACAGCAGATGGTTTGAAGACTATGAATTTTGAAAGATTTTTTGATTTACATTCCTCAAGAATTTTCAAACACTTATTAATGGAATTTTCAAAATCATTCTCATTAACAGAACCTTCAATTGAGTAATCTAATATCGAATAAACATTACTTTTTTTCAGATTATTAATAACCTCAATACAATCCAGAATATCTGTACCTCCGCAGAATTGAGCGTAAACTGTTTTCTTTATTAAAGAATCAATTGGAAATTTCATCCATAGGAGCGTTTTAAGCAACTTTCTACCAAATTTTGATAAGTAGCCAAGTGATAGTAATTTAAAAAGAAAATAAGCCCTTTTCAGTTCGAAGTTAGACTTATAATTAAATGCTATTTTGGTATTATTGAACTCCAAATTATTTTTTTTCAAAGATAATTTACAAGAATTATATCTATATTAAATTTATTAGTTTATTTTGAAAAATTATATTCTACATAATGAAAGAAATAATTAGTGATAATTTTTCCATTTTATTTGGAAGTGATGGGTACCTAAAATTAGCCAATTTTATTCAGGAGAATAACTTTAAAAAAATTTTAATCCTAACGGATGAAAATACAAAAATTCACTGTTTGGATTTATTTTTTTCCAATATAAAAAAAACTGACAAAAAAATCGCAGAGATGATTTCATCAATCTCTTATAATTATTCAGTTGAACCAGGTGAAAACGCCAAAAATATTAAGACATCAAATCATATATGGGAATTTCTTACTGAAAATGGATTCAAAAGGAATGACTTGATAATTAATCTAGGAGGTGGGATGGTTAGTGATTTAGGGGGATTTGTAGCTTCTACATACATGAGGGGTATACAATTTATTAATATTCCTACTACACTATTAGGAATGGTAGATGCTAGTATTGGTGGAAAAACTGGAATAGATTTAAAAGGAATTAAAAATATAATCGGAACATTTCAATTTGCTAAACTAGTATTAATTGATATCGAATTTTTAAATTCCCTTTCCAAAAAACAGATAGCAGCAGGATATGCAGAAATGATTAAGCATAGTTTAATCGATAAAAATCATGAATGGGAAAAAATATCAAAAATCAACTCTTTAGAAGATATTAACCCTGAGATGATTTATAAATCAATAAACATAAAAGTTAATATAATCGAGAGTGACCCCATGGAATCAAATATCAGAAAACATCTAAATTTTGGCCATACACTAGGACACGCAATTGAAACTTATCTTCTTGGTTTTGAGCGAGAAATTCTTCACGGGGAGGCAATAGCTATAGGTTTAGTTTTAGAAACTTATATTTCATATTTAAAAATAAATTTTGATCTAAAAATTACTAAAGAGATTAAAAATTATATAAATCAACATTATGAAATTATAGAGTTTAGTGAAGAAAGTATTAGAAAAATCATTGATCTACTTAAATTCGATAAAAAGAATAACAATGACGAACCAATGTTTGTTTTACTGAATAATGTGGGGGAAATGAAAATTAATCAACCTGTAGAAATCGAACTAATTAAAGAAGCTTTTAAGTTTTATCAAAACTAGCTCATATCTTTAAAAATTGAGTGCATCAATCTCTTTTTATCATTTATACTTTCCTCGAGGGAAATCATTGATTCCGTTCTGTAAACACCCTCGATTTCATCAAGCCTAAAAATTATATTTTTTGCGCCTGTCGTACCTTTTGCTCTAATCTTACAAAAAACATTAAATTTTCCAGTAGTTATATGAGCAACCGTTACATTTGGAATTTCATTAATTCTTTGAATAATGAACTTAATTTTTGACGTGTCTTTTATATATAGACCTACATAAGCTATGAAGGTGTAACCTAGTTTATCATAATCTAAAATCAATGAAGATCCTTTAATTAAACCATAATCTTCCATCTTTTTTACCCTAACATGCACAGTACCAGCAGAAATCAAAAGTTTCTTTGCAATATCAGTAAAAGGGGTTCTAGTATTCTCGATTAACATATCGAGAATCTGATGATCTATATCATCTAATTTGATTTTTGACATAACTAATAAATATTTAAAAATAGTTACAAATATAATACCATCTTTGATATTTTAATAAAAAAAGAGTCAAAATTTTACATATATATTATCAAAACAAGTAATTAATTAAAGAATAATTAAAAATTATAAAAAGTAATTCATTTATAATTATATAAATTACTGAAAATTAATGTATTATATTAATTTACTTAAAGTTATTGTCTAATTTAATTTTTACTTTTTTTTATTTATATATTATTATTTTGTTTACATTTGTAAACATGTCGATTACTAATCGTATACAGGAATTAATAGAAGAAAAGAATCTGTCGAAATCAGCATTTGCAAAAGAAATTGGTATTCAGAGATCGAGCTTGGCACATTTTTTTAGTGGTAGAAATAAACCAAGCTTGGAGTTTTTTCTAAAAATCAAGAACAAATACCCTGAAATTGATTTAAATTGGATAATTTCAGGGAAAAGAACCAAGCATAAAGAAGGAAAGAAACAAAAAATTAAACAAATAGATTCGGTATTAATACTCTATAAAGATGGTACTTACAAAAAAAACTAAATCCCTACTTCTAATAATTCTGTTCATAAGCTTTACAAACTGTGAAAAAATTGAACGTAATTGTAAAGATTTTCATTCGGGGGACTTTTATACAGAAACCTTAGTAAACGGAATCACCTATAAATCATCCTTTTCAAGAAATAGTTCAAATATTCAAATTGAAGAATTTGAGGGTAAAATAGACTCAAGTTATGTTAGATGGGTAAATGATTGCGAAATGATTTTATCCCCAATTAAGCCAAAAAAAATGAGTGAAAAGAAGAATATCTTTATAAAGATTTTAACAACTAATGATTCCTCTTATACCTACGAATATTCGTATTTGGGTGAAAGTAATAAATTAAAAGCTAAAGCAATCAGAATAAGGTAGTTTGAGCCGAACTTGAATCGTTTTCATCTTCTTTAACCTCGCCAACAATCGAATCAACTTCATCTGTTGATTCATCATCTTCTGGTTTATATTCTAAAGACTCTAGAGTATTTACCTGCTTAATTTTATGAGGAGTTAATTGATTGCCTTGCGCTTTTATTCCTTTTACTGAAATAAATTCTTCAAAAACAATTTTTTGATTAGGTCTTTGATCCTTGTTTCTCAACTTGATAAATACGAGTTCAAAAACAGGCCTCCAATCAGTTGAAATAAGCTCTAGAAAAGATCCTTTATTTTCAGAAATAAAAACCTCTTCTTTATTTTTTTTTTCAGCTAGAAATCTTTTTGCAAAATACTTTTCTTTTTTTCCATCGAAATATATTGCAGAAATTGGTTTTTTTGGAATCCATTTTTCCAAAACAATCATATCATCATTAAAATGAGTTGAAAGCTCTGGTTGAATAATCTTTAAAGATCCACTCTGAGAAACAACCAAAATTTTATCATCTCCCCTAAATTCTCCTAAAAGTTCCCCCCTGCCATCTACGTTTAACTTCTGAACCGTTTCATCAAACCATATTTTTCTTGGCTTAAGTGTTGAAACACCCTTTTCTTTTAATTCTACGTTTTTAATTGTGTTTTTTGTTAAAATATTTCCTCTAGTTCCTCTTCCCTTTATCATGACATCACTAAAGTCTACATCCCACTTTAATTTTTTAATCTTAGCATTCTGCCTTAAGTTAATTGTAATTTTTTCAGCTTCTCCGTTTGGATTAGCGGAAAAGTATTTAACCAAACTAGGTTTTTTTGATGAAGACAAAGGATATAACTTATCCCTGGTAACACCTGAAACAGCGAATCTTTTTATATAATTAAAACCCTTATCACCATCCCTGTAAACCATATTATAAATAGTTCTTACATCTTTTTTCTTGAAAACCGCTAAATGAATTATATTTTTTCCAATAAAAGTTTTACTCGCAACCTTAGTAACCATCATATTACAATTATCAGTAAAGACAATAACATCGTCAATATCACTACAATCACAGACATATTCATTTCTTCTTAATGATGTTCCAATAAAACCTTCTTCTCTGTTAACATAAAGCTTTGTGTTTCGCATCACAACCTTTTTAACATCAACATCATCAAATACTTTAATTTCAGTTCGTCTATTTTTATCTGAAGAATAGTCTTTCTTAAGCCTGGTAAAATACGAGATTGCAAATTCTATTAAATTACCTAGATTAGCCTTCACTTCTGAAATCTGATCTTCTAAATTTTCTATTTTTTCTTTGGCTTTATCTATATCAAATTTTGATATCCTTTTAATTTTGATTTCAGTTAGCCTTGCAATATCATCATTTGTAACTTCCCTTTTAAGAATCTTTGTAAAAGGGGTTATTCCGTCCCTTATTGCCTTAAGGACACCCTCCCATGTTTCTTCTTTTTCAATATTTCTATAAATCTTATTTTCTATAAAAATTCTCTCTAGAGAAAAATTATGCCACTGATCTTCCAACTCCTGCAAACGGATCTCGAGCTCCTTTTTAAGAACGTTAACCGTGTTGTCGGTCGATTTTATTAGAATTTCTGAGACCCCTAAAAAACATGGCTTATTATTTTCAATTATACAGGACAGCGGTGAAATAGAAACTTCACAATTTGTGAAAGCATATAAAGCATCAATTGTTTTATCAGGAGATATACCAGAAGGAAGGTGAATTAATATTTCGACCTTGGAAGATGTATTATCATCAATTTTTTTAATTTTAATTTTTCCCTTATCGTTTGCCTTAATAATAGAATCAATTAACGAGGTAGTTGTAGTGCTATAGGGTAATTCTGAGATTAGTAAGATAGATTTATCCACAATATTAATTTTAGCTCTAACTCTTACCTTCCCACCTCTTTTTCCATCATTATAATTTGTAAAGTCAGCGATTCCTCCAGTGATAAAATCAGGATATAATGTAAATCTTTTATTTTTTAAATATTTTACAGAGGCGTCGATTAATTCATTAAAATTGTGGGATAAGATTTTAGTTGATAATCCTACTGCTATACCTTCAGCCCCCTGAGCAAGTAATAGTGGGAATTTTACAGGTAAATTTATAGGTTCTTTTCTTCTACCATCATAGGAGGATTGCCAGTTTGTAACTTTTGGATTAAAAATTACATCTAGTGCAAATTTTGATAATCTAGCTTCAATATATCTTGATGCTGCTGCTCTGTCACCGGTTAAAATATTACCCCAATTTCCCTGTGTATCAATAAGTAAGTCTTTTTGACCAATCTGTACCATTGCATCAGCAATACTTGCATCGCCGTGAGGATGGTATTGCATGGTATGTCCTACAATGTTTGCAACCTTATTATATCTACCATCATCTAAATCTTTCATTGATTGCATAATCCTACGCTGAACTGGCTTAAAACCATCTTCTACAGACGGTACTGCTCTTTCAAGAATTACATATGAGGCGTAATCAAGAAACCAATCTTTGTACATCCCTGTAACACGAGTGATTGATTCCCCTTGATTTAAATCTTCATTTTTATCTAAATCTTCCTGCATTTAATCAATAATATCTAATTCAACTTTTAAGTTATCAATAATAAAGGACTGCCTATCTGGAGTGTTTTTACCCATGTAAAAACTTAGAAGTTCCTCTATACTCTTATCCTCATCTAACATTACAGGATCTAATCTTATATTATCACCAATAAAATGTCCAAACTCATCAGGAGAAATTTCACCTAATCCTTTAAATCTTGTTATTTCAGGTTTCGGTTGAAGTTTTTCAATAGCATTTATTCTTTCCAGCTCTGAATAACAATAAATAGTCTCTTTTTTATTTCTTACCCTAAATAGAGGAGTTTGTAATATATATAAATGTCCACTTCTTATTAATTCAGGAAAAAATTGTAGGAAAAATGTGATTAATAATAATCTGATATGCATACCATCTACGTCAGCATCAGTAGCGATAACAATGTTGTTATATCTCAAATCTTCAATAGAATCTTCAATATTTAGTGCTGCTTGAAGTAAATTAAATTCTTCATTTTCATAAACTATTTTTTTTGACATTCCAAAAGAGTTTAAGGGTTTACCTCTCAAACTAAAAACAGCCTGTGTATTCACGTCTCTTGATTTTGTAATACTTCCAGAGGCTGAATCACCCTCAGTAATAAACAAAGTCGTATCAAGTCTCTTTTCGTTTTTTAAATCCCCTAGGTGAACTCTACAGTCTCTAAGTTTTTTATTATGTAAACTAGCTTTTTTTGCTCTTTCTCTAGCTAGTTTTCTAATACCAGAAAGCTCTTTCCTTTCCTTTTCAGCCTGTAATATTTTTTTGTTTAAAGCTTCTGCTATATTTGAATTTTTGTGAAGATAATTATCAAGTTTATTTTTTAAGAAATCATTTATATAAACCCTAACAGATGGTAGATCTCCACCCATTTCAGTGGAACCAAGTTTTGTTTTTGTTTGGCTTTCAAAAACAGGCTCCATTACTTTTATGGAAACAGCAGCAACAATTGATTTTCTTATATCAGATGCATCATAATTTTTACCAAAAAAATCTCTAATTGTTTTAACAAATGCTTCTCTGAAAGAGCTTAAATGTGTGCCTCCTTGAGTTGTATTCTGACCATTTACAAAAGAATGATAGTCCTCACTATATTGGGTTTTACTGTGAGTTATAGCTAACTCTATATCATCCCCTTTTAAGTGGATGATTGGGTATGAGATTTGTGTATCTTTAATCCTCTCTTCAAGTAGATCTTTTAATCCGTTAGTACTATGAAATTTTTCATTATTAAAAACTATTGTTAAGCCAGGATTTAGGTACACATAGTTTTTTAGCATTCTTGCTATGTATTCATTTCTAAATTTAAAATTCTTAAAAATTGATTCATCTGGGATAAAAGTAACCTTGGTTCCTCTTCTTCTGGCACTATCCTCTGGTTTGTTTTCAATGTCTAAAACACCTCTTTTGAATTCAGCAAAAACTGATTTACCGTCTCTATTAGATTCAACTTTAAAATAATCAGACAGAGCATTTACTGCTTTTGTACCTACTCCATTTAATCCAACTGCCTTTTTAAATGCTCTAGTGTCATATTTTCCTCCAGTATTCATTTTAGAAACAACATCAATCACTTTTCCCAAAGGAATACCTCTACCATAATCTCTTACTGTTACTTTTGTTCCTTGAACCGAGACCTCGATAGTTTTACCAGCACCCATTACATACTCGTCTATTGAATTATCAAGAACCTCCTTTAAAAGAATATAAATACCATCATCAGGCGAAGAACCATCGCCTAATTTACCAATATACATTCCAGGACGCATTCTAATATGCTCTTTCCAATCTAACGATCGTATATTTTCTTCGGTATATTGATTGATTTTTGACATACTTAATAAGTATGCTAATATAATGTATCAGTAAAAAAAAATTAATGGAGATCTAACAAAGTAATTAACAAAATATCAAGAGATACAATCAGGTATTCTAAACATTAAATAAAAAGTGAATAACGTCACCATTATTAACCACATAAGCTTTACCCTCTACCCTCATTTTTCCTGCCTCTTTAACCTTTGCCTCTGTCTGATATTTAACATAGTCTTCAAAAGCAATAACCTCAGCTTTTATAAAACCCTTTTCAAAATCAGTATGTATTACACCGGCCGCTTGGGGTGCTGTAGCCATTTTAGGAATTGTCCATGCACGAACTTCTTTGGGGCCTGCTGTGAAATAAGTATGCAGATTAAGCAGGTCATATGTTGCGCTAATTAATTTTGATGAACCAGGTTCATCTAGTCCTAAATCGTCTAAAAACATTCTTCTTTCTTCATAATCTTCCAATTCATTAATTTCTGATTCAATTCCAGCGGCTAGAACAATTAAATTTGCCCCCTCATCTGAAATTAATGATTTTACGGATTCAACATAGCTATTTGTTGAGGTTACACTTCTTTCATCAACATTACACACATAAAGAACTGGTTTAGATGTAATTAGTTGTAATGGCTTCAAATACTTATTAATATCATCCTCATCCAAATCAATAGATCTTATATTATTGGATGATTCAATAAATGATATTGCTTGATTGAGAGCTTCTTTTTCTCTGGCAGCTTCTTTATCGCCTGATTTTACGGTTCTGCTTACCTTTTCAAGTCTGTTGTTTAGACTTTCTAAATCCTTTAGCTGTAGCTCAATATCAATGATCTCTTTATCACGGATAGGATCAACAGAACCATCAACATGAGTAATATTATCATTGTCAAAACATCTAAGAACGTGAATAATGGCATCGGTTTCTCTGATATTTGCTAAAAATTTATTTCCTAACCCCTCACCTTTACTTGCTCCTTTTACTAATCCAGCAATATCAACAATCTCTACGGTTGCAGGTATTAATTTTTCAGGGTTAACTATTTCTTGAAGGGTTATTAATCTTTTATCTGGAACATTAATTATACTGTGATTAGGTTCAATAGTACAAAAAGGAAAATTTGCACTTTGAGCTTTAGTATTTGATAAACAATTAAATAAAGTAGATTTTCCAACATTTGGTAGACCAACAATTCCAGCTTTCATATTAACTATGCATAAGTTTTTGTTTTTCTAATAAATGAGAGGTGGATTCAATATGATTCAAATCAGGAACACAACAATCAACTGGACATACAGCAGCACACTGTGGTTCTTCATGAAAACCTTTACATTCAGTGCATTTATCAGGAACAATGTAATAAACCTCATCATTTACAGCCCTTTGAGGTAATTCTGCATTAACAATTTTACCGTCAAGAAGGTTTACTTCACCTGAAAGATTTGTGCCGTCAGAATACTTCCAATTAACCGCAGCTTCGTAAATAGCTGTGTTTGGACATTCTGGCTCACATGCCCCACAATTAATACATTCATCAGTGATGATTATCGCCATAAAATTTTATAATATTAATTAAATTTGTTGCAAAATTAACGCCAATCTTATTAAAAACAAAAGTATAAATAAGGAAAAAGAAAGAAGAATCAATTACTTATCAAGTATCGGTAAAGTAATTGAGTCCTATTTGTCTAATAAAAAAGATTCGATTAGTGTTGAGCTTAATAAAGCAGTTCAAGAGGCTGAAAAACATAATAGCTGGTTTTCTAACAGTAACATATTAAATGCATTAAGTTATTGGAAAAATAAACTAAACAAAAATGTTCTTGATGCATGGATCAATCAATATAATTTTGTTAATCAAAATTCAAAAGTTGCGATTATTATGGCTGGAAATTTCCCTATGGCTGGTTTTCATGACCTAATTTCAGTGATTATTTCAGGCAATAACGCAATTATAAAACCGTCTAGTGATGACAAAATATTGATTGAATTTTTTGTCAGCTATCTCCATAAAGAATTTCCTGAAACCAATAAATTAGTAAAAATAGTATATGATAAACTCACTGATTTTGACAAAGTAATAGCCACAGGATCCAACAATACTTTTAAATATTTTGAATACTATTTCAGAGAAAAAAAATCATTGTTAAGGAAAAACAGAACCTCACTTGCAGTTTTATCCGGAAATGAATCTAATGATGAACTAAGACTTCTCTCAGATGACATATTTATGTATTTTGGATTAGGCTGCAGAAACGTTTCAAAAATATTTATACCCAAAAACTATGATTTAACTAAGCTAAATTCAAGCTTTAATAATTATAAACACATTATAAATCACCATAAATATTCAAATAACTATAATTATCAAAAAACTATAAAATTGATGAATAATGAAGAGTTTATTGATGGTGGGCATTTTATCTTAAGCGAATCGGAAAATTACGCTCCGCCTATTTCAATAATATACTATGAGTACTATACAGATATACAGGAGGTAAACAAAAAGATAATTTCTAAAGATAAGGATATTCAATGTGTAGTTTCAAATCTAAAAATAAAAAATTCAATAAGCTTTGGTGATACTCAAAAACCAAAATTAAATCAATATGCAGATAAAATTGATACATTAAAATTTCTGTTAACAAGTAGTTAAAAACATTTACATTTTGATAACATATTTGGTTTACTAAATATCGAAATTTGCTCTTTTAATTAAAACCATGAAAATTCATAACTTTTGTGCTGGACCGTCTATTTTACCATCTGAAGTGTTTGATGAGGCTTCAAATGCGGTTAAAGATTTAAATGGTTCAGGATTATCTCTATTAGAAATTTCCCATCGTAGTCATGCATTTGTAGAAATTATGGATGAGGCAAGAGATTTATCATTAGAATTACTCGGCCTCAGCGGAAATGATTACACTTCAATATTTCTTCAAGGCGGAGCCAGTTCTCAATTTTTAATGACAGCCTACAATTTTCTCAAAAATGAAGCGGCTTTTTTAGACACTGGTACCTGGAGTAAAAAAGCAATTAAAGAAGCCAAGCTTTTTGGAAATGTAGATGTTTTAGCTAGTTCTGAAAATGATAATTATAATCACATACCAAATTTTGAAATAGCTAGAAATTACGATTATTTTCACTGCACGTCTAATAATACAATTTTTGGTACTCAAATAAATTCTTTTCCAAATACAGACACTCCAATTTTTTGTGATATGAGTAGTGATATTTTTTCACGTGCTCTAGATTTTTCAAAATTTGATTTAATCTATGCTGGGGCTCAAAAAAACCTTGGGCCTGCTGGAGCAACACTTGTTGTAATTAAGAATGATTTACTTGAAAATATTAAGGATAATGTACCTTCAATGATGAATTACAAAGTCCACGTTGATAAAAGTAGTATGTTTAATACCCCACCTGTATTTTCCGTTTATGTATCAATGCTTAATATGAGATGGTTAAAAAAAATGGGGGGAGTTTCTGAGATAGAAAAACTTAATAGGAAAAAAGCTCAGCTGTTATACTCTGAAATTGATTTGAATCCTCTTTTCAATGGACACGCAAGAGAAGTTGATAGATCAATTATGAATGCTACCTTTAATTTAAGTGATGATAATTTTAAGGACAGTTTTGAAACAATGCTAGCTGATGCTAAAATTACAGCCCTTTCTGGCCACAGAAGTGTTGGTGGCTATCGGGCATCAATGTATAATGCAATGGGTATTGATAGTATTAAAGTACTTGTGGAGGTTATGAGTGAATTAGAATCAAAAATTTAAAATATGAATGTTTTAGCAAATGATGGTATTAGTAAAGAAGGTGTTGATAGGTTAAATTCTGCTGGATTTAAAACCATTGTTGAATCAATTGATCAATCAGGAATAATTGACTTCATCAACAATAACAACATAGAAGTATTACTTGTAAGAAGTGCTACAAAAGTTAGAAAAGATTTGATCGATAGTTGTGAAAACTTAAAGATTATAGGAAGAGGTGGTGTTGGTATGGATAATATAGACGTTTCTTATGCCAAGGAAAAAGGAATCCATGTAATTAATACTCCTGCAGCTTCATCAATTTCAGTTGCAGAATTGGTATTTTCACACCTATTTTCATGCGTAAGATCGCTACATATTTCTAACAGAGAGATGCCACTTGATGGCGACAAAGACTTTAAAAAACTTAAAAAAAATTATTCTGGAGGTTCTGAATTAAAGGGAAAAACCCTTGGTGTAGTAGGATTTGGGAGAATTGGTCAAGAAGTTGCTAAGATAGGTCTTGGAATTGGAATGAATATCATTTTTTATGATTTGCACAACAAAGAGGCCAATATCAAAATAGATTTCTTCGATGGTAGTTCTAAAGAGTTTGTTTTAAAAAGCTCTTCATTTGAAGAATTATTAAATAAATCTGATTTTATTTCATTACACGTTCCTGCTCAAAAAGACTATATCATCGGAGAAAAAGAATTTTCTAAAATGAAAGACGGCTCAGGAATAATTAACGCTGCTCGTGGTGGAGTAATTGACGAAGAATCCCTGATTAAACACATAGAAAATAAAAAAATAGCATTTGCAGCACTAGATACTTTCGAAAATGAGCCTACACCAAGTATTAAAATTTTAATGAACCAAAATATATCGCTAACTCCTCATATTGGTGCAGCTACAAATGAAGCCCAAAATAGAATTGGCATTGAACTTGCAGATCAGATTATTAATATTTATAAATTATAAAATGATAGAAAAATTAAAAGTTAGATGGGGTATAAACTCAAATTTTCAAATCTTAAAAATATTTGTTGTTTTTGGTATAACTGGTTCAACTGCTGCTTGGGTAACACATCCGATATGTGATACATTTGGAATTACAGCCGAAAATTTAAATGTATTTCTATACTGGACACTAAGAATAATATTAATTACTGTAGTTTATAAATTCATTCTTGTCTTTGTTGCGTTTATTTTTGGAGAATTTACTTTTTTCTGGAATTTCATAAAAAAATTCCTTGCCAGAATGGGTGTTAGGTTTTAATCTCTTGTAATTTTATTTTTAAAATTCTTCTCAAATTTTTCCACTTTAGGCGTAATAACTAAATCGCAGTATGGTTGTGTTTTATTTAGTTCATAATAGTTTTCGTGATAACTCTCTGCTTCATAAAATTTATCAAACTCTACAATTTCTGTTACTATTTTATTATCATAAATTTTATTATTAAGAAAGTCAATATAATTTGTCACGAGCTCCCTCTCTTTTGAATTTGAGTAAAAAACTATCGATCTGTAATGTGTTCCGATATCATTGCCTTGTCTGTTTATTGTTGTTGGATCATGTGTTTTAAAAAACACTTCTAAAAGAAGCTGGAAATCAATTTGACTAGAATCATAGATAACTTCAACTGTTTCAGCATGACCTGTTCTCCCAGTGCAAACCTCTTTATAAGATGGATTTTTTATATTTCCACCACTGAATCCTGGTTTAACATCTAACACACCC
>CENP01149968.1_pt1 | contig 22416 bp, 23 predicted proteins | sample 361281 | NCBI WGS metagenome assembly CENP01 (sample SAMEA2591122, study PRJEB7988) | marine metagenome | biome: marine biome (ENVO:00000447); feature: deep chlorophyll maximum layer (ENVO:xxxxxxxx); material: saline water (ENVO:00002010), including plankton (ENVO:xxxxxxxx) | depth 70 m | reverse complement strand
GATGGTGACTTTAAATTTAATACCGCTAGGTTAATTAATCATTCTTGTAATCCTAATTGTGAAGTTGCCGGAGTTGGTTTAAAAGTTTGGGTATATGCCATAAGAAATATAAAAAAAGGAGAGGAATTATCTTATGATTATGGTTTTGGCTATGATGAGTCTTACAAAGATTTTCCCTGCAGATGTGGATCAAAAAATTGTGTAGGATATATAGTACGAGAGGGCTCTAGGTGGAGAATAAAAAAACAGAAATCGATATAATATTACCAAATTATAATAGTTTTGAATTTATAGATAAAACTATTCAAAGTGTACTAAATCAAAATTTTACAAATTGGAGATTAATTATAATTGACGACTTTTCAAATATCGAAACAAGAAAAAAGATAAAAAAATACGAAAAATTAAAAAAAATTAAAATTTATTGGCAAAAAAAAAATAGAGGTGCTGCCTATTGTAGAAATTTTGCAATAAATAAATCGAAATCGAAATACTTAGCATTTATAGACTCGGATGATATTTGGGGGAAAAATAAATTGAAATTACAACTGGAATATATGAAAAAAAACAACTTCGACTTCACTTACACTTACTATGAAACTTTTGGAATTAAATCAAAAAAAATCATTCCTCCAATAAAATTCCATTTTAATAGTTTTATAAAAAATACTTCAATTGCTACAAGCACAATGATGATTAAAAGAAAATCAGCAAAAGGTATAAAATTTACTAATACTGCAATTTGTGAGGATTATCATTTTAAATGTAAAATCTTAAAAAAAATTAAGTTCGCTTATTGTTTAAAAAAATATTTAACTAAATATAGGATTAGGAAAAACTCTTTACAAAGTAATAAATTAAAAAATTTTTTTTGGATTTGGATAATAAACTATAAATACAATAGATTAACTTTTTTTGAGAATTTGAACTCTCTATTCAACATATCTCTGAATTCAATAAAAAAATACGGATTAAAATAATTAGTATTTAATTTTAGTGAGATACAAGCCATATGCTGGAGCAGGAGGAGCGCACATTTTCCTTTTTTTGGATAAGAATACTTTTTTAAAATCATTTAAATTCCATTTTCCCTCCCCTAGGTATTTTAAAGAGCCCACCATAGATCGCACTTGTTTTTGTAAAAAAGACTTAGACTTAAAAGTCAAAACAATACTATGCTTATTTTTTTTTACCGATGCATTTTTCATTGTTTTGATTGGAGATTTAGCCTGGCAGGATGAAGCTCTAAATGTCGAAAAATTGTGTGTACCTTTTAAAATGTTTGCTCCTTTTTTCATGATTTTAACATCAAGTTTTTTTTTGATATGCCAAGCTTTGTTTTTTTCCAACACTAAAGACGAACTTCTGTTAATTATAAAATATTTGTAAGTTCTCTCGATAGCGCTATGCCTAGCATGGAATCCATTTTGTCTTTTTTTTAGTCCTAAAATAGCAACTGGGTATTTGCTTAAGAAAAAATTTATTGAATTTAAAAAATTATTTTTATCAATTATTTTATATTTCGTTTTAAAATGTGCCGACTGTTCACTAGCATGAACACCTGCATCTGTACGACCTGAGCCTACAACTCTAATATTATCTTTTAAATACTTAGATAAAGATTTTTCTAAAATCTCTTGAACAGAAAGTCCATTTTTCTGAACTTGCCAACCCACAAAATTTGTTCCCAGGTACTCAATAGTTATTTGATAAGTAAACATTAATTTGTAATCTCATCCTTTTTTAACTTGTTACCAAGTAAAAATTGATCCGATGTCTGTCTGCTTTTTCCCTCCTTTTGAATTTCAAGAATCCTTATAGATTGTGTCTTGCAAGCTATTGTAATTTGATCATCTATAACTTTTCCTGCATCACCATTTTTATTTACTATTTCTGCTCTCCATAATTTAAATCTCTCATTTTTATACTCAAACCAAGCTCCTGGATTTGGATTTAATCCATTAATTATAGCTAAAACTTTTTTTGCTTCTTGATTCCAATTAATTTTTCCCTCCAGTTTTGAAATTTTTTTTGCATAAGTTGCTTTTTTATGATTTTGTTCTTGAAATTTCGCTTCTCCTTTTTCTATTTTATCTATCGCATTGATAATTGAATTAGCACTTAGTTTAGATAGAACTTTTGATAAAGTAAGAGTATCTATTTTTTCATTAATTTGAATTTTATCTTGATGCATTACTGGACCAGCGTCTAAAGCCTCCACTATTTTCATGATACTCACTCCCGTTTGAGTATCTAAATTCATAATTGATCTTTGAATAGGTGCGGCACCTCTCCATTTGGGAAGTAATGAAGCATGTGCGTTGATAAATCCAAATTTTGAAAGATTTAAAAATCTTTTTGGAATGATCTTTCCATAAGCTACTACAACCACTATATCTGGTTTTAATTTTTTTAAATAATTATATTCTTCATCATCATCTAAAAAAATAGGAGTCCTTAAATTTAACGAATGTGCTCTTGCAAAATTCTCAATACTAGAAGGTATTATTTTTTGACCACGCTTTGCCCTTCTCGCAGGCTGAGAATAAACCGTTAAAACTTTATGATTAGAATTTATTAAAGACTCTAAAGTTGGGACTGAGAACTCAGGTGTCCCCATAAAAACAATTTTTTGCAACATTTAATTTAGACTATTACTCTTTCAATTTCTTTTTTTTGTTTAACAAGCTTTTTTATGATCATATCTTTTTTAAGCTTTGATAGATAATCAATAAATAATATTCCATTCAAATGATCTACCTCATGCTGAATACAAGTTGCTAAAAGGCCATCAGCTTTTAATTCTTTTTCTTTACCTTCATAATCAATATATTTAATTGTACATTCTGCAGGTCTTTCTATTTCAGCAAATTGGCCAGGTAGAGATAAACAACCCTCTTCGTATACTGAGGTTTTTTTAGACTGTTGTACTATTAAAGGATTAACAAGAAATAAAGGTGTCTTCTTTTCTTCATCTTTAGAAATATCAATTACCACTAACCTCTTTAAAATTCCAACTTGTACAGCTGCCAAACCTATCCCTGGGGCTGCATACATGGTCTCAAGCATGTCGTCCATGAGCTTTTTTGTTTCGTCATCTACAATTTCCAATGGTTCACATTTTTTTCTTAAAATAGGATCAGGTTCAATTATAATTTTTTTAATCATTTTTCAGATACGTACAATTAAGTTCTTTCAGGTAGTGCTGAAATCAAAATTTCATTCCTTATTTTTTTTAAATTATTTTGATTTAAAAGATGTATTATAAAATATATTGTCTCCGGATCTAAATCGTAGGCTTCGTCTTCTCCAATTATTTCAACTAACTTTAAAGTTAAAAATGCTGATTCTTCAGTGGTGCTTAACTTTAGTAAGTTTGAGGGTATATTATATTGTTTTGATATTTCCTTATAATTCAACTCTTTTGGAATCTCAAAACCATCACTCGCTAATGATTCTACTAAAGCTAAATCTTTAGCTGAAAAAAAATATTTTCTATTTTTTTTAATTTTTTTATATATTTTAAAAAGGTCTTTTTGAGCTCTTTTTTGATCTATCTCATCTCTAAAGTATCTTATAAGTTTTGATCTATGTAATATTTTGTCATCAAATTTAATTTTACCTTGATTAAATTCCTCCTCTATTATTATATTTTTATTAACTACTTCACTATAAGATTCGGAGACATTGTCCATATCTATTTCTTTGAGTCTGTCGCTTAATTCTCTGGTAAAAATGTTAGAAATTTTATCTTTTTTAAATAAATCTTTAAGTAAAATTAAAAGTTTAATTTTATTTTCTTCATTATCTGAAAGCAAAAATTTTTGGTAGATTAAAGCTCTTGCATCAATACTATCAAAAGTTTGGTATACATCTTCTGCTTTTATTAAGGTATTAAGATCAAAAGAAATTCTAGAATAAATATCAAAGATTTTCTTTTTATCAAATTGATCTTGATTTGCTGCAAATTCAAGATTTTTAAGTTTTTCTTTATCTCTGTTGTCTTCTAATTGAATTAAATTAGCAGCGTTAAGATATTCCCAAATTATCTTTTTGGTCTTGGTTTTTGGCTCATAAGAAAAGTTTGATATCGTTACACTAGATAAATAAAAATTAAGCAAACTATCTTCTCTTATTTTTGATGATGTTTTATCAGTCACGCCTAATAAAAAATTAATTTTATCGTCAAAAAACTTATCTGACTGATTTTCTTCTCTTAAAATATCAAGTTGTAATTGAGCTTCATTTTTTTTCTTATTAAAAACCAAACAATAAATTTTAAACTTTTCTAAATAACGATCTTTCAAATCTTTGTCCAAAAAGTTAATTTTATTACATCCTTCTTTTATATTTGCCTTAGCAATATTGCTATCAACTAAATATTGAATTAATTTTTTTTTACTAGGAAAAGTTTTATTTTGTTTTAAAAATTTTTCAATTAGATCTACTCTTTTATTGTCTATCATCCATTTTGTTTTTAGACTAACAAACTCCTCATTTTCCATTCCTCTTGGAGGGTAAGCAATTGATAAGATCGTATTTTCAAAAATTTGAGTAGCGGTGTTTGAAAGTTGAATCTTGTTTATTCTTTTAATACTTGATCTAACGTCTTCTGCATCAGAAGTAGACCACATATTTAAATTAAAATTATTTTCTTCTGGATCAAGTATTCCAAAAATTTTTACTTCTTGAGAATTTTGTGAAATATTATTTTCTATTTCAATATTGCTTTCAAATGTAGAATTAATATCGATTTTTGATTTAAAATTTGTTTCGTTGTTTTCAATGTTTTTTTCAACTTCGTTATCTTTGATTTTGTCCTTGTTCCATATATCAATTTCCTCTTCTGCGTTTAGTTGGTTAAAACACAAAAATAATATTAATAAGCTGATATATTTATTTAAGCTTATTAATTTCATTACTTACATCAATTTTATAATTTTGCTTAGGACTTGGAAAATTTATTTTTTCAATTAAGAAAATTGCTACAATCAGAATAACTACAACTAAAATCATTTTTATTAAAATTTTAGCTATAGAGCTTCCAATGCTTTGCTGTCGATTGTATTTAAGTTGCATAGTAAAAAAATATATTTAAACTCAAAAAATAAGACATATTTATGATAAATCAAATTTAAAAATGGTGGGGTAATTGAAAAAAAACCTTGTATTAACTGGTATGATGGGTGTTGGTAAATCAACAGTGGGTAAAAAATTGGCAAGAAAGCTCAAACTCAAATTTATTGATATTGATCAATTAATTGAAAAGAGAGAGAAAAAGGGAATCCAAGAAATATTTGAATTAAAAGGTGAAGATTATTTTAGAAAAATAGAGAAAAAAGTTTGTATTGAGCAACTGAGCCGGAGTTCATCCGTTATAGCATTGGGTGGAGGTGCTTTTTTAAATAGATCTATTAGAAAAGAAATAAAAGATACTTCGGTAAGCTTTTGGTTAGACTTAAAATTAGAAATATTGATAAAAAGATTAAAAAAAGTTAAAAAAAGACCTCTGCTAAGTCAAGATAATATTGAACAGTCAGTAAATAGAATATACTCGGAAAGAAAGAAATTTTATAATAAATCCGATTTTAAAATAAAGTGTAATACAGAAGATACGGTCAATTTAGAAAATAAGATAATAAAATTATATGAAAGTAAATGTAATTAAATATAAAAATTTAAAGACAAATTATTCTATATTGATCGGTAATAAAATATTGAATTTATTACCAACTAAAATTAAGGCTCTTTGTCCAAAGACAAGAAAAATAGCTTTAATTTTTGATAAAGGAGTTCCCAATACATACAAAAGAATTTTAAATAAAATTTTAATTAAATATGAAGTTCACACATTTAATTTTATAGCTAATGAAAAAACAAAATCTACAAAACAAGTTTTTGATTTATTAGATAAGCTTCTAAAAAAAAAATTTAATAGGTCTGACTTAATTATTGGTATTGGAGGTGGTATTACAGGAGATGTAAGCGCTTTTGCAGCTAGCATCTTTAAAAGAGGAATTAATTTTATAAGTATTCCAACGACATTATTAGCGCAGGTAGACGCGGCAATTGGAGGTAAAACTGGAGTAAACACCAAGCAGGGGAAAAATTTAATTGGAACTTTTTCTCAACCAAGACTAGTAATAAGCGACACTTCTTTTTTAAAAAGTTTAAGTAAAAAAGAAATGGTTTGTGGATATGCTGAAATTTTAAAACATGCTTTGATTAAGGATAATAAATTTTTTAATTGGTTAAAATTAAATTCTAAACATATTTTTTTAAAAAACCAAAAAAAATTAATATATGCGATAAAAAAAAGTTGTGAGATAAAATTATTTTTTGTCAACAAGGATGTAAATGAGAAAAATTTAAGAATGACTCTTAATTTTGGTCATACTTTTGCCCATGCGATTGAAGTTAAAAACAATTATTCAAAAAATGTAACTCATGGTGAGGCTGTTTTATCAGGAATGATGATTGAAACAAAATTATCATTAGTAAAAAAAATATGTACCTTAAAAACTTTAAAAGATTTAGAAAAAATTTATAATCAAAATAATCTTTTTTATACCTTTGAAAAATATCTAAATATAAAGAATATAAAAAAATTAGTTCCATACGTTAAAAATGATAAGAAAAACGATGATGAGAAAATTAATTTTATTCTAATAAGAAAAATTGGTAAAACTGCCCCACCCAATAAAAATAAAATTACAATAATTCAATTGAAAAAATATATAAGTAATTTTAATAAATATTAATTTCTAAAGCATGTATTTTTTTTTTAAGGTCTTCCTTTAGAACATCGATTATTAATTTATGAGCACTAATTTTATTAATTAATTTTAAATTTGTAGATTTTATTTTTAATTTTAGATGGTATTTGTCTTTAGTAAAAAATTTATGTCCTTTATGTTTTAAAGAATTATCAATGATTTCTAATTTTTCAAAAGAAATTTTTTGTTTCAATCTTTTTTCTATATCTTTAAAATAACTTTCCATTTAAGTTAAAACTATTATATAGAAATAATTCTTATATGAAAATAATTTGCGATTGGGATAATTGTAATGAAATTGGAGCATATAAAGCACCAGTAGAAAGAGATAATAGTAAAAAATACAGGCTGCTTTGTCTTAAACATATAAAGATATTTAATAAAAATTGGAATTATTTTGAAAATATGAACGATCAAGAAATTGAATTTTTTATTAAATCTGACTTAACTTGGCATAAATCCACAAAAAATTTCGGCTCCACTGATAATTTTTTTAATATACTTTGGAATAATGCTCTAGACGATAAATTAAATATATTTAAAAGCTCAAATTTTAAACAGTTCAAAAAAACAAAAATTTCTCAAACTGATAGAGACGCACTTGAAGTTTTGCAGTTAAATGATGCGGCAAAATGGGAGGAAATACATAAAAAATTTAAAAGTCTTGTGAAAAAATATCATCCTGATAAAAATCAAGGAGATAAAAAATACGAGGATAAACTAAAAAAAATTACATTGGCTTATAGTCAACTAAAAAGAACCTTAGGAAAAAAATGAGTACAGAACAATTCTTAATGAAACCGGATATTAAAATTTCTGTAAAACAAAGTTTTGGTTTCGATAGTGATATGCAAGTAGACGCTTTTTCAAAAAAAAATGAATATGTTCCGAAAATTGACTCTGATTATAAATTTGACAAAGATACAACTTTATCAATCTTGGCGGGGTTTTCTTTTAACAAAAGAGTTTTAATTCAAGGTTATCATGGTACCGGCAAATCCACTCATATTGAACAAGTAGCAGCAAGGCTGAATTGGCCCTGCGTAAGAGTAAATTTAGACAGTCATATTAGTAGAATAGATTTAATAGGAAAGGATGCAATTGTTTTAAAAGATGGAAAACAAATAACTGAATTCAAAGAGGGTATTTTGCCTTGGTCAATTCAAAACCCAATTGCATTAGTGTTTGATGAATACGATGCTGGTCGTCCAGATGTAATGTTTGTAATCCAAAGAGTTTTGGAAAGTAACGGTAATTTTACACTTTTAGATAAGAACAAAGTTTTAGAGCAACATGATTTTTTTAGAATGTTCGCTACTACTAATACAGTTGGTCTAGGAGATACCACTGGACTTTACCATGGAACACAACAAATAAATCAGGGTCAAATGGATAGATGGAATATTGTTTCAACACTAAATTATTTAACTTTTGAAAAAGAATTTGAAATTATACTAGCTAAAAATAAAAGTTTTAATAATAAAGAAGGTAAAGAAGTGTTATCAAACATGATCAAAGTTGCAGGGCTTACAAGGAAAGGATTTATTAATGGTGACATCTCTACAGTAATGAGCCCTCGAACAGTTTTACATTGGGCTGAAAATACATCAATTTTTAAAGACAAAGGTTATGCTTTTAGGGTTACATTTTTAAATAAGTGCGACGAGTTAGAAAAAAAAATAATATCTGAATATTATCAAAGATGTTTTGGGGAAGACTTACCTGAGTCCTCTATTAATGTGACCTTATAAAAGTGAATAAAAAAGCCTATATACTAGAAAATTTCAAAACTGCTATTGGATCAACCGCTAAATCCTTATCCAACTCTGAAAACGTTGAAATTTACTTTGGAAATAAAAACAGACAAACCTCTCAAAAATTTATTAATCTTCCTGAAGTTGAAGAAATTAATAACAAAACTAATTTTAATCAGATAAGAGCAATTGCAGACTCTGAGTCTCTTAAGTTAAGATTCAGTAACCAAAAAATATTACAATCTTTTGAACCCAGTGGAAATATTTCAAAAAAATTATACAAAATAGCTGAAAAGTTAAGGTATGAAAAATTAGGTTCAGATGAATTTAAAGGAGTAAAAAATAATATAAATAAATACTACGAAGAAAGAATTAATTCTTTAGATTTAAAAAGTAGCGAAGATAAGATTATCGAGTCATTTGAAAATTATTTTAGGTCAAATTTTTTTAATTTCAAAAATAGTAAACAAGTTGATAAAAAACTTAAAAATTTTAAAAAAGACTTAGACTTTAAGTTTAAGGACAAAATAAGAGAACTAAATAATATTGTAAATAATCAAGAAAAGTATAATTCGTTAATTTCAGACCTAATCTCAAAAATGAGCCTCGATGACAGTCTTGATCAAGAAGAAATAAATGAGGATGATATTAAAAATGAGGATCATAAAGATCCAAAAAATACCGACCAAAATCCAGAAAAACACTCAAAAGAAGAACAAGAAATGTCAGTTGAATCAGGCACTCCTGATTTGGAAAGCGAAGCAAGTGAATCTGATCAAGATGGAGAGGAAATAGAGGTTGAAGATAGAGCTAAGTCTGATCTTAAAAGGAATTATAAAAATCAATTAAAAGACTTAAAGTATAAAGTTTATACAGATGAATTTGATGAAATCATTAAAGCCGAAGATTTAGAAAACGAGAATGAGCTTAATAGATTAAGAAAAAACTTAGACCAACAATTATTACAACTCAAAAACTTTATTTCAAAACTTGCTAATAAACTTCAAAGAAAACTTTTAGCGAAACAAAATAGATCCTGGAATTTTGATTTAGAGGAGGGATTATTAGACACTTCAAAATTGGCTAGAATTGTGACTGATCCTTTTAATTCATTATCTTTTAAAAAAGAAAAAGACATAGAATTTAAGGATACACTCGTAACAATTTTAATTGATAACTCCGGATCTATGAGAGGAAAACCAATTTCTGTTGCTGCAATATGTGCTGATATTTTAGCAAGAACACTTGAAAGATGCTCAGTTAAAGTAGAAATTTTAGGTTTCACAACCAAGCATTGGAAAGGTGGCTCTTGTAGAGAAAAATGGATGAAAAATGATAAACCAAATTTACCTGGAAGATTAAATGATTTGAGACATATAATTTATAAATCTGCAGATACGCCCTGGAGACAGGCAAAAAATAATATGGGTTTGATGTTAAAGGAAGGATTGTTGAAAGAGAATATCGATGGAGAAGCGCTTTATTGGGCTTTTAATAAAATGACCGCAAGAAAAGAGGAAAGAAAAATTTTAATGGTAATTTCAGATGGAGCGCCTGTAGATGACTCTACTTTATCAACTAATTCTACTGATTATTTGGAGTCAAATCTTAAGAATATTGTTAAACTAATTGAGAATAAAACTAACGTTGAATTACTAGCGATAGGGATAGGGCATGACGTTACTAGATATTATAGTCAGGCTGTGAAAATTACTGATGTACAAGATCTAGGTGACGTTATGATAAATCAATTAACAGATTTATTTGTTAAAAAAAATAAGAAGACTCTTCATTAATTTTTAATATTAGAGACTGAATTATCAGAAAAATCGTTTATCTTATTTAAAAGAAGCTTAAACGGAATTAACATTACTAAAGTTATTATTAATTTAACTGCCAAATCGCCTAGAGCAAGAGTAATCCATGGGATGCCAGTTGCATAAAAAGCAATTGAAAAAAAAAGAAATGTATCTGCTATCGAACCAAAGATAGAAGAAGTTAAAGGCGCGATAAACCAAACTTTTTTTCTTAGTCGATCAAATATCTGAACATCTAAATTTTGTGCAATAAAAAATGCAGTTGCTGATCCTATTGCAATTCTTATCGATATCAAATCCGAGAAATTAGTTGATACTAATAGAGTGAGCGCTATTCCTATTACAAACCCAACATTAACCACTTTTCTAGCAGTAATTTTTCCGTAGGCACGATTAGCTAAATCTGTGATTAAAAAAGTAATTGGATAACTAAAAGCTCCGTAGGTTAAAACTTCATTGAGTCCTAAATAATTTACTGGAAATTGAACTAAGTAGTTTGATAAAACAACTACTATACCCATTAAAACTGAAAGCTTAATAAAGAGACTCATTCTTTAAAGTTTGGCAGTTATTGAGGCTTTAATTTTTTTTACTTTTTTTGATAATTTTATTTTATTTGCTTTTAAAAGAAATTTGTCTAAACCACCCTTGAAATCGACTGTTCTAAGTGCTGAATTAGTAACGTTTAACCTTATATTTTTTTTTAAGATATCACTTTTAAATGATACCTTTTTTAAGTTAGGCAAAAATCTCCGCTTAGTTTTATTCTTAGCATGGCTTACGTTGTGCCCTTTTAGCGGTCTCGTTCCCGTTAATTCACATCTTTTAGACATAATTTTCTAAAACTATATAATTGCAGAATTAGAAGCGGTCAAGTATTAATTCCAATAGCTTCGCCTATATGCTTTAATTTTTCTTTTTTTAAAATTGATATTAACTCTTTTTTGATATTCTTAACTATTGCTGGGCCATTATAAACCATACCAGTATATAATTGGACAACGTTAGCGCCAGCTATAATTTTTTCAAAAGCACTTTTACCTGAGTCCACCCCTCCTACTCCAATAATTTCAATTTTACCTTTTGTTTCTTTATAAAATTTTTTTATAAGATCTGTAGATATCTCTTTTAAAGGTTGCCCTGATAGTCCCCCCTTTTCATTCTTTTTTGAATCAATTAATTTATCTCGATTACTATCAGTTGTGTTAGAAATAATAATCCCTTCAATTTGATATCTGTTTATCAGCTCTATAATTGGACTTATTTCAGCATCACCTATATCTGGAGAAAGTTTAAGTGCTATTGATTGATTTAAATTTTTTTCTTTTTTTATTTTTTTTATTCCTGTCAATAGTTTTTCCATTTCGGTAAGATTATGAAAATTTCTTAGGTTTTCAGTATTTGGAGATGAAATATTTATTGTAATATAATCTGCAAACTTAGCTAATTTTGAAAGACAAATATAATAATCTTCCTCCTTAATTTTAGTATCTTTATTTGGACCAATATTAATTCCCAAAATTCCATTAGGTTTATTATCTGAAATTCTTTTTAAAACAACGTCCGAGCCATGATTATTAAAACCAAGTCTATTAATTAAAGCTTTGTCTTTTTCCAGTCTAAATATTCTCGGTTTTGGATTTCCTAATTGTCTTTTAGGAGTTATTGTTCCTACTTCGATAAAACCATAGCCAAATTTAAAAAGTGAATTATAAACCTCAGCACTTTTATCAAATCCTGCGGCTAAGCCAATTGGATTGGGCAGTTTCTTATTGAATATATGAGATTGAAGCATCTCTTCTTCATCAACATCAAAAAAACTTTTTGGTAAAATATTTACCTTCAATGATTGGATAGCTAAATCATGAGCAACTTCAGGGTCTAATGAAAATATATATGGTCTTAAAATAGAAAACATTAATTTAATTTATCATTTATTAATTCAATTGTTTCCTTAAGTCCAAAAAATTTTACAAAAAAACCAATTCTAGGACCGTTTTCCACACCAAAAACAACTTCATATATTAGCTTGAACCAATCTCTTAAATTTTTTTCATATCCATTTTGTTTTCCTACTGAGTATACAATGGTTTGAATTTCCTCTGGTTCTAAGGAACTATCAATTTCTTTAAATTTAACTACTAAATTTTTCAAGGCTTCTCTCTCGGAATCATTTGGTTTTTTGAATTTTTTGTATGGTTCAATCTTATCTCTAAAATAATTTATCGCATATTGTGTCAAGTTGTCGAGAATTGGATGATTTTTAGACTCAATTTCTTTATGAAATCTTTTTATAAATTTCCAAATAACATTTTTTTGATTAGCGTTGCTTGACCCAACTAAATTGAGAAGCATAGAAAAAGACATAATAATTTTTTCTTTTGGAGGCGATCCATTGTGGACATGCCAAACAGGATTCATAATTTTATTTCTTTCATCTTGATTAGGAAACTTTTCAATTAGCGCAAGATACTCATCGACTGTTTTAGGAACAACTTCTGAATAAAGTTTTTTTGCCCTTTTTGGATTTGGGTACATATATAACGATAAGCTTTCAGGAGACGCATATCTAAGCCATTGTTCTATAGAAATACCGTTTCCTTTGGATTTTGAAATTTTTTCACCTTTTTCATCTAAGAATAATTCATATGCAAATCCATTAGGTGGAATTTTTCCGAGAGTTTTACAAATTCTATTTGATAATATCGCACTCTCAGTTAAATCTTTCCCATACATTTCGAAATCAACATCAAAAGTAAACCATCGCATTGCCCAATCTACTTTCCATTGTAATTTACAATTTCCATTCAAAATATTAGTCTCTAATTTTTTATTTTTGTTATCAAATACTACTTTGCCAGTTTTTTTATCCATCTCCAACAAAGGGATCTCTAGAACAATGCCCGTTTTTGGACATATTGGCAAGAATGGACAATAAGTCTTTCTTCTTTCTTCTCTTAAGGTTGGTAAAATAATATTCATTATATCTTCATATTTTTCTAAAACTCTCATGAGTGAATTGTTAAAAATTCCTTTTTTATAATTTATTGTTGAACTTTTAAAACTAAACTTAAAATTAAATTTTTTTAAAAATTCTTTAAGCATTTCATTGTTATGTTCACCAAAACTATTAAATTTTTTAAATGGGTCTGGAATAGATGTAAGTGGTTTACCTAAGTTTTGTTTAAGAATTTCATTATTTGGAATATTATCTGGAACTTTTCTCAAACCATCCATGTCGTCTGAAAAAGTAATAAGCTCGTTGTTAATCTTTTGGATATAATTAAGAGCATTTATCATCATTGTAGTTCTAGCAACTTCACCGAAGGTTCCTATATGTGGTAATCCACTAGGGCCGTAACCAGTTTGAAAAGTTATTTTCTGTTTTTTTTTGATTATTTCTTTCCTATCTTTTAAAAGCTTTCGTATCTCCACAAAAGGCCAAGATGTTGTTGATTGAATTATGTTATTATCAAGCATAATTATGGTGTATTAAATTTTATGAATAAAATACAGATATAATTAATAGATATTAAGTTGAATTTTGTAAGTAATTAAATAATCTCAAACACTATGATCGGAAACAAAACTGTTTTTTTCATGATTGGAATATTGCTTGTTGTTTTAGGAGCATCCATGCTTGCGCCCTATTCAATGCAAATAATTTATAGTGAAAATAGCCATAGTTTTATTTCATCCTCATTTATTACCATTTTTATAGGAGTGCTGTTCATATTAGCAAATTTAGAGAAAGAATTCAGATTAAATCTTAGACAAACTTTTTTATTTTCAACATTAGCATGGCTTATGGTTGCGTTGTTCGGAAGCTTGCCTTTTTTGTTATCGCCAAATGAATTTAGTTTTAGTGAATCATTTTTTGAGAGTATGTCTGGTATCACAACTACTGGAGCAACAATTATTACCGACTTAGATAATAGTCCAAAAAGCATATTGTTATGGAGAGCAATTATGCAATGGCTAGGAGGTATTGGGATAGTAGTAATGGCAATTACGATTTTACCTTTGTTAAAAGTAGGTGGAATGCAGCTATTCAAAATGGAGGGACCAGACTCTACTGAAAAAATTTTACCTAGAACAGTTGAAGTTGCAACAATAATCATTTCTACATATTTTATTTTAACAATTTTATGTGGTTTTTTTTATTGGTCATTCGGAATGTCAATTTTTGACAGCTTTTCACACGCAATGACCACTATAGCTACTGGAGGTTTTTCAACTCATAACGACTCTATTGGATATTTCAAAAATTCAAATATTGAGATCGTAGCAAGTATATTTATCATATTAGGTAGTATTCCGTTCTTATCTTACTTAAAGTTTGCACAAGGAAATAAAAAAATTTTTTTTCAAGATGTTCAAATAAGAGGGTTAATATATCTTTTAATTATATCAGTCTTGATAATGTTTATATATTTAGTTTTTATTAATTATGAAAGTAATTTTCTAGATAAGATAAGAATTTCTTCTTTTAATGTCATATCTATTTTATCTGGTACAGGATATGTAACTGATGATTTTGGACTATGGGGAAAATTTTCCCTGATCTTTTTTTTATTTTTAATGTTTGTTGGCGGTTGTGCTGGTTCTACTGCATGTGGAATCAAAATATTTAGGCTACAAATGTTAATCATTTTTCTTAAAAACTACATTAAAAAAATGATTTACCCAAACAGTGTTGTAATAAATAAATATAACAATCAGAAAATTTCTGATCCTTTTATTAATTCAGTAATAGTTTTTATTTTTTCCTTTTTATTTATATTTTTAATCATTGCAATGCTTTTATCTATTTCAGGTCTTGATTTTTTAACTGCTATATCGGGAGCGGCAAGTGCTATTTCAAACGTTGGTCCTGGGCTAGGTGATATGATCGGTCCGAATGGAAACTATAAAGAAATTCCAGATATTTCGAAATGGATTTTATCAATTGGAATGCTTTTAGGTAGGTTAGAACTTTTTGCAGTGTTAGTTTTATTTTTTCCCTCTTTTTGGAGAAACTAGATTATGGAGATTAGTAAAAAACAATCGTTAGCTGAGACATTCTCAATTTACTTTGACTGGAGAATGGTCAAAATATTATTATTAGGAGCAATAAGTGGTTTTCCATGGGTAATAATAGGAAGTAGTTTAAGCTTATGGCTACAAGAGGATGGATTAAGTCGAAGTACAGTGGGTTGGGCAGGTTTAATATTTGCGGTTTACGCATTTAATTATCTTTGGGCTCCTTTAGTCGATAGAATTAGAATACCTTGGCTGACTAAGGCTATTGGTCATAGACGAGGCTGGATTGTGGCTATGCAGACTATAATTTTATTAAGTTTAGTTTGTTGGAGTTTAATAAATCCCTCCACAAATCTGACTTTAGTAATTAGTGTGGGTTTGATAATAGCTATTGCTTCAGCTACGCAAGATATAACTGTAGATGCACTAAGAATTGAACAAATCGGTGAGCATGAAGGTAAGTCTATGCAAGCGGGCGCAGCAATGGCCGTAGTTGGTTGGTGGACAGGGTATAAATTAGGAGGAGTTATAGCATTAAATACAGCTGATTTTTTTCAAAACTTTGGATTTGAAAATTATTGGCAAATTACTTTCCTGATTTTAGGAACAGTGGTTATAGCCTGTAATATAGGATTAATGTTTATTAATGAACCTCAGCCAATTAGTAGAAAAAAAGCTCAAAGACAAACTGATCAAATGATTGAAAAAAAATTAGGTCTATCAAACTTTATTACTAAGGTTGTGTCGTGGATTTCTGGAACTGTAATTGGTCCAATAATTAGTTTTTTTAAAAAAAATGGTTTTAATATTGCTTTAGCAATACTTGTATTTATTTTTCTTTTTAAAATTGGTGAAGCTTTTTTAGGACGAATGTCAGTAATTTTTTATAAAGAAATTGGATTTACAAAATCTGACATTGCGCTTTACTCTAAGGGAATGGGGTGGGTTACAACTGTTATTTTTACACTTATCGGAGGATTATTTGCTATTAGGTCTGGGGTTATTAAAGCGTTGTTCATCTCCGGTATTTTGATGGCATCTACTAATTTGTTATTTTCTTTATTAGCATGGTCTGGGAAGTCAGAATTACTTTTTGCAGTAGCTGTTATTTTTGATGACATGGCAGCCGCTTTTGCAACAGTTGCTTTCGTAGCTTTTATTTCATTGTTGGTTGATAGAACTTATACCGCCACTCAATACGCTCTTCTCTCATCAATAGGCACTGCTGGAAGAACTACACTTGCCGCTTCATCTGGTGCATTAGTAGATTGGTTAAATGGGGATTGGGGAATTTTTTTTATAATTACGGCTATAATGGTAATTCCATCACTTTTGTTTCTTTACCTGATAAGACATAAGCTAAAATTAAATGACTAAATACTATACAAACAATTTCGCACTTATTAATCTTCATAAAAAACCTTCTATTAAATCTGAGATTGTAACTCAGATGCTTTATGGAGATAATTTTTTGGTATCAAAAAAAACAAAAAAATGGCTTAAAATTAAGATTAAGGAAGATAATTACAGAGGTTATATAAAAAATTATAAGTTTTCTTTTTTTTTCAAACCAACTCATAAAGTTGATGTGTTAAAAGCAAAGATTTATAAATTTCCTAACAAGCAAAAAAAAATCAGTGAATTAACTTTTGGTTCAAAAATAAAAGTAACAGATAAAAGAAATAAATTTTACAAATTTGCAAAAGGTTGGATAAATAAAAATTCTGTAAAACCTGTATCATATAAAGAAAAATATAGTTTTAAAAAGATTGGTATTTTTAAAAACGTAAAATATAAATGGGGAGGAAAATCTTTTAAAGGACTTGATTGCTCGGCTTTAGTGCAATTATGTTTCAACTTTGATAGAAAAAAATGTCCTAGAGATGCTAAAGATCAGATCAGATATTTTAAAAAGAATGTTAAATTAAAGAATATTAGAAAAAATGATATCATTTTTTGGAAGGGGCACGTTGCGGTAGCTCTTTCTAATAAAAAACTTATTCATGCTTACGGCCCTATGAAAAAAACACTTGTAATGGGGATAAATCAAACTATCAAACGAATTGAACAAACTGCTAACTTAAGAGTAATTGGAATTAAAAGAGTTTGATTTTAAATTTCATTTTAATCATCATTTTTTGAAAAAAGTATTTGTTGATCTGTTTCTTTAATTGCTATGTAATTTTTTTCCTTAAGAAATTTAATTGTTAAATTTGATTTAGATAATTTATCGTCTAATAAAATTAATGATTTATTGTGTAATTTTTTTTCTGCTAATTTAATTTCATTTAACTGATGGTTTTGAGCTCCTAATTGATTTCCATCTAAAGAGTCGAGATACAACAAATCTATTTTCTTATTGAAATTTTTTAAAAAATTTAAGCTATCATCAATATAAAAGTCTACAAATTTAGAAAATTTTTTACAAAATTTCTCAGCAGCCTCTATATTTGATTTTTCAATATCACATGCATGAAGCTCTCCATTGCAAATACTGGCATATTCAGCGAACATGGGTGTGCTCATTCCATCTTTCCAATTTATTTTTCTAAAAAAAAAAAATTTAACTTTTCCTCTTGAAACTCCTGTTTCCACTATTATTTTTAAATTTCTTTGATACGCTTTTTCCAATGTGAATTTAAAAGTTTTAAAACGAATATTTTTTTTATTATCGTATTTTTTTAGAAAATTCATTTTTTTGAAAAATGGAAATTATGGTAGAGGTGGCTTTAGTCTCCCTCCACCACCTCAGTGTTAGAATAATTGATTCTTAATTTTGAGTTAAGACTCTTTTTAGTTGAATGTGGATAATGGCGGAGAGAGAGGGATTCGAACCCTCGAAACGGTTTCCCGTTTACACGCTTTCCAAGCGTGCGCCTTCAACCACTCGGCCACCTCTCCTTGTTATAAACAAAAGGGTTTATTTGATGAGTTTTATCCTAATTATTTGTCCATACAATATAATAATTCAATAGCAAAAAAAAATGAGTTATTGTTAATCAAATTATAATGATTGAAAATACAAACTTAGTCATAATAAATAACGAAAAAGTATTTAAAGATAGCAACGGATATCACTGTGAAAATTTCGACTTAAAATTTCTTCCTGAAGTGCTTAGCATAAATTTTAATGTTGGGTTCATTGCTAGAAGAGCTACAAAAAAAGGTGAACAAAAAATTGATTTATCAAACATCAAAGTTGCTTCAAATATTTTAACTTATCTATATTTGATTTTTCGGAGTTTTAAAAAAAAATCCAAATACTTAATAATTTCAATCACTCCTTATACTTTTTTTTCTTGTCTCTTTTTATTCATTTGTAGAAAAAAAGTTTATTTATATCTTAGAAGTGATGGGCATGACGAATGGAAATATATTTTGGGAAAATGGTCTGTTTGTATTTTTCATATAATGTTTAAGATATGTGTATCACTTTCTGAAGTAATAGTTTGCAACAGAAGAATTTCTAAAAAGGGTCACCTTATTTCAATTTCTCGTTTAGATGAAAAATGGTTTAAAGAACAGAAGGAAGCAAATCTTAAAAAAATTAAATTTTTATATGTTGGTAGAATGAGCCCTGAAAAAGGTATTTTTGACTTTATAAATATGTTTAACAAATTAGATTTTGAAGCAGAGCTTTCAATAGCTGGTTATCCCAAAAATTCGTCTACGGTAGATAAAAGAGTAAAATTTTTGGGTTATTTTTCCAATCCAGAATTATTAATGAACGTATATGATGATCATAATATAACAATTTTACCTTCTTACACTGAAGGATACCCTTACGTAATTGACGAGTCTCTGTCTAGAAGAAGGCCGGTCATAATATTTGACGAAATTTCATATGTTAAAAATGACAAAAAAGGTATTTTTGTTGCAAAAAGAAATTATATCTCCCTTAAAGAAAAAGTTGATTATATTTGGAAAAACTATACGAAAATTCAAAAAGAGATAGATGAAAATAAATTACCTACAAAAAAGAGTATGATAAGACAAATTTCCAACATTATTAAAAATTAAAAATAAATAAATGAAAAAAGGTAAATATTTAATTACTGGCTGCGCTGGGTTTATTGGTGGAAATTTAATTAAAAAAATATCCAAAAATTTCGACTTAATTTTAATAGATGATCTTTCAAGGGGATTATTAAAAAATATAGAAAAAAAATATAGAGGAAGATTAATCAAAAAAAAAGTTCAAGATTTAAATGAAGCTCAAATAAAAAATATAAAAGGAATATTCCATCTAGCAGCTCAGTCATCCGTTCCATTATCTCTAAAAAATTTTAATAAGAGTAGCAATAATAATATTTCTAGTTCAATAAAGGTTTTTGATTTAGCAAAAAAATTTTCAATTCCAGTTGTTTATGCTTCTTCATCAGCTGTATACGGAAATTTACCAGTTGGTAAAGATTATTTAGAAAAATACTCTATAACATCTCCATACGCACTAGACAAACTTACATTAGAAAATTATGCAAAAATGTGTCATGAAGTTTTTGATGTTTCCTCTGTTGGATTGAGACTATTTAATGTATATGGTCCAGGGCAAGATCAAAACAATCCTTATTCTGCAGTAATCCCAATATTCATGAAAAAAATGAAAAAAAATAATTTAGTTACAATTAATGGTGGTTACCAAACACGAGATTTTATTTTTATTGATGATGTTGTAAAAATTCTAATTTTTTCAATGCAAAAAATTCAGAAATATAATAAATGTAAAATCATTAATGTTGGTACAGGTCGATCTATCTCAATTAATTACTTATTTAAAGTGATGAAAGAAAAATTAAAATCTAAAAGTAAATTCAAAAAGAAAAGACTTGATAAATTTGATCCTAAAAAATCATCTTGTAATGTGAAAAATCTATTGATTTTTTTAAAATTAAAAAAATCATTTTTCACAAAACTAGAAAATGGAATAGAAAAAACTTCAAATATTTAAATTTAAGTTTCTTTATTGATTTTTAAAACACCAATAAATGCCTCTTGCGGAATTTCTACTTTACCAAATTGTTTTGATCGTGCCTTTCCTTTTTTTTGTTTTTCAAGAAGTTTTCTTTTTCTATCAGTAGCACCGCCACCATGAATTTTTGTTAATACGTCTTTCTTAAATCCTTTAATAGACTCTCTAGCTACAATTTTACCTCCAATTGCAGCTTGAACTGGTATCATAAAATTATGTCTAGGAATTAAATCTTTTAATTTTTCACAAACCTGCCTACCTGTTTTTTGAGCAAAGTCTTTATGAATAATCATTGCTAAAGCATCTACTGACTCTGAATTAACCAAAATTCCTAATTTCACCAAATCTCCCTCTCTATAACCTGATATTTCATAATCAAAACTAGCATAACCGCTAGAAACGGATTTAAGTCTATCGTTAAAATCAAAAACTACTTCATTTAGAGGCAAATCATATGATAGCACTGCTCTATTGCCTGAGTAAGATAGGTTAGTTTGAATTCCTCTCTTGTCTTGACAAATTTTAATTATAGATCCTAAATACTCATCAGGAGTAATAACAGTAGATTTAATCCAAGGCTCCTCTATCTTTTTAATTTGAGAAGGATCTGGCATATTTGATGGATTTTGGAGATCAAAAATTTCATTTTTAATATTATGAACTTTATAAATTACCCCGGGAGTAGTTGTAATCAAATTTACATCAAATTCTCTCTCTAATCTTTCTGTTATTATTTCAAGATGAAGCAAACCTAAAAATCCACATCTAAAACCTAAACCTAGAGCACTTGATGACTCTGGCTCAAATGAAAAACTTGCATCATTTAATTTTAATTTTGCTAGACCATCTTTTAATTTTTGATATTCAGAGCTATCTACCGGGAATAATCCACAAAATACCACTGGTTTACTTGGTTTGAAACCAGGCAAAGGATCATTAATAGGGTTCGTAGCGTCGCATATTGTATCGCCTACTTTCGTCTCTGATAAAGATTTAATTCCAGTTATTATAAATCCAATTTCTCCAGAATTTAATTCTTCAATATCATTCGGTTTTGGAGTAAAAACTCCAACTTTTTCAACTACATATTCTTGATTATTTGACATTAATTTAATTTTCATATTCTTTTGAAGTTTACCGTTAATAACTCGAACTAATATAACGACACCTAAATAACTATCATACCAACTATCTACTAATAAACATTTAAGCTTTTCGTTCATTGTTCCTTTTGGTGCGGGAAGTTTACTTATTATTACTTCTAAAATTTCATCTATGCCTTCTCCAGTTTTGCCTGAACAAGAAATCGCATTAGTTGTCTCTATTCCAACAACATCCTCGATTTCTTTTTTTGTTTTTTCAATATCTGAAGCTGGCAAATCTATCTTATTTAATATTGGAATAACTTCGTGATTAATCTCTAAAGCTTGGTACACGTTAGCTAATGTTTGAGCCTCAACCCCTTGTGTGCTATCGACAATTAAAAGTGATCCTTCGCACGCAGATAACGATCTACTTACTTCATAACCAAAATCAACATGTCCGGGAGTATCAATAATGTTTAAGATATAACTTTGACCATCTTTTGCTTTATAATTTAACTTAACTGTTTGAGCTTTTATAGTGATACCCCTTTCTCTTTCTATATCCATGGAGTCCAAAACTTGCTGTTTCATCTCGCGATCAGTTAACCCACCACATTTATGAATTATTCTATCTGCAATAGTAGATTTTCCATGATCAATATGCGCAATTATAGAAAAATTACGTATTCTTTTAATATCTGACATTTAGGACCTAATTGTAGCGCCTGTTTTTTCTTTGACTACTTCAATGATTTTTTTACTAATTTGATCTAAATCTTTTTCACTTAAAGTTTTATTTATTGACTGAATAGTAACATTAATTGCTACTGATTTTTTATCTTTAGGAATATTTTCTCCCGTATAAACGTCAAAAGTTTTTACTTCTTGTATGAGAGAAACATCGGTTTCTTTTATAATTTTTTCTAAAAGACCTATTTTAAAAATTTTATCAATTACAAAAGCAAAGTCTCTTTGAGATTTTTGAAAATCTGA
>CENP01238938.1_pt1 | contig 22487 bp, 25 predicted proteins | sample 361281 | NCBI WGS metagenome assembly CENP01 (sample SAMEA2591122, study PRJEB7988) | marine metagenome | biome: marine biome (ENVO:00000447); feature: deep chlorophyll maximum layer (ENVO:xxxxxxxx); material: saline water (ENVO:00002010), including plankton (ENVO:xxxxxxxx) | depth 70 m | reverse complement strand
TAGCTTCTTTCCATGTATCTATCCATCCAAAATAAATTATTTGCTACCCTACTTAACATATTAATTTTTTACTATCCATGTATCTTTACTTCCACCCCCTTGTGAACTATTTACAACTAATGAACCTTTTTTTAATGCAATTCTTGATAAACCACCTGGACATACTTCAATTCCATCAGAACCAAAAAGTGCAAAAGGTCTTAAATCGACGCACCTTGGATGTAATGAGTTATCTATCAAACATGGTGATGTTGAAAGATTTAGTGTAGGTTGTGCTATGTACATCTCTGGTTCTTTTTTAATTTTTAATTTGTATTTGTTAATTTCCTCTTTGGTAGCTGATTTCCCCATTAACATTCCATATCCTCCACTACCATCTGTTCTTTTTAATACAAGCTTGTCAATGTTTTTTAAAACATATTCTTTTTCATCTTTATTTGTCAATTTATAAGTCTTAATATTATTAAGAATTGGTTTTTCATTTAAATAATATGAAATCATGTCAGGGACATACGTGTAAATAGCCTTATCATCGGCTATTCCCGCACCCGGGCAATTAACAAGTATAACATTACCTTGTCTAAATGAATCCATTATTCCAGCTACACCAAGAACACTATCGGCTTTAAAGTTTAATGGATCTAAAAAATCGTCATCAATACGTCTATAAATAACATCAACTGTTTTCAAACCACCAGCTGTTTTCATAAAAACATAATGGTTATCGACTAGTAAATCGCTACCCTCTACGAGCTCGACTCCCATTAATCTAGCTAAAGCAGTATGTTCGTAATAAGCAGAATTATATAAACCGGGAGTTAACATAACTACAACAGGATTTTTTTTATTTGATAAAGATTTTAACTTATTGTATAACAAGTTTGGATAATCACTAATCGGTTGAACTTTTTCACGCGGAATCATTTCGGGATATAATCTTCTTGTAATTTCACGGTTTTCTAACATATAACTTACGCCTGAAGGAGTTCTTAAATTATCTTCTAAAACAAAAAACTTACCTTCCTCATTTCTAATCAAATCTATTCCTGAAATATGTGTATAAATATCATTTGAGACATTGATATTTCTCATCTCTCTTAGATAATTGGGATTAGATATTATTAATTCAGCTGGAATGATGTTATCATTTAATATAAATTGCTCGTGATAAATATCTTTTATAAATAAGTTTAAAGCTTTTATTCTTTGCTTTATTCCACTTTCAATAATTTTCCACTCAGAATATGAAATTATTCTGGGGATTATATCAAAAGGGAAAATTTTCTCAACACCCTCATCATTATCATAAACTGTAAAGGTGACCCCTTGATTCATAAAAAATTGTTGAGCAAAATCTTTCATACTATTTAGATTTTTTACGGAAGATTTATTGAGGAATTTTTCAAAGTTTTTATAAATATCTCTTGTGATACCCTTTTTATCAAACATTTCGTCGAACATTTCAGGGTACTGACTATAGTTTTGAACTAACTTCATTTTTTAGATGTAATAAGTTATTAATTCAATCTCTGGAAAATTAATTGTGGACTCAATTTGTGATAAATATTATCAACTAAATAATTTATGCAATGAAATATTACATTTTATAATTTTTTGATATGTTAAAATTGAATTATTATAGGATTTGGTGTTTGAGCACAATACTTTAGTGATAAAACTTATTTTAAAGTGTTTATTGGTTGAATGTAAAATTCAATTAAATTATCTAACAAATACAGGTTTATTTTTGTCTTCTGTAAGATTTTCACTGTAGGAATAACCACCTAGGTTGAAAGATTGAATTTCTTGTAAATTTTTACATTTATTCTTAACTATAAATCTTACCATCATTCCTCTTGCTTTTTTGGCATAGAATGAAATCACTTTTAAATTTCCATTTTTAAAATCTTTAAAAACAGGTGTGATGATAGTTTGTTCAATTTTTGATTTTTTAATCAAATTGAAGTATTCATTACTTGCCAAATTAACTAAAATTGAATCTGATTTTAATTCTTTTACAAGGTCATTAGTAATCGCGTCTGCCCAAAATTCATACAAATTTCTAGATCCATTTACAGGGAGTTTAGTACCCATTTCCAACCTGTATGGCTGAATTAAATCTAATGGCTTCAATGACCCATATAGTCCAGAAAGAATTATCAATGATTTTTGTAGCTCGTTAATATCTTCAGAATTCAGAGTCTTAGAGTCAATACCGTTGTATACATCACCATCAAAAGTAAAGATTGCAGGACGTGAATTTTTAGTACTGTGTACTTTATTAAACTCATTATTTCTATTCCAGTTCAAATCTGCTAATTTTTCAGAAATTCCCTGTAAATTTTTAATTTCAGATATGGACTTTTCTTTTAAAGCTTCATTTATTTCAATAGTCTTATTTAAAAACTTTGGTATGGAACATTTAAAATTTCCAAAATCTGAATTTAGATCTAATGATTTTGCTGGAGATATTAGAATTTTCATAATGTAAAATTAAATATTTTTAGAATAATTTCTCCATTTTTCAATACATGAAATCATATCTGATGGAAGTTTAGAGTTAAATCTCATTTTTTCTCTCGTTAAAGGATGAATAAAACCTAATGTTTTAGCATGTAAAGCTTGTCTTGGTAAAATCTTGAAGCAATTATCAACGAATTGCTTGTATTTATTAAATACTGTTCCTTTCAGGATTTTATGACCGCCATATCGAACATCATTGAAAATAGGATGTCCTAAATGTCTCATATGTGCTCTAATTTGGTGTGTTCTTCCGGTCTCAAGTTGACATTCAATTAAACTGACATAATTAAATTTTTCAATAACCTTAAAGTTTGTTATGGCTCTTTTAGCGGTTTCTTCTTCACCTGTCACTGACATAATCATTCTATTTTTTTTATCTCTTGCTAAAAAATTATCAATTCTACCAATATCATTATTTGGCTCTCCCCAAACCAACAAAATATATTTTCTTTCTGTTTCTTTTAGAAAAAATTGTTGAGATAATTCTCTCATTGCAAGTTCAGATTTTGCAACTACTAATAAACCACTTGTATCTTTATCAATCCTGTGGACTAATCCGGGTCTACCTGAACTGTTCTGAGGCATCTCACCTAGGTGATATAATAGTCCATTTAAAAGTGTACCAGAATAATTTCCATGACCAGGGTGAACTACTAATGATGGTGGTTTATTAACTACTATTAGATGGTCATCTTCGTAAATTATTTCAAAATCTATTTTTTCAGGCTCCAACAAATTTTCATAAGGTGGAAATGAAAACATTATCTTTATTTCATTGCCTGGCTTAACCTTATAGTTTGGTTTTACCGGATTTCCATCAACCAATATGCAATTATTTTTTGCAGCGATTTGAATTTTATTTCTTGAGGCATTTTCAACTCTGTTCATTAAAAACTTGTCAATTCTGAGAGGGTCTTGACCAGCATCTACAGAGAATGAAAAGTGTTCAAAAAGATTATCTTTTATATCAATATCTTCCACAATTATTTTTTTTTTCCATTCCCAACAATGAAATCAATTTTAGACTTTTTAGGTACTATTTCACCTGGAAGAATTTGTTTATTATCCATAAAAACCTTTAAAACCATATCCTTTCCAATGTTATCCTCATAATCAATTTCACCTAATTCTAAATCCAGTGCAGACAAGGTAGATTGAGCATTTCTTAATGTTAGTTGAATCAAATCAGGAAAAATTACATTGCCGTATGAAGAAGGATTTACTGTTAAATAAATTTTTCTGTTTTTCTTAACAGTTTTACTCGGCTCAGGAATTTGTTCAAGAATAGTATTTTTTTTAAAGTTCGGATTATAGAACGATGAATCAATAATCTCATATCTAAGTTTATTATCATACATGATTTCTTTTATTTGAGAAACTTCATAACCAATCAAATTAGGAACTAATATTTTACTTGTTTGATTGGTGTAGAAAAAAAGAAAGAGTATTGACAATAAAATTATAACTGAAAAAATTACAACAGCTAAAAATATTTGCTTAATAAATGATTTACTATAAAAGAATTTCATTGATATCAGATAGTCTTCTGTAAAAATAAGTATATTTTTGTATTTCAATAAAAAGTCTTTATGAAGAAAAATATTGCAGTTCTTATGGGTGGTTATTCACTTGAACATGATATTTCTATAAAAAGTGGATTAAATGTTTTTAATTCAATTGACAAGTTGAAGTTTAATGTATTTAAAATAATTATTGAAAAAGAAAGTTGGTATTATTTGGATGATGAGAATCAAAAGTTTCCAATAGATAAAAAAAATTTTAGTGTCAATGATGATTTAAAATTTGATTTGGCATTCATAGTAATACATGGTGATCCTGGTGAAAATGGGATAATTCAAAATTATTTTGATTCTATCAGTATTCCATACACTGGCTGCAGTTCTGAAGTATCAAAAATGACATTTAGTAAGAAAAATTGTATTGAAAGTGTAAGAAAACTTAATGTTAAAACAGCAAAATCATTTATAATCAATAAAGATAATGATTATGATCTTTTACAAATTTCTCATGAACTTAAGTACCCATTGTTTGTTAAAGCTAATAATTCGGGAAGTAGTTTTGGGGTGTATAAAGTTTACGATAAAAAAGAATTAAAGAGTGCTGTTAATGAAAATTTTACAATTGACAGTGAAATTATATTAGAAGAATTTATTGATGGAAAAGAATATTCTGTTGGAGTTGCAAGAATTGATGGTAACACAAAAGTATTTGGTGTGACTGAGTTAATTTCAAATAATGATTTTTTTGATTATGAAGCAAAATACAATGGAAAAAGTTCAGAAATAACTCCTGCAAAAATTGGTAAGAATCTTGAAGAATTAATTCATGAGAATTCAAAAACTATTTATAATAAATTAAAATTAAATGGTTTTTCAAGGATAGATTATATTGTAAAAAATGACACTCCATTCTTCTTGGAGGTAAACACAATTCCTGGAATGACTGATGAAAGTATTTTTCCGAAGCAAGTGAAACTAAATAATATTAATTTAAAAGATTTATTTACTAAAATGATTAATGAATCAGTAGAATCACATAATTTAGAATAGAATGAAAAGAGCAATTTTTCCCGGAACTTTTGATCCATTTACTATTGGCCACTTAGATATACTTAAGAAAAGTATCAAAATTTTTGATGAGGTAATTATTGCAATTGGAAAAAACTATGATAAAAAAACAATGTTTACTGTTGATCAACGAAAAGAATTTATTGAGTTAGTAACATCTAAATATCATAACACAAAAGTCATGATATACGATGGTTTAACTGTCGATTTTTGTAAAAAAACAAACTCAAATTTTATTGTCAGAGGAATAAGAAATGTTGGAGATTTTGAATTTGAAAAGGCAATTGCTAGAACAAATAGAGTTCTTTCAGAGATTGAAACAGTCTTTTTATTAACTTCTGCAAAAACATCTTACATAAGCAGTTCGATAGTTAGAGATATTGTAAAAAACAATGGAGATTGTAGTAAACTAATACCAAACGAAATCATTCATATGATTTAAGATAATCTTCTAAAATTATCTTAATATTTTTAAATGTTTTTTCTTTTATTTTTTTTACCTGCTTTAGATTTTTCCACTTAACACTTTTAATACCTTCCTCATTCTGAGGAATTAATTTCCCCTCATAATCAGAATACATCAAAAACCAAGATGTCTCTTTCAAAAAATATAAACCATTATTTCTAACTAAATGAAAAGTACTATTATAAAATTTTCTAATTCTTAATCTCTTTATTCCAGTTTCTTCCGTCACTTCTCTTAAAGCTGTTTCCCTTATGGTTTCATTCTTTTCAGCTTTGCCTTTAGGTAGGTCCCATTTTCCTTTTCTGTGAATAAAAAGAATTTGTTTTTTTGAATTTTCAACTATTCCCCCGGATGCAAAAATCACTTTTATTTTAGATTTAAAAATCTTTAATAACTCAGATTTTCTTAAGTGAAATAAATTAATTTTTTTATATTTTCTAAGTTTTTTTAAGATTTCTTTCTGCTCTATGCTAACCAATAAAAAAGTATTTGTTTTGTCTAAAACCTTAGACTTGGAAGTTAAATTAATTTGATAACGATTAAGGAAAACTTTATACATTTGTTTTGTGATTGAAAATATTCAGGTAGCTAAAGATATTTCAAAACATTTGCTACAAATTAATGCAATTAAATTGAATCCAAAAAATCCATTTACATGGGCTTCAGGAATTAAATCACCTATTTATTGTGACAATAGACTAATACTTTCTGAAGTTAATGTAAGAAAGTATGTAACCAAAAAGTTTTGCGAACTAATAGACAACAAATTCAGTGATGTAGAAATCATTGCTGGTGTAGCAACAGGAGCCATAGGTATTGGAATGTTAATTGCTAATCAGTTAAATAAGCCATTTATTTATGTTAGAGCTAATAAAAAAAGTCATGGTAGACAAAATTCTATCGAAGGTAAATTTAATCCAAATGAAAAAGTACTATTGATTGAAGATCTGGTAAGTACTGGGATGAGTAGTTTGAATGCATACGATTCACTTCTAGATGGTGGATTAAATGTACTGGGAATGGTGAGTATTTTTACTTACGGTTTTGATGATGCAATTTCAAATTTTAAAAAAAGAAATATTTCCTATTATTCGTTAAGCTCATATACTCATCTTTTAGAGTCTGCTCTGAATTCAGATTACATTAATAAAAATGAAATTAATTTTTTATCTCATTGGAGAAAAGATCCAAAAAATTGGAAATAAATGAATTTAAGTAGAATAACTGATAGAATTAAATTTAAAGCTTCAACTGTTTATAATTATCTTAATAATCCAATTAATTATGAAAGTATTCTTATTGATGAGATTAGTGAATTTTCCGTGATTAATGAAAATTCATTTGCAATTAAAATAGGAAGTCTTCCAAAAATATCTCTTGAACACAACTCTAACGTTTTCGAACGTTCAACAAGTTTAAAATCTAACAATGAAAAATTGTCCTTTGTTTTTAATTTTAAAGTAAATGAGATTGATGAAAGTTCATGTAATATTGAAATTCATTTTATGGGAGAATTTTCATCAATGATGCAAATGATGATCAAACCGCCAATGAATAAATTTCTTGATGCAATTTCAAAAAAAGTTATTTCAATTGACTTCAGTAAATAAGTTCAATTTCTTGATTTTTAAATTCTAATTTTTTCCCATCAATCTTAACAACTAGCATACCACCAATATTAACATCTATAATTTCTCCCTTAAAAATATTTCCTGAAATCCTGAATTGTTTTTCGACCTTATATCCATATAATAATTCCAAATAATTACTCTTTAATTTATTAAAATCTGAGTTATCAAGAAAGTTTCTAAAATTTTTAAATTCAGAAATTATTTTAGAGGATATTTCATCCAAATCTGAGTGATTGTTGATTGAATTTATAATTGATGTGGCATTAATTAAATCACCAAAGTATGATTGGTTGACATTTAAGCCGATTCCGATTATAGATTGAGTTATATCTGTTTTTTTGATATTTGATTCAATTAAAATTCCACATAATTTTTTTCCAGCTGACAATATGTCGTTTGGCCACTTTACACCTAATTCTTTTAATCCTAGATTTTTTAAAACCTTAACAAGTATTAAGCTTACTATTATGTTTAGTTTAAAATTATTTGTAACCTTTACCCCTAAATCTTTGAAAATAAATGACATACAAACATTTTTTTTTGGTTCAGATGACCAAACTTTACCCATTTGTCCTTTACCCAAAGTTTGATTGAAAGTAACAACTGCTATCTCCTTATCGTCAATACTATCTTTAATTTTTTTTATATATTCATTTGTTGAATCGATGGCATTAAGTTTGATTAATTGCATGTATAGATAGATTAGAGTGCAAAGTACGGATATTACAGTAACAAATGTTATCAAAGGCATTGAAAATGTTAAAGGAGAAAACATTTGTATTTTAGACTTTACTGATATGGATAATTCTATTTGCAAATATTTTGTGGTATGTGATTGTCAGTCAAATACACAGGTTAATGCAATATCTAATTCAGTTAAAAAAGTTGTAAGTAAAAATTTAAATGAAAAACCATTTCAAATTGAAGGCTTAGAAAGTAAAAATTGGATTTTGATAGACTATGTAGATGTTATTGTTCACATTTTTAAAAAGGAATTTAGAGAAATATATAGGATAGAAGATCTTTGGTCTGATGCTAAAATTATAAGATTAAAGGAGTAATTATGGATAAAAAGAAAAAAAATATTAACAAGCCAAAAAACAATACTTATTGGATTTATGGATTAATCATTTCAATATTTATTATTTTTTCTTACATAGGAAATGGTGATAATTTTAGTACAACAAAACAGATTAACATATCAACATTTGAAAAATATTTAAATGCAAGTGAGGTTTCAAAAGTTACAATTATTAATAAAACTTTAGCTGAAGTTACTTTAAATGAAAATGCTCTTCTAAATGAAATTCACAGTGATGTATCTAAAACCAATTTAATTGGTCAAAGAAACACACTAGGTCCTCACTATAGATTTGAGGTTGGTGATTTAGAATTATTCCAAAGAAAATTAGAGTTAGCAGAATCCAACGGAATCATATTTAATTATGAATTCAAAACTATCGAAAGCAAATGGTTGGATGTACTAATTGGTTTTCTGCCTCTACTAATTTTAGTTGGATTATGGATATTTTTTATGAGAAGAATGTCAGGTGGTGGAGCTGGAGGAGGTTCACAAATCTTCAGTATAGGGAAATCAAAAGCTAAATTATTTGATGAGAAGAATAATACTAAGGTTACATTTAAAGATGTAGCCGGACTTGAAGGAGCAAAAGAAGAAGTTAAGGAAATAGTTGATTTTTTAAAAAACCCTTCAAAATACACCAAGTTAGGAGGTAAGATTCCAAAGGGGGCTCTCTTGATAGGCCTTCCTGGAACAGGTAAAACATTGCTTGCTAAAGCAGTAGCAGGTGAAGCTAAAGTTCCATTCTTTTCTCTTTCAGGTTCTGATTTTGTTGAAATGTTTGTAGGTGTTGGAGCATCTAGAGTAAGAGACCTTTTCAAACAAGCAAAAGATAAATCTCCATCAATAATTTTTATTGATGAAATTGATGCAATTGGTAGAGCAAGAGGAAAAAATAATATTACAGGATCAAATGATGAAAGAGAAAATACATTAAATCAATTACTCACCGAAATGGATGGTTTTGGTACAAATACTAATGTAATTGTAATGGCTGCAACTAACAGAGCTGATGTGCTAGACAAAGCTTTAATGAGGGCTGGCAGATTTGATAGACAAATTTATGTTGATCTACCTGACGTAAGAGAGAGAAAAGAAATTTTTGAAGTTCATTTAAAGCCTATCAAAAAAACTAGAGATTTAGACGTTGACTTTTTATCCAAACAAACTCCAGGTTTTTCTGGTGCTGATATCGCAAATGTATGTAATGAGGCAGCATTAATTGCGGCTAGAAAATCAAAAAAATCTGTTGGAAAGCAAGATTTTCTCGATGCAGTTGATAGAATTGTAGGTGGACTAGAGAAAAAGAATAAAATTATTTCACCAAAAGAAAAAGAAACAATTGCTTTTCATGAAGCTGGTCATGCAACTGTTAGTTGGATGCTAGAACACGCTGCTCCACTGGTAAAGGTAACAATAGTTCCTAGAGGAAGATCATTAGGTGCTGCGTGGTATTTACCCGAGGAAAGACAAATTGTTAGGACAGATCAAATACTAGACGAAATGTGTGCAGCACTTGGTGGTAGAGCTGCTGAAAAAGTAATTTTCAATAAAATTTCTACCGGTGCTTTAAGTGATTTAGAAAAAGTCACAAAACAGGCAAGATCTATGGTAACTGTATATGGCCTAAATGATAAGATTGGTAATCTTACATATTATGATTCGTCAGGTCAAAGTGATTATAATTTTTCAAAACCCTACAGCGATTCGACTGCTCAAATAATTGATAAAGAAATATCTAACATTGTAGAAACTCAATTTAAAAGAGCAATAAGTCTTCTAAAAAAACACAAAAATAAATTAACTGAATTAGCTAATTATTTACTTGAAAAGGAAGTTATTTTCAAAGAAGATCTTACAAGAATTTTTGGTGAAAGACCATTTCAAGAGTTAAAAGTTAAAAAGTAAAATTAATCTTAATTATTGTTATTTGTTAAGTATAAATTATCTTTATACAAAACAAAACCTTTTGAGAAAATTCTTTAAAAATCTTTTAAAACCTCAAAAAGATAGCACTGAAAATCAAATTGAAGAGGATTTTAAATATTTACCCTCCAAAGAAGATTTAGTTGAAGAAAAATTCACTAAAAACTTTACCAATAATGGTGGGAAGTTTTTGTACGCTTCAAATAAAGATGAATTTCTAGAATATTTTAATACTGTAATTAGTGAAAATAACTGGAATGATAAGTCAATTTTATGTCTTAATGATAACTTTCTTGATGATTATATTGAAAATATTCAATTAGAATTTAATAAAACTAACTTGAATTCTCATATTCTTGTAACTTCTTGTGAATTTCTTGTAGCAAATGATGGGAGTATACTAGTATCGGCTAAGCAAATTCAATCATATAAGGTAAAAGATATACCCAATAATATCGTTGTATTTGCTAAAACTAGTCAACTTTCTGAAACAGTAAGCAAAGGGCTTGAAGGAATTAGAATAAAATATTCTAACAACCTGCCATCCAATATAACATCTATCAAAAATTTTAATGTCGAAGAAAAAGAAAAATTAAATTTTCTTACATATGGAACAAGTAGTAAAAACTTGTATCTCATACTTTTAGAAGACTTATAGAATGGAGAATATATTTAATAGGAGCATTGTTGCATTCGGATACTCTTTTGTTTTTTTAATTTGTCTTTTTTTTGATCAGATTTCATTTGAAATATTAGGCTTAATTTTAAGCATTGTTGTTTTATTTGAATTTGTAGAAATCACAAAACTTCCTAAAAGAACATTAATCATTGGTTTATTATTTTACTTGATTCTGAATTTTTTCTTTAGTGAAAATAGAATTGTCAACAATATTTTTTTGACAATATCTATTGTTGTTAATTTGTTTTTAATGTTCTCCCTTTTGTTGAACAAGTCTTTTAATTTTAATAAACTCCAAAATAGTTTTTTTCTATTATCATACTTAGTTCTTTCACTTTACTTTTTATTTTCAATACCAACACTTTCTAATTCCTATAATCCTCTATCAATTTTATTTTTACTTGTAATAATATGGTCTTCGGATAGTGCTGGTTATTTTTTTGGAATTAAATATGGTAAAAGAAAATTGATGGAGTCCGTATCTCCTAAAAAAACAGTTTTAGGTTTTATATCAGGAATACTTTCTTCAATAATTGTTTCAATAATTTTTGCTTTAATTATAAATTTTGAAAATATATTTGAATTGATTTTAATAGGAATCTTAATATCTTTTATTGGTTGTATTGGTGATTTAATTGAATCAAAATTTAAAAGACAATATGCTGTAAAAGATAGTGGTAAAATTCTTAAAAGCCACGGTGGAATGTTTGATAGACTAGATAGTCTCATATTTGTTGCGCCCTTTGTCTATTTATTATATAATTTTAGAATATTATTATTATAAATGTTTCATAAAGAAGGACATAAAATTATTACACTATTCTTATCAATTACTATAATTGATATTCTGATTGTTGAATATTTTATTGATAATTCTACTTTAAAAATTTTTATACAAACTTTAAGCATTCTTATTTTAGTACTAATTCTCCAATTTTTTAGAAATCCAAAGAGAAATACTGTAATTAGTGAAGATAAAATACTTTCACCTGTAGATGGTAAAGTAGTTATAATCAAAAAAGTATTTGAAAAGGAATATTTTAGAGATGAAAGATTACAGATTTCGGTATTCATGTCACCTATTAATGTTCACGTGACTCGTTACCCCGTCTCTGGTGAAATTGTTTTTAGTAAATATCATCCTGGGGATTACTTAGTAGCTTGGCATCCTAAATCATCTGAGAAAAATGAGAGAACAACTATTGTATTAAAAACAAAAAATTTTGGAGAAGTCCTATATCGTCAAATAGCAGGAGCATTAGCAAGGAGAATTGTCAACTATGCAAAAGTTGGAGCGAAAGCAATTCAAGGTGAAGATGCTGGATTTATAAAATTTGGATCTAGAGTTGATCTGTTCTTGCCATTAGATTCAAAAGTAAAAGTCAAATTAAATCAAAAGGTTATTGGCGGAGAAACGGCAATTTCTAATTAGTATGATTTTTTAAGGTTTCTTTAATTAACCTAATTTTTTCTACAACATCCTCAAGCTTTTTCCTCTCATTTTGAATAACATTTTCTGGAGCGTTATTCACGAACTTATCATTTGATAATTTTTTTTCAATAATCATTTTAAATCCGAGATTGTATTTCAGTGATTTTTCTAACTCTTTAATATTTTCTCGGCTTATTTCCTCTTTATAATCAAAATGATATCTGTACTTACCGACTAAAACTGATGTTAATTCATCATGGCTTTTTGATGAATAAACAATTTTACAGCCAGTAAGTTTATGGACTACTGAAGCAAAACCAATGTCAATAATATGATTGTCATGGTAAATCATAAACTCTTCTTTAAATGAGATATTCTTGGTCTTTTTAAATTTTCTAATATTTGAAACAACATCAATGACATGATCAAAATCATTTATAAAATTAATGTCTGTTTTTTCAAATTTTGGCCATGAAGCTTCGTCACTTATAGATCTATTTGTCTTATTAATTTTACTAAATAATTCTTCGGAGAGAAATGGCATAAATGGATGAAGAATAGTTAAGATTTCAGAAAAATATTTTTTAGTAGACTCAGCTGATTTTTTTGAAATAGATTCCCCTGAACTTGGTTTTACAATTTCAAGAAATATAGAACAAAAGTCATCCCAAACTAATTTATATATTAACATTAAAGCATCTGATATTCTAAATTTTTCAAAGTAAGAGTTAATCTCCTTTAAAGTGGAGTGAAGCCTATTCTCAAACCACAATAAAGCTTTTTCAGAGTGATCAGAAATTGAATTACTCTCAGAAATATTAAAACCTTCAATTAGCCTGTATGCGTTCCATATTTTATTGGAAAAATTTCTTCCCTGAACACAAAGGTTTTCGTCAAAAAGTAAATCATTTCCTGCAGGAGCTGAAAAAAGCAAACCAATTCTTACACTATCAGCACCATACTTATTTATTAATTGTATTGGATCAGGACTATTTCCTAGTTGCTTAGACATTTTTCTTCTCTGATTATCTCTAACAATTCCAGTAAAATAAACATTCTCAAAAGGTTTCTGATCTTTTAACATGTAGCCACTAACCACCATCCTTGCTATCCAGAAAAATATAATATCAGGACCAGTAACTACAGTTGATGTAGGATAATAGTAATTAATTTCTTCATTATTTGGGTTTCGAACACCATCGAAAACACTTATTGGCCACAACCATGATGAAAACCAAGTATCTAATACATCATTATCTTGAACTATGTCATCAATAGTAATATTAATTCCTGTATTTTTGAAATTAACAACTGCTTCTTCAATATTCTTAGCAACAACAAATTTTGAAGAATCATTTTTTAGATAATATACAGGTATTCTGTGTCCCCAATAGAGTTGTCTAGATATATTCCAATCTCTTATATTATCCATCCAATATTTATATGTATTTACATGTTTTTTTGGGTGAAATTTTATATCATTGTTTAAAACAGATTCAAGCGCTGGTTTAGACAAATCTTTCATTTTCAAAAACCACTGTGTTGAAATTTTAGGTTCAACAACGCATGAAGTTCTTTCAGAAATTGCTATGTTATGTTTATAATTTTTTGTTTCAACTAGTAATTTTTTTTCATCTATTTCCTTTACTATTTTTTTTCTAACAACAAACCTATCCATTCCCTCATAATGTAAACCATATGAGCTCAAAGTACCGTCGGGATTAAAAACATCTATAATTTCTAAATCATTTTGTTCACCAATAATAAAATCTGTTTCACTGTGAGCTGGAGTTACTTTTAAACATCCTGTACCAAATTCCTTATCAACGAGTTCGCTAGATATAATAGGTATAATATTATTACAAATTGGTACAATTACATTTTTTCCTATCAATTTTTTATACCTAATATCTTTTGAATTAACAGCAATTGCAGTATCCCCAAAAATAGTTTCAGGTCTTGTTGTTGCAATAACTAAAAAATCATCAGAATCTTTAATTGGATATTTTAAATGATACAAAGTAGAATCAACTTCTTCATAGTTAACTTCTTCATTTGACAAAGTTGTTCTTGCTTCAGGATCCCAATTTACCATTTTCTTCTCCCTATATATTAGACCATCATTGTAAAGCTTTATGAACACATCAATTACAGATTCAGACATGTCTTCATCGAGTGTGAATTTAGTTCGATTCCAATCACATGAACATCCTATTCTTTTTAGCTGATCTAATATAATACCACCGTGTTTATGAGTCCATTTCCAAGCATGATCTAAAAATTCTGTTCTTGAAATACTGTGCTTATCAATATTTTTTTCCTTCAGCATATTAACAACTTTAGCTTCAGTGGCAATAGATGCATGATCAGTACCAGGAACCCAACATGCATTCATTCCATCAAGCCTTGCTTTTCTAATTAGAATATCTTGAATTGTATTATTAAGCATATGACCCATATGTAAAATGCCAGTAACGTTTGGAGGAGGAATAACAATTGTATATGGCTTATTATCGTTTGGATGAGATGAAAACTGATCATTATCATCCCAGAATTTGAACCATTTTTTTTCTACCTCTTGTGGATTGTAAATTTTATTTAAAGCCATTTCTTTGTTTAGTAAAAGTAACCAACTGAATAGATATATAAAAGAGATGTTATTTTTTTGTGTTAGCTTATTTAATATTAATTTTAATATTATAAAATTCAATTATGAAATTTAAAATTTCAATGCTTTTTGCATTTATCATGTGCTTTTATCTTAATGCACAGGAAAACATAGCTCAAGTAGAATTTGAAACTAAACTGATTGATTATGGTGATATTGAATTCAATTCTGATGGCAAAAGAGTTTTTAAATTTGAGAACATTGGTACTGCACCATTAATTTTTAATAGAATTTCATCCTCATGTGGATGTACAGTTCCTAAAAGACCTAAAAAACCAATTCAACCCGGTGAGTCAGGAGAAATTGAAGTTGAATATGACACTAAAAGAGTTGGAATTTTTATGAAAGCAGTTACAATCAACTCAAACGCTAAAACCGCTAACATTATCCTAAGGATTAAAGGTAAAGTCTTAGAAGAAGAAGAGGAAAAATAAAAATAATTTTTTGAAAAATTCTTTAAAAAAATTAAACTCCTTCGGTGTAGAATGCTTTTGTAATGAAATCTACATTATTAAATCTTATGAAAATTATCTTCAGATAAAGCAAAATCTGAAAGGGAAAAACATTATTATTCTTGGTGCAGGAACTAATATCCTTTTTAAAACACAGAATCTTGACTATACAATATTAAAAGTTGATATTGAGGGAATTAAAATTATTGAGGATAATGATGAAAATATTATAGTTTCAGTAGGTGCAGGATTAAACTGGGATGATTTTGTTTCATGGTGTGTCAAAAATAATTATGGAGGAGTTGAAAATCTTACATTTATCCCTGGGAATGTTGGTAGCGCTCCAATTCAAAACATAGGTGCCTATGGATCTGAAATAAAAGATGTGATTTATAGTTGTGAAGGATTTTATTTAGACTCATCTGAACAAAAGATTTTTAACAAAGATGAGTGTGAATTTGAATATAGATCTTCGATTTTTAAACAAAAACTTAAAAATAAATTTTTAATCTCCAGAGTAAATTTTAGACTATCAAAAAAAAATCATAGAATTAATACTAGCTACAAAGCTTTAAGTGATAAATTAATTGAAAAGCAAATAAAAGAACCCAAAATATCTAATATTTCAAGTTTAGTCAAAGAAATTAGAGAGAAAAAATTGCCTAATTATACTCAACTTGGAAACGCAGGAAGTTTTTTTAAAAATCCAGTTTTGAAAAAGAAAAATTTTGAAAAAATTTTCAATAAATATTCAACTATACCATTTTATAAAATGTCTAAAAATGAATATAAATTACCAGCAGCTTGGTTAATTGAGAAATGTGGTTTTAAAGACATTTGTGAAAATCAAGTTGGTGTTTATAAAAATCAATCATTGGTTATAATAAATAAAGGCGGGGCAACTGGTTTAGACATTTATAATTTTTCACAAAAAATAAAACAAGAGGTTAAAAATAAATTTGATATCTTGCTTGAGGAAGAGGTAAATATCATCTAAATGGAAATTTATATAATATCAATTTTACTTTTAGCTTTAGCTTTTGCAGGAATTTCTATTAAGATAATTTTTAAAAAAAATGGTAAATTTTCTGGAACATGTGCAAGTAATAGCCCTTTTTTAAATGATGAATCAAAACCCTGCGGAATTTGCGGAAAACTTCCTGAGGAAACAGACTGTAAAAAAGAATTAGTTAATCTTAATTAATCAATCAATTTTTAATGACTAAAAAGTTTTCATTTGACAATTTAATGAATGAAAATTGGGATTATGTGTATGGTTATATTTTAAAGCAAACCAATAATACATATCTGTCTGAAGAAATTACAATACAAGCATTTTCTAAAGCATTTGAAAAAATTGATTTATTTGATGATAATTATTCATTTAAAACTTGGGTGGTATCAATTGCAAAAAATCAATTAATAGATACAAATAGGAAAAAGAAAATTGCATTTGAAAATTTAGATCACATTGATTGTAATATATATAAATCATATGATAATCCTGAAAAAAATCTTATTGCCAAAGAACGTTTAAGTGAATTGAATAATAAAATTGAAGAACTTAAACCTATGTACAGGGAAATTTTAAAGTTAAAATACATTGAAGATTATTCTATAAATGAAATTTCAAAAAAACTTAATCAACCGATTAATACAATTAAAATTAAAATTTTTCGTGCAAAGAAAATTTTGAATAAACTAATAGAAAATTAATGATAAGATTTTTTAAAAAACTAGGACCAGGATTGCTTTTTGCTGGAGCAGCAATTGGGGTGTCGCATTTAGTCCAATCTACAAAGGCTGGTGCTGAGTTTGGATTTGGATTAATATGGGCATTATTATTATGTAATTTTTTTAAATATCCTTTTTTTTTCTTTGGAACAAAATATGTTCATGCTAAAGGTAATACCCTATTAGAAGGTTATAAAGAAATTCATAAAAGTGTTTTAATTATATACTTTATTCTTTCTCTAGTAACAATTTTCACTATTCAAGCTGCTGTTACTATAGTTACAGCAGGTTTAGCAATAGAACTTTTTGGTATTACTGAAAACATCACAATATGGGCTGTTATAATAATTATTATTTCTTATTTGATATTAGTTATTGGTAAATATAAATTACTTGACAACTTAATAAAAGTTATCATTTTAATTTTGGGAATTTCAACTGTTATTGCAGTCATCGTTGCTTCATCGAATAATGAAATTAATATTTCATTCAATCAAATAATTCCAAATGAAATGGAAGGTATAATATTTCTTGCTGCTTTTATGGGATGGATGCCAGCGCCCTTGGATATTTCTGTATGGCAATCAATATGGACTAAAGAGAAATTGAAAATTGACAATAATATTAATTATAAAACATCAGTTTTTGATTTTAATGTTGGTTACTTAACCACAGTATTCTTGGGTTTATGTTTTGTTGGATTAGGAGCTTATGTAATGTTTGGATCTGGTGAGAAATTTTCAGATCAAGGTGGTGTTTTTGCAACACAATTAATCAATTTATATACAACTAACCTTGGTGATGGAATGCTTTTCTTTATTGCTATTGCTGCATTTACAACAATGTTTAGCACGACTATAACTTGTTTGGATGCATCCCCAAGAGCAATGAGTAAAACAATAAATCTTCTGAATTTTAATAAGTTAAATAGCTATGAATCTTGGATATTAATATTATCCATTGGAACCATTTCAATTTTCATGTTTTTTGTTTCAGAAATGGGAAGTCTCGTTAAAATTGCCACAATTCTTTCATTTATAACGGCCCCACTATACGCAATAATTAATTATTTACTTGTTAGCGGAAAACAGATGCCTGAAAAACATAAGATCAGTTTAACAATGAAGATATACTCAATTCTTGGAATCATTTTTCTTTCATTTTTTTCAATTTGGTATATAACTCTACTATAATTTTAGCATTATATTTGTTTAAATAAATTTAATCAGAATTTTAAGTCTTGAAATCAGGAAATTCAAATATTACAAATACAGTCTTGGAAATTGATAATGAAAAAGTTGTAAAGTTCAAAAAAAAACCAAATTGGATTAGAGTAAAACTACCTACTGGAAAAAAATATTCTAACCTTAGATCATTAGTTGATAAGTATAAATTAAATACTATATGTTCATCCGGAAGTTGTCCAAATATGGGTGAATGCTGGGGTGAGGGTACAGCAACTTTCATGATTTTAGGAAACATATGTACTAAGTCATGTGGATTTTGTGGAGTAAAAACTGGTAAGCCTGAAACTGTAGATTGGGCTGAGCCAGAAAAAGTCGCAAAATCAATTTCAATAATGAATATTAAGCATGCTGTAATTACATCTGTTGACAGGGACGATCTACCAGATAAAGGATCTATAATTTGGGCAGAAACAGTTAGAAGTATTAGAAGACTTAACCCTGGTATAACTTTAGAAACATTAATTCCAGATTTTCAAGGAATTGAAAAACACTTAGATAGATTGGTTGATGTAGCTCCTGAAGTTATTTCTCACAATATTGAAACAATTGAAAGATTAACAAGAGAAGTTAGAATTCAATCAAAGTACCAAAGAAGCTTAGAAGTATTAAGATATTTAAAAGAAAGTGGTGTTAACAGAACAAAATCCGGTCTTATGCTAGGACTTGGTGAAACAGAAAAAGAAGTCATTCAAACAATTCATGATTTAAGAAATGTTAATGTAGATGTAATAACCATTGGTCAATATCTTCAACCTTCAAAAAAACATCTACCAGTAAAGAATTTCATCACTCCAAATCAATTCGAAAAATATAAGAATATAGCCTTAGAGCTTGGATTTATTCATGTCGAAAGTGGACCTTTAGTAAGATCATCGTACAAGGCTCAAAAACACATTAATTAAAATTAATTTAGTCCTTCTTTAATAGTTGAAAGAAATCCTTGTTTTCCATCCAAGAATTTTACTTCAATATCAATATAAAATAGATTGTCGATCTTAAACTGACTTAACTTGTAATAATCTTTTTTAGTTGTCAAGATTAAATTATTTTTTGTGGTGGCTAAGATTTTATTTACATCTTTCCTTGAATAATTATAATGATCTGGATATTCAAAATGATTAAAAATTATATTATTCTTTTTTAAATATTCTTTTAATGGTTGTGAGTTTGCGATACCTGTGACTAACGTTAATTTAGAATTTGTTATTGATTTAAAGGAAACTTCTTTAAAACCAAATAATATTTCAGAATATTTGATTTGTGAAAAAAATAGTGATTGTATTTTTTTTGGATTTATTTGATTTTTAATCTTATCAATATCAGCTTTATTAAAATCCAAAGGACATTTAGTAACAATAATTATATCTGCTCTATTGATATTTTTACTAGATTCTCTTAGGTTTCCAAAAGGCAGCATATAATCTTTATAAAATAGGTTATTATAATCTGTAAGGACTATGTCTAAGTTTCTTGATATTTTTCTGTGCTGAAACGCATCATCTAGCAAAATTAAATTAGTATTGTTTTCAGATATTATCTTTTTAGCACCTTCTAACCTATCCTCACAGACAAATACTGGAACATCTAAATGATTTGATTTTATAAGAAAAGCTTCATCGCCAACTACAAAGGGATTATCACTATTTTTTATCTCGATAAATCCTTTTGATTTTCTATTATAACCTCTACTTAAAACAGAAATATTATAATCTCTTTTAAGATTATTAATAATAAAATCTACCATTGGTGTTTTACCTGTACCTCCAGTCGATAAGTTTCCTACGGAAATTACAGGAACATTGATTTTTTCTGATTTCAAAAAATTACAATCATATAATTTATTTCGTAAGTCAGTAATAAATTTGAAAATGATTGACAGAGGAAATACTAAAAATCTTATTACAGACATGTGACGAAAATATAAATTATATTTGATTAAAAATAAAGATGAAGCTTTCAGAAATTATTAGTGTTATTGAAAAATGGGCTCCAAAAAAACATGCAGAAGATTTTGACAATGTGGGACTTTTGGTTGGAGATTCAGACTCTGAAATTAGTAAAGGACTCATTACTTTAGATACAACATTAGAGATTATAGATGAGGCAATAAGTAAAGATTGTAATCTAATAATCACATTTCATCCATTAATATTTAATCCGATTAAAAAAATTAATTCTAATGATAGGATCAATAAAATAATCATTCGTGCGATAAAGAATAATATCAATATATATTGTTTACATACTAACCTTGATAATAATCCATGGGGCGTGAACTATAAAATTCTACAGATTTTAGGAATGGAAAAAGTAGATTTTATTTTACCAAAAATTACTGAAGATGGTACAAGAATAGGCATGGGAATGTATGGCGAACTTAAAAATGGAGTGAACTTTGAAGAATTTAAAATTCTTATTAGAAGGAATATGAAAATTGATCATTTTAAGTTTACTAAACCATGCAAGAAACTAATAAAAAAAGTTGGGGTTTTAGGTGGATCAGGAAGCTTTGCTATTGAACATGCTATAGATTTAGGACTAGATTGCTTGATAACAGCTGACTTAAAATATCATGACTATTTTAAAGCTGATAATAAAATAATTTTACTAGACATAGGACACTACGAAAGCGAGAAGTTTACAAAAGATCTTATTTTAAAACATCTTAATGAAAAAATCCCTAAGTTTGCGGTCGCTATTGCAGAAACAAACACAAACCCTGTAAACTATAATTAATATGGTAAAAAAAGTTGAGTATTCGGTTGAAGAAAGATTAAGAGCTTTATATGACTTACAGCTCATTGACTCTAGAATTGATAAAATAAGAAGTGTTAGAGGTGAATTACCTCTTGAAGTTAAAGACCTAGAAGACGAGGTTTCTGGATTGAGTGTGAGGATTGAAAAAATTGAATCTGAATTAGAAGAATTCGAAAATGGAATCAAAGATAAACTAAATATAATTGAAGAGTCAAAAGCTTTAATAAAAAAATATAATGATCAACAAAAGAACGTTAGAAACAATAGAGCTTTTGAATCATTAAGCAAAGAAATTGATTATCAAGAACTTGAAATAGAATATTCAGAGAAACAAATCAATGAAATAAAAGCACAAATTGAGCTTAAAAAAGAAAAACTTGATGAAACAAATTTGTTAAAGGAAGAAAGAAATTCACATTTAGAGCATAAAAAAAATGAACTTGATTCTATTATGAAAGAGACTGAAAAAGAAGAAAATGAATTGTTAAGTAAATCTGAAGAATTTCAATCAAAAATTGATGATTCATTACTTGTTTCATATCAAAAAATCAGGTCAAGTGTAAAGAATGGATTAGCAGTCGTACCAGTAGAAAGAGGTGCTTCAGCCGGATCATTTTTTGTAATACCCCCACAAGTACAATTAGATATTTCATCTAGAAAAAAGTTTATAATCGATGAATACAGTGGAAGAATTTTAGTAGATAAGGAATTAGCGAATGAGGAAGAAACTAAAATGAATGAGATCTTTAGTTCTATCTAAAATTAACTTCTGTGCTTAAAAGAGTAATATTTAAGGTTTTGAGCATAGGACTGGACTCATACTAATGGGAAGATAGTATTTAATCTATTATTTGAATCAAAAACAACTCAACATACTGGTGATTTTGAAACTGAGATGACCGTTAAAAAATTATATTGGATTTAGTAAATAAAAACCCACTCATTAAAGTAGGTTTTTATTTTGTGAAGAGTCGTTTTTTACTTTATAAAAATGATTTCAAAATTCAAATAGGATTTAAAGTAGTTGTAAAAAAGGGAACAAACAAAATTAAATCAAGTATGCAAACCATTGATTTTGAACATGGTAAAATCAACTTCAAAATAAAAAAATAGACTATAATAACTCTTTTTAATTAACATTATCAATTAAAAAACCTTAATTTTATTTATATATTTTTTCTATATAAGGATTAGTAAATGCCAGGAATAAAAATTAATTATCAAAACTTTTTAGAAAGGGGTAAAAAACTTCATAATAATAAATACACCTACCCTATCCAAGAAATAAAAAAAACTAAATTTT
>CENP01012608.1_pt1 | contig 22510 bp, 17 predicted proteins | sample 361281 | NCBI WGS metagenome assembly CENP01 (sample SAMEA2591122, study PRJEB7988) | marine metagenome | biome: marine biome (ENVO:00000447); feature: deep chlorophyll maximum layer (ENVO:xxxxxxxx); material: saline water (ENVO:00002010), including plankton (ENVO:xxxxxxxx) | depth 70 m | reverse complement strand
TACAGTAGAATAATCTCCACTTGCTATTGTAACATATCCCAATGCAGTAGAATAACCTCCACTTGCTATTGTGCCATATCCCAATGCAGAAGAACCTATTTCACTTGCTATTGTGCCATATCCCAATGCAGAAGAACCCATTTCACTTGCTGTTGTAGAATATCCCATTGCTGTAGAAGCCTCTCCACTTGCAGTTATTAGAGTTCCCATTGCTGTAGAAAAGGTTCCACTTGCTGTTGTTTGTTCTCCCATTGCAGTAGAATAATCTCCACTTGCTATTGTAACATATCCCAATGCAGAAGAACCTATTCCACTTGCTGTTGTGCCATATCCCATTGCTGTAGAATAGGTTCCACTTGCTGTTGTTTGATATCCCATTGCTACGGCATTAGGTCCTGTTGCTGAAGTGCCACTGCTATTGTCGCTCATTTGTGCATTCATACTAAATGAGATGGTTAATGCTAAAAGTGTAAATATTTTTTTCATCCTGAATTATTTTATATATAAATTATATAGTAATCGGCTATTTTAAAAGCAAAAGATTTGAAAAAACACATATTTTATGGATCTGATATTTTTTAATCACTTTTATTAATAAATCATAGCCAAATCAAAAACATCTTTAATTTATTATACACTTACTTTCATCTTTTAAATTTTATAATTGAAAGAATCAATTTTTTTACTATAAATTTAATTAATGGAAAAATACATAATACTTATTTTTTGCAAAGATAAGCAAGGTATTATTGCTGATTTCACCCAATCAATTTATTCAAATAACGGAAACATTACATACATAGATCAATATGTTGATAAAGAAAACAACAATTTTTTTATGAGAACTGAGATTGAATTTAATAACAAAAGTGACTTTAAAAAATTTAATTTATTTTTTGTTAATGGCCCTGTTAAAAAATATAATATTAATTATGATATTAGTTTAAAATATTATAATTCTAAGGTTGGAATATATGTTTCAAAATATAATCATTGTTTATATGATATTATAAGTAGAACAAAATCAGATGAGCTTCAAATTGAAATATCATTCATTATAAGTAATCATATTGATTTAAAAAATATTGCAGATAAATTCTCAATCCCTTTTTATCATATTCCCGTATCAAAATCAAATAAATTAGATGCTGAAAAAAAACAATTGGATATATTAAATAAGTATAATCCAGATCTGATTATATTAGCGCGCTATATGCAAATATTGGAGGATAAAGTTATTAGTAATTTTAAGAATAAAATCATTAATATTCATCATTCTTTTTTACCCGCTTTTCCTGGTGGAAGGCCTTATCACAAAGCATTTGAAAGAGGGGTTAAAATTATTGGTGCAACAAGTCATTATGTTACTAATGAACTTGATGGGGGACCAATAATTGAGCAAGATATAATTAGAATTTCACACATTCATAATATTGAATCTCTGATTAATAAAGGAAAAGATCTTGAAAAAGTAGTGCTATCACGGGCAATTAAATTACACATTGAAAAAAAAATATTAGTTCATTTGAATAAGACAGTAATCTTTAATTAATTAAATTATTTTCTTACGAAAAAAAGGTTTTTTTTGTCTTTATAAACAAATAAGGTTCCATTTTGTAATAAATGTAAGAAGCAAAAAAGCTAACCTTTTCCTTTTAAATATTTTCATTTAAATCCTTATATCTTCTTTGTAAGGAAAAGGTCCGTAGTTCAACTCTCCGCATTGGCTCTTTACTAGCCTTCCTTCAGATCTGATTTAATATCTTTTAAAACTCTGTTTAGGTACTTTTTTCTCTTACTTTCAGAAACAAAAGGTACTGACCAAAATTGTTTAGTTTTAGTAAATAATGATAATCTCCAACCAAAAACAAAAGTGTAAACACCCATCACCAATCTAAGCTTAACAGAATTAACGTATAAGGTTACAACAGGAAGTGCAGGTGCTCCATGAGTAACATATGTCCTAACTTTTTTATCTGAAAGCATTGGCTTAGGGTATGCATATAATTTGGTGATATTTATAAACCTGTAAGCAAAGCCTGGTTCAAATACTTCATCAAAAAATATTTCCATTCTAGGGGTTAATCTGAACCACCATACAGGTGAAACTATATATATTCTATTTGACCAAGTAACAAGTTTCTTGTATGATTCAATTAATTTATTTCTAGGTATTGTGAAACTATCCCTGTACAAATCAATAATATCTATTTTTTGGGTGGAATCTTTAGCTAAGTTTTCTTTTATTGTTTTGAAAATACCATTGTAGCAAAATGACTTTTTATTTGGGTGACCTATAACTATTAAATTATTCACTTTAATACATTAACCAAAGCTAATGCCAAACTTTGCATGGTTTTTGGATTAATTAAAACATGAGAAAATTTTTAATAACTTATTATCCAATAATTCTAGCTTTTATTTCATTTCTGCTTTCTGTTTCATTATGGTTTTCTGGATACAAGCTTGAAGGAATCTTTGTTGGGATTTGGGTGCCTTCTATCCTGTCTTTCTCAATAGCAATAAGACAAAGAAGAAGTGATTCTAAGCAAAAATAAGATGGACAAATTAATATTCATTATAGGTTTTATAATTTTTTCAATTTATCTTGGATGTTTGGTTTATATTATTTCAACTCAAAATAAAATTCAAGAAACCTTGGAAGATGAAGATCCAGAACTTAATAACTAATACATTAATCCTATTGCTCATATTTTCGTGTAAATTAGATAATAGTGATGTTTTTGAAGAAGAAAATCCCTTGTCTAAATGCGTTGATGGTCATGCAATGGTTGTTGTAGATGATGTTGAATATGAATATGATTGTAAAAATTATGATTTAGTTGGATTTATTTCTTTAGAAGAAATGGATGCTGAATCAGGCAATGATTGTTGGGGTTGGACAGATCCTTTAACCAAAAAAGAATATGCTCTAATGGGATTAGATAACGGTACAGCTATTATCGATATAAGCACACCAACTAATCCCAATTATCTTGGAAAAATCCCAACTGAAACAGTTCCTAGTTCATGGCGAGATTTAAAGACTTTTGAAAACCACGTCTTCATAGTAAGTGAAGCTGAAAATCATGGAATGCAAGTTTATGATTTAGAACAGCTAAGAGTTATTAATGATATTAAAAATCTAACACCATCATTTGTTTATTCAAATCAAGGTAGTGCGCACAATATTGCCATTAATACTCAAACTGGATATGCATATATTGCAGGGATTGGTAGCTCGCGTAACCCAGTAGGTATTTATGCTTTAAATGTTAAAAACCCAATTGATCCAAAGCTAGTGCTGGAATATCCAGATTTTGGATATTCTCATGATGCTCAAATAGTAAATTACAATGGGCCAGACACTGATCATTTTGGAAAAGAAATATATGTGGGAAGTAATGAAAATAAAGTTGTATTTGTTGATGTTACTGACAAATCCAGCCCTATATTGATTAGTGAATTTTTTTACAATCATCAATACACTCATCAGTCATGGTTAACTGAAGACCATTCTTTTGCTTTGGTGGGTGATGAATTAGATGAGTTAGATTTAACATCTAATCCCATTGTTTTGAAGGAGAATGTAAAAACTCGAACTTTAGTAATCGATATTCGAGATTTGGATAATCCAATTTTATACTTCAATTATAATTCAGACACGAAAGCTATTGATCATAACGGTTATGTACATGACTCAAAATTTTATTTAGCAAGCTACACCTCAGGACTTAGAGTTATTGATATTTCTAATATTCAGCAAAAAAATATTTTTGAAGTTGGTTATTTTGATACTCACATAGGTGATAGTCACAGTCATGACATGAAAGTTGATTTTAGTAACAGACAATCAGACCCAGGTGAACATGATGGTAAAAAAGGACAAGAAATAGAAGCTTTTAACGGAGCCTGGAGTGTTTATCCATTTTTTAAGAGCGAAAATGTCATAATAAGTGATATTAACTCTGGCCTTTTTATTGTGAAAAAATCAAATTAGTTAGAACGAATTACACCTCGAGAAAATATTTTTTTTAAAAAATGATAATATTATGATATTTTTTATTATAAATTATTATATTTGCGCGCATTAAAAAACCTAAAATCTAAAATTATGGCTAAGGAAACTTTCGATCGCTCCAAACCCCACCTAAATATTGGTACAATTGGACACGTAGATCATGGTAAAACTACTCTTACAGCTGCTATTACAACTGTATTAGCTAAGCAGGGTCTTTCTGAAACTAAAAGTTTTGATCAGATTGACAATGCTCCAGAAGAAAAAGAGAGAGGTATTACAATCAACACATCACATGTTGAATATCAAACTGCAAACAGACATTATGCTCACGTAGACTGTCCTGGTCACGCAGATTATGTAAAGAATATGGTAACTGGTGCTGCTCAAATGGATGGAGCAATTTTAGTTGTTGCTGCAACTGACGGACCAATGCCACAAACAAGAGAACACATCCTATTAGGAAGACAAGTTGGTATTCCCAAAATTGTAGTTTTCTTAAATAAAGCTGATCAAGTAGATGATGAAGAGTTATTGGAACTAGTTGAGATGGAAGTTAGAGATTTATTGAACTTCTATGAATATGATGGTGATAATGGTCCTATTGTATTAGGATCTGCACTTGGAGCTTTAAATGGTGAAGATAAATGGGTGAATACTGTAACTGAATTAATGGAAGCAGTTGACACTTGGATTGAATTACCTAAAAGAGATGTCGATAAAGACTTTTTAATGCCAATTGAGGATGTTTTCTCAATTACAGGTAGAGGGACAGTAGCAACAGGTAGAATTGAAACAGGCGTTGCAAATACTGGTGATACAGTTGATATTATTGGTATGGGTGCTGAAAAACTTTCTTCCACTATTACTGGTGTTGAAATGTTTAGAAAAATATTAGATAGAGGTGAAGCTGGTGATAATGTTGGTATTCTACTTAGAGGAATTGAAAAAACTGATATCAGAAGAGGTATGGTAATTACCAAGCCAGGTTCTGTAAAGCCACATGCTAAATTTAAGGCTGAAGTTTATATCTTAAAGAAAGAAGAGGGTGGTAGACATACTCCATTCCACAATAACTACAGACCTCAGTTTTATGTGAGAACAACTGATGTTACTGGAAATATTGAGCTTCCTAATGGAGTAGAAATGGTTATGCCTGGTGATAACTTAACGATAACAGTTGAATTAATTCAGCCAATCGCTTGTAGCGTTGGATTGAGATTTGCTATCCGTGAAGGTGGTAGAACTGTTGGAGCTGGCCAGGTAACTGAAATTTTAGATTAATATTATCTTATTTAAGCAGGTTATTTTAGCCCGCTCAAATAATATGGTTGACAGGTAAGACTCACAACACACGGGTTTAGCTCAGTTGGTAGAGCACTGGTCTCCAAAACCAGGTGTCGGGAGTTCGAGTCTCTCAACCCGTGCAATTTTAAAAGATGGGAAGCATAATTAACTATATAAAGGAATCATTTAGCGAGCTTAGAGACCATGTTACATGGACTCCTCTAGTAGAGCTACAATCCAAAACATTAGTAGTATTGGTCTTCTCTGTGATATTTGCTTTAATTATTTGGTTAGCAGATACAGTATTAGGTGAAATCTTTGAACTTTATTTTCAATTTGTATAATTATGAGTGATACTGCTGAAAAGAAATGGTATGTGATCAGAGGAATTAGTGGTCAAGAAAATAAGATTAAGGACTATATTGAAGGTGAAGTTAACAGACTTAACATCTCATCTTTTGTTGAGGACGTTATTGTTCCAACACAAAAGGTAATACAAATTCGCAACGGTAAGAAGATTAGTAAGGAAAAGGTTTATTTTCCTGGTTATATTATGATTAAGGCTAATCTTAATGGTGAAATTCCACATATAATTAGATCATTCCCAAATATTTTAGGTTTTTTAGGTGAAACTAAAGGTGGAGATCCAGTTCCGTTAAGACCAACAGAAGTTAGTAGAATGCTAGGCAAAGTTGATGAACTATCTATGGAAGCTGAAAGCATAGCTATTCCATTTACAGTAGGTGAAAATATTAAAGTGATCGATGGACCTTTTAATGGTTTCAATGGAAACATTGAAAAAGTTAATGAGGAAAAGAGAAAACTTGAGGTAATGGTTAAAATATTTGGCAGGAAAACACCTTTAGAGTTATCCTACATGCAAGTTGAAAAAATATAAGTGTTACATATAAATCATTTTTAAGAAGCTTCCAATCTTAAAAATAAATTATACATTAATGGCAAAAGAAGTACAAAAGGTTTTAAAATTACAAATTAGAGGTGGTGCTGCAAATCCATCACCACCAGTAGGTCCTGCATTAGGAGCTGCGGGTGTCAACATTATGGAGTTTTGTAAGCAGTTCAATGCTAGAACTCAAGACAAACCAGGAAAAATTGTTCCTGTTGTCATATCTGTTTTTGCTGATAAATCTTTCGAGTTTGTAATTAAAACACCACCTGCAGCTGCACAGCTGTTAGAAGCAGCAAAAGTTAAAAAAGGATCTGGTGAACCAAATAGAAATAAAGTTGCATCAGTTACTTGGGAACAGATCAAAGTTATTGCAGAAGATAAAATGGTTGATCTAAATGCTTTTACAGTTGAATCTGCTATGAAAATGATTGCTGGAACTGCTAGATCAATGGGTTTAAACATAAAAGGACAAACTCCTTTCTAATTTATTTGTATGGCTAAATTGACAAAAAAGAGAAAAGATTCTTTATCTAAGTTTGATAAAGATAAGTTATATAGTTTAGAAGAAGCATCAAACATAATTAAAGATTTTTCATCACTTAAATTTGATTCATCTATTGATATTGCTGTTAACCTCGGTGTTGATCCTAAAAAAGCTGATCAAAATGTTAGAGGAGTTGTAAAACTACCAAACGGAACAGGAAAAGATGTTAAAGTTCTTGCATTAGTCACAGCAGAAAAAGAGGATGAAGCTAAAAAAGCTGGAGCTGATCTTGTTGGATTAGATGAATATATTAAGAAAATTCAAGGTGGGTGGACTGATATTGATGTCATAATTACTATGCCTAGTATCATGGGTAAGTTAGGTCCCCTAGGAAAAATTTTAGGGCCTAGAGGATTAATGCCGAATCCTAAAACTGGTACTGTTACAATGAATGTAGGAAAGGCTGTTGAAGAAGTAAAAGCAGGAAAGATTGATTTTAAAGTCGATAAAAATGGAATTGTACATGTTTCGATTGGTAAAGTTTCTTTTGAGTCTAGTAAAATATTAGATAATGCAAAGGAAATTCTCAATCATCTTGTTAAAATTAAACCTTCTTCATCTAAAGGTATTTACATGAAAAGTATTTCTATGTCCAGTACTATGAGTCCTGGTATAAAAATTGACACTAATAATATTTAATATGACTAGAGAAGAAAAAGCTAATATTATTCAAAATATAAAAACTGATCTAGATGCTAGTTCAACTATTTATATTACTGATTGCTCTGGTCTAGATGCTATTACGACATCTAAATTACGTAGAGCATGCTTCAATTCTAATATCAGACTCTCCATTGTAAAAAATACACTTTTAACAAGAGCAATGGATGAGGGTGATAAGGATTTTGGAGAGTTAAAATCAGTATTGAAAGGGAATACAGCTTTAATGTATTCTGAAGTTGGAAATGCACCAGCGAAAGTTATAAAAGATTTTAGAAAAAAATCTGAAAAACCAATTTTGAAAGGTGCATTTGTTGAGGAATCGATTTATTTAGGTGATGATTTACTTGAAACACTAGTAAACATCAAGTCTAAAGAAGAATTGTTAGGTGAAGTAATTTCACTACTTCAATCACCAGCCAAAAATTTAATTTCCGCTTTAAAATCGAGCGGATCAACTATCAGTGGTGTTCTTAAGACACTTTCTGAAAAAAATGAAAATAATTAATAAAATAACTTAAATAATATAAAATGGCAGATTTAAAAGACTTTGCAGAAAAATTAGTAAACTTAACAGTAAAGGAAGTTAACGAGCTTGCTGATATTCTTAAACAGGATTATGGTATCGAGCCTGCAGCTGCGGCCGCAGTTGTTGCAGATCCTGCAACAGGAGGTGGCGGAGATGCAGCTGCTTCTGAACAATCAGAATTCACTGTTGTATTAAAAGCAGCTGGTGGTTCAAAATTAGCAGTTGTTAAACTAGTTAAAGAACTTACTGGATTAGGTTTAAAAGAAGCTAAAGAACTTGTTGATAATGCACCAAGTAACATCAAAGAAGATGTAGCTAAAGACGAAGCTGAAGGGTTAAAATCATCTTTGGAAGAAGCTGGCGCTGAGGTTGAGCTTAAGTAATACCAACTTAGCTCAATCCTCTATACAGGAAATTACTGATCAATTGTTCTTTAACTTAATTTAAATTTAATGAGTCTATCAAACAGAATTAACTTTGCAACTTCATCAGATGGTTTAGAGTATCCAGATTTTTTAGATATTCAAATCAAGTCTTTTCAAGATTTTTTTCAGTTAGAAACTAAGTCTAACGAAAGAAGTGATGAAGGTCTATATAAAACTTTTTTAGAAAACTTTCCAATCTCAGATGCTAGGAACCAATTTGTTTTAGAGTTTCTGGATTACTTTGTTGATCCCCCTAGGTATAGTGTACGTGAGTGTATAGAAAGAGGTCTAACTTACAGCGTTCCGCTTAAAGCTAGACTGAAATTATATTGTACAGATCCTGAACATGAGGATTTTGAAACTATTGTGCAAGATGTTTATCTGGGAGTTATTCCTTACATGACGTCTAGTGGAACATTTATAATTAATGGTGCTGAAAGAGTTGTTGTTTCACAGTTGCATAGATCACCTGGAGTTTTCTTCGGTCAATCTTTCCATGCTAACGGAACTAAATTATATTCCGCTAGAGTAATTCCTTTTAAAGGATCATGGATTGAATTTGCCTCAGATATCAATGGTGTAATGTACGCTTACATTGATAGAAAAAAGAAGTTGCCTGTCACAACACTTCTTAGATCAATTGGTTATGAAAGAGATAAAGATATTCTTGAAATTTTCGGACTTGCCGAAGAAATTAAAGCAACAAAAGCAAATTTAAAGAAAGTAATCGGAAGAAAGTTAGCAGCGAGGGTTCTTAACACTTGGTTTGAGGATTTTGTTGATGAAGATACTGGAGAAGTTATTTCAATTGAAAGAAATGAAGTTATATTAGATAGAGATACTGTTATTGACAAGGAAAATATTGAAGTTATAATTGAAAAAAATGCAAAGACAATTCTTCTTAATAAAGAAGAAGGTGATGGTAATGAATATTCTGTTATTTTAAATACCTTACAAAAAGATCCTACGAATTCTGAAAAGGAGGCAGTTGAGCATATTTACAGACAACTTAGAAATGCTGAACCGCCTGATGAAGAGACTGCTAGAGGAATTATAGATAAACTCTTCTTTTCCGATCAAAGATATAATCTTGGAGAAGTTGGTAGGTATAGAATGAATAAGAAGCTCGGTCTTGATGTAGATATGGAGAATCTTGTTTTGACTAAAGACGATATTATAACTATAATAAAGTTTTTAATTGAGTTAATTAACTCAAAAGCTGAAATTGACGATATTGATCATCTTTCAAACAGAAGAGTTAGAACTGTTGGTGAGCAGCTATCATCACAATTTGGAGTGGGACTTTCAAGAATGTCTCGAACAATCAGAGAAAGAATGAATGTTAGAGACAACGAAGTTTTTACACCTATTGATTTGATTAATGCTAAGACATTGTCATCGGTGATTAACACCTTCTTTGGTACAAACCAACTTTCACAATTTATGGATCAAACAAATCCATTAGCTGAGTTAACTCATAAAAGAAGACTATCAGCTTTAGGGCCAGGTGGTTTATCAAGAGAAAGAGCCGGTTTTGAAGTAAGAGATGTACATTACACTCACTACGGTAGGCTATGTCCAATTGAAACCCCTGAAGGACCTAACATTGGATTAATATCATCACTTAGTGTTTTTGCTAAGGTAAATAACCTTGGCTTTATAGAAACACCATATAGGGAAGTTAAAAATGGAGTTATAGATATCAAAAATTATAAATACCTATCTGCTGAGGAAGAAGAAGGTAAATTAATTACACAAGCCAATATTGAAAAAGGTAAAGACGGTAAAATATTAGCTGACAAAGTAATAGCTAGGCTTGAAGCAGATTATCCTGTGGTGAGTCCCAAAGATGTAAATTATATTGATGTTGCACCTAACCAAATTGCTTCAATTTCTGCTTCATTAATTCCTTTTCTGGAGCATGATGATGCCAACAGAGCTTTGATGGGTTCTAATATGATGCGTCAATCTGTTCCATTAATGAAACCTGAATCTCCAATTGTTGGAACAGGTTTAGAAAATCAAGTGGCATCAGATTCAAGAGTGTTATTAAATGCAGATAAAGATGGTGTTGTAACATACGTTGATTCTCAAAAAATAATGATAAAGTACAAGATGAATGAAGATGAAAAACTTACATCTTTTGGCTCTGATGAAAAAACTTACTCTCTTATTAAATTCAGAAAAACAAACCAAGGTACATGTATCAACCTTAAGCCTATTGTAAAAAAAGGCGATAAGGTAGCAAAAGGACAAGTTCTTTGTGAGGGTTATGCAACATCAGATGGTGAATTGGCACTAGGTAGAAATCTAAAAGTTGCTTTCATGCCATGGAAAGGTTATAATTTTGAGGATGCTATTGTTATTTCTGAAAGAGTCGTAAGAGATGATTATTTTACATCTGTTCACATAGATGAATATTCTATTGATGTCCGAGATACGAAATTGGGTATGGAGGAGTTAACGAGTGATATTCCCAATGTTAGTGAGGAAGCTACTAGTAATCTTGACGAAAATGGAATGATCAGAATTGGTGCAGAAGTAAAAGCAGGTGATATTTTAATTGGAAAAATCACGCCTAAAGGTGAATCAGACCCTACACCTGAAGAAAAACTTCTAAGAGCTATTTTTGGTGATAAAGCTGGTGATGTAAAGGATGCATCATTAAAAGCATCTCCATCTTTGAAAGGAATTGTAATTGATAAAAAATTGTTTGAAAGAACAATTAAAGATAAAAGAAGAAGAGCAGATGATAAAGAATTATTGAAACAGCTTGAGATCAAATATGATCTTCAGTTTAGTGAATTAAAATCTGTTTTGCTTGATAAACTTTATAAGATTTTAAGTGGCAAGACTTGCCAAGGAATTTTTAATGATTTAGGTGAAGAAGTTATTCCCAAAGGAAAAAAATATTCACAAAAACTATTGAACGAGGTTGACGATTATATTCATTTAACTGAAACTAACTGGACTGTAGATTCAAAAACTACTGAAATGGCTTCTGTGTTGTTACATAACTACAGAATCAAAGAAAATGATTTACAAGGTATGTTAAGAAGAGAGAAGTTTACAATTTCTGTAGGTGATGAATTGCCTGCAGGGGTAATGAAGTTAGCTAAAGTTTATATAGCTAAAAAAAGAAAATTGAAAGTTGGTGATAAAATGGCAGGTAGGCATGGTAATAAGGGTATTGTTGCAAGAATTGTCAGACAAGAAGATATGCCGTTTTTGGAAGACGGAACACCTGTAGATATTGTTCTTAATCCGCTTGGTGTACCTTCAAGAATGAATATTGGTCAGATTTATGAAACTGTTCTTGGTTGGGCTGGTCTAAACTTAGGTAGAAAATTCTCAACACCAATTTTTGATGGTGCTACTTTAGATCAAATTAATGAATTGACCGACGAAGCTGGTGTTCCTAGATTTGGTCATACTTACTTATACGACGGTGGTACTGGTGAAAAGTTTGATCAACCTGCCACGGTTGGTGTAATATATATGCTAAAACTAGGTCATATGGTTGAAGATAAAATGCACTCAAGATCTATTGGTCCATACTCATTAATTACTCAGCAGCCACTTGGTGGTAAAGCTCAATTTGGTGGACAAAGATTTGGTGAAATGGAAGTTTGGGCGTTGGAAGCTTACGGTGCATCTAGTACATTACAGGAAGTTTTAACAATTAAATCAGATGATGTAATCGGAAGAGCTAAAGCATATGAAGCGATAGTAAAAGGTGAAAAAATGCCTGATGCAGGATTGCCTGAATCATTTAATGTTTTAATGCATGAATTAAAAGGACTAGGATTAGATATTAGATTAGAAGAATAAATACAAAATCATTTATGGAAATTAACAAAACAAAAAAATTTAATAAAATCTCTATAGGCTTAGCATCCCCTGAAACAATTTTATCTGCTTCAAGAGGAGAGGTTTTGAAGCCTGAAACTATTAATTATAGAACTCACAAACCTGAAAGAGATGGATTATTTTGCGAAAGAATTTTTGGTCCTGTTAAAGATTATGAGTGTGCTTGTGGAAAATACAAGAGGATTAGATATAAAGGAATTATATGTGATAGATGTGGAGTTGAAGTAACTGAAAAGAAAGTAAGAAGAGATAGAGTTGGACACATTAATTTAGTTGTCCCTGTTGCTCATATTTGGTATTTTAAATCACTTCCAAACAAAATAGGTTATTTATTAGGATTACCGACTAAGAAATTGGACATGATAATATATTATGAGAGATATGTTATTGTTCAACCTGGTCTTGCTGTTGATTCTGAGGGTAACCCTCTAAACAAAATGGATTTTCTAACTGAGGAGGAATATTTAAATATCATGGAATCTCTCCCTCAAGAAAATCAATTTTTAGAGAATAGTGATCCAAATAAATTTATTGCCAAAATGGGGGCTGAGTGTTTGATAGAGTTACTTTCTAGAATTGATTTAGACGAACTTTCATATGAACTCAGACATAAGGCTAATAATGAAACTTCAAAGCAAAGAAAAACTGAAGCATTAAAAAGGCTACAAGTGGTTGAATCTTTTAGAGAAGGAAATGATAATAGAGAGAATAAGCCTGAATGGATGATATTAAAAGCAATTCCTGTTATTCCACCTGAACTAAGACCTTTAGTTCCACTTGATGGTGGTAGGTTTGCTACCTCTGATTTAAATGATTTATATAGAAGAGTTATTATTAGAAACAATAGGCTTAAAAGATTAGTGGAAATTAAGGCTCCTGAAGTTATTTTAAGAAATGAGAAAAGAATGCTTCAAGAATCAGTTGATTCACTATTTGATAATACAAGAAAATCATCTGCTGTTAAAACTGAAGCTAATAGACCTCTAAAATCACTTTCAGATTCATTGAAAGGTAAGCAAGGTAGGTTTAGACAAAATCTGTTAGGAAAGCGTGTAGATTATTCTGCTCGATCAGTTATTGTTGGAGGGCCAACTCTAAAACTTTATGAATGTGGAATCCCGAAGGATATGGCAGCTGAACTATATAAACCTTTCATTGTAAAAAAGTTAATTGAAAGGGGAATTGTAAAAACTGTTAAATCTGCAAAAAAAATAATTGATAAAAGAGAACCAATTGTATGGGATATCTTAGAAAACGTTTTAAAAGGACATCCTGTTCTCTTGAACAGAGCTCCTACATTACACAGATTAGGAATCCAAGCTTTTCAACCTCAATTAATTGAAGGTAAGGCTATACAGGTTCATCCATTAGTTTGTACTGCATTTAATGCTGACTTTGATGGAGATCAAATGGCAGTCCACCTTCCTTTAGGGCCTGAGGCAATATTAGAAGCTCAATTACTTATGTTAGCTTCTCATAATATTCTCAATCCAGCAAATGGTTCACCAATTACTGTCCCATCTCAGGATATGATTTTAGGTCTTTATTATATGACGAAAAAGAAAATGTCAACAAAAGACAACGCAGTAAAAGGTCAAGGTTTGATTTTTTATTCATCTGAAGAAGTTAATATAGCATTTAATGAAAATAAAGTTGATTTGAATGCTGCAATCAAAGTAAGACTTAAAGATTTAAATGATTCTGGAGAATTAGAAACTAAGCTTGTTGAAACTACTGTAGGTAGGGTTTTGTTTAATGAAGTTGTCCCTGAAAAAGCTGGCTACATTAATAAAGTTCTTAATAAAAAAGCTCTTCGTGGAATTATTGGTAATATTCTCAAAAAAACAAGTGTTCCTGAAACAGCTGAGTTTCTAGATAAGATCAAGGATATGGGATTCACCTTTGCGTTCAAAGGTGGTTTATCATTTAGTTTAGGTGATATTATTATCCCAGATGAAAAGAATACGATGGTTGACTCTGCTAATAAAGAAGTTGATGCAATTGTAGCCAACTATAACATGGGATTGATTACTAATAATGAAAGGTATAATCAAGTTATTGACGTTTGGACTTCATCAAATGCTTCGCTAACTGAACTTGCAATGAAAAGAATTAGCGAAGATCAGCAAGGTTTTAACTCTGTATATATGATGCTTGATTCTGGAGCAAGAGGATCGAAAGAACAGATTAGACAGTTAACAGGTATGAGAGGTCTTATGGCTAAACCTAAAAAAGCTAGTTCTGGTGGTGGAGAAATTATTGAAAACCCCATTTTATCTAACTTTAAGGAAGGTCTATCAATTTTAGAATATTTCATTTCAACTCACGGTGCTAGAAAAGGTCTTGCGGATACTGCATTAAAAACTGCTGATGCTGGTTATTTAACTAGAAGACTTCATGATGTTGCTCAGGATGTAGTAGTACATTCTGAAGATTGTGGTACTTTAAGAGGCATCACTGTTGAAGCATTAAAGAAAAATGAAGAAATAGTAGAACCATTGGGCGATAGAATTTTAGGAAGAGTTTCTCTTCATGATGTTTACAACCCACTTAATGACGAAATTATTGTAAAAGCAGGAGAACATATTGATGATGATATTGTTAGAGCAATTGAAGATTCACCTGTAGTTAAAGTTGAAGTTAGATCTCCTTTAACATGTGAAGCAAAGAGAGGAATTTGTGTAAAGTGTTATGGAAGAAATTTAGCTAATGGTAAAATGGTTCAAATTGGAGAAGCTGTTGGAGTTATCGCTGCTCAATCAATTGGTGAGCCTGGAACCCAGTTAACATTAAGAACATTCCATGTAGGTGGTATCGCAGGTAATATTTCGGAAGAAAATAGTTTGTCTGCAAAATTTGATGGTATTACTGAAATTGAAGATTTAAAAACTGTAAAGTCTAAAGATAATGATGGTAAAACAATCGATTTAGTTTTATCTAGAACTTGTGAAATTAAAATTTTAGATGAAAAAACTGGCGTTGTTCTAAGTTCTAATATAATCCCTTATGGATCTTCTATTTCTGTTAAGAATGGTAAGAAAATTAAAAAAGGTGATGTGATTTGTACTTGGGATCCTTATAATGGTGTTATAATTTCTGAATTTGGTGGTAATGTACAGTATGAAAATATTGAGAAAGGTCTTACTTTTCAAGTTGAAATTGATGAACAAACAGGTTTTAAAGAAAAAGTAATTACTGAATCTAGAAACAAAAAACTAATACCCTCTCTTCTAATTAATGACAAAAAGGGCAGGAATTTAATTAACTATAATTTACCTGTTGGAGCTCACTTAATAGTTGATGATGGTGAATCAGTTAATCAAGGAAAAATTTTAGTTAAGATTCCTAGAAAATCAGCTAAGTCTGGTGATATTACTGGAGGACTTCCAAGAGTTACTGAACTATTCGAAGCAAGAAATCCATCTAATCCTGCTGTTGTTAGTGAAGTTGATGGTGTTGTTTCTTTTGGAAAAATCAAAAGAGGTAACCGAGAGATAATTGTTGAAACAAGAACTGGGGATATAAAAAAATATTTAGTTAAACTTTCTAATCAAATACTTGTTCAGGAAAATGATTTTGTAAAAGCTGGAATGCCTCTTTCTGATGGTTCAATAACTCCTAATGATATTTTAAAGATTAAAGGTCCCTCAGCTGTACAACAATACCTTGTTAATGAGGTTCAAGAAGTTTATAGATTGCAAGGAGTAAAAATAAGCGATAAGCATTTTGAAGTGATCATTAGACAGATGATGCAAAAGGTTCAAGTTCAGGATGCTGGTGATACAACATTTTTGGAAAATCAACTTGTTCATAAAAAGGAATTTATAGTTGAAAATGATAATCTTTACGGAAAAAAAGTTATAGAGTCTGCGGGTGATTCCTTAAAATTAAAAGAAGGACAAATAGTTTCTGCAAGAGAGTTAAGAGATGAAAATTCGATTCTAAAAAGAGAAGATAAAAATCTTGTGACTGCTCGTGATGCTGTTAATGCTACGGCAACTCCAATTTTACAAGGAATAACTAGAGCTTCATTACAAACTAAATCATTTATATCAGCAGCCTCTTTCCAAGAAACTACTAAAGTTTTAAATGAAGCTGCAATAAATGGTAAGATAGATTCTTTAGATGGTTTAAAAGAGAATGTAATTGTAGGACATAAGATACCTGCTGGTACAGGAAACAGAGAGTTTGATGATATAATCGTTGGATATACTGACGAATATGAAGAACTTATTGAAAGTAAGCGTATAAGGTTTGGTGATGAGTAATGATAATAAAAAGAATATCAATATTGAGCTTGATGAAAACATTGCTCAAGGTTCATATTCAAATCTTGTTGTTGTAAATCACTCACCAACTGAATTCGTTTTAGACTTTATAAATATTATGCCTGGAACACCAAAAGCAAAAGTTAAATCTAGAATTATCTTAACTCCAGAGCATACAAAAAAGTTTTTGAAGGCTCTTTCAGACAATTTAGATAAATATGAAACCAACCATGGTCCTGTAAAAGATTTTAAAAAGGAGTTTATTCCTCTAAATTTTGGTCCAAAAGGTGAAGCATAACTAAAATTCAGATTTTTCGTGAAAAACTAATTTATCAAATTTTTGTTTGATGTGAGTTAGAGTAAACAACGAGTCAGATAAAAAAACCTTTTTGTTTTCCTTATCAAGGGCTATAAATTTCTGTTTTTGTCTCATAAAATCTTCTAGTTGTGTTTTGTCTGATTTTTTTTCATCAATCCAGCACGCTTTACTTATATTAATATTTTCATAAGAACATTTTGCACCATACTCATGTTCTAATCTATATTTTATCACATCAAATTGTAAAACTCCAACTGTACCAATAATCTTTCTACCATTAATAGTAAGGGTGAACAATTGTGCTACTCCTTCATCCATTAATTGTAAAATGCCCTTACTTAATTGTTTCGATTTCATTGGATCCTGATTAATTATGTATTTAAAGTTTTCTGGTGAAAAACTTGGTATTCCAACAAATTCAAGAACTTCTCCCTCAGAAAATGAATCACCTATTTTAAAATTTCCTGTATCATGTACCCCAATTATGTCACCAGGGTAAGATATATCTATAATTTCCTTTTTATCAGCAAAAAATGAATTTGGACTACTGAATCTTATTTTCTTTCCACTTCTTACATGGAAATACATGGTGTTCCTTTTGAATTGACCAGAAACTATTTTGATAAAAGAAAGCCTATCACGATGTTTAGGATCCATGTTAGCATGAATTTTAAATATAAAGCCACTAAACTTAGTCTCCTTCGGATTAACTATTCTATTTTGTGTTTCTTTAGGGCCGGGAGATGGTGCATACTTAGAAAAATAATCTAGCATAACCTTTATACCTGAATTATTGAGTGCAGAACCAAAAAATACTGGTTGGATCTTACATTTTAAATAATCATCAAATGAAAATTTTGGATAAATTCCTTTAAGAAGATCAATTTCTTCACTAATGTTTTTTGATGATTCTTTATTTATTAAATCAGGTTTATTATAAATATCATTTAGTTTTAATTCAGAACCATTATTAAGTTTAACTGTTTCACTTAAAAGGTCAATAATTCCTGAATAATCATATCCTAGACCGATTGGATATGTTATTGGTGAAACTTTGAAGCTTAATTTTTTTTCTAATTCATCAAACAAGTCAAATTGGTCTTTACCTTCTCTGTCACATTTATTAATAAATATCATAATAGGTATATTTCGCATTTGACAAACCTTTACGAGTTTTTCTGTTTGTTCCTCAACACCTTTAGCAACATCTATTACAACAATTACACTATCGACAGCAGTCAAAGTTCTAAATGTATCTTCAGCAAAATCTTTATGACCAGGGGTGTCAAGAATATTTATTTTTTTTCCTTTATAGTTAAATGAAAGAACTGATGTTGATACAGAAATTCCTCTTTGCTTTTCAATTTCCATAAAGTCACTAGTAGCAGTTTTTTTAATTTTATTTGATTTTACTGCTCCTGCTTCATTTATAGCACCTCCGAATAAAAGTAGCTTTTCAGTTAAAGTAGTTTTACCAGCATCAGGGTGAGAAATTATACCAAAAGTTCTTCTTTTATCAATATTTGATTGTAAATTCATTATCGATCGCAAAAATAGCACCTTATTTGTATGTTTAAAATCTAATTCTAGTAAATTTGAAAATATGTCAAAAAATATAATTTTAGTAGATTTAGAGAACAATCAAATTGGTGTCGAAGAAAAGATTGTAGCTCATAAAAAGAAATTACTTCATAGAGCTTTTTCAATTTTCCTTTTTAATGATAAAAACGAAATATTACTTCAGCAAAGAGCACCGCATAAATATCATTCAGGTAATTTATGGACTAATACTTGCTGTAGTCATCCTTATGAGGGAAGGACATTAATCGAATGTGCAAACGAGAGATTAATTGAAGAAATGGGAATAGATACTAAATTATATGAAATTTTCTCCTTTGTCTATAGAGAAGATTTTGATAATGGACTTACAGAATATGAATATGACCATGTAATTTTTGGCAGATACTCTAAAAATCCTATTCTAAATCCTGATGAAGCAATTGATTTTAAATGGATTTCAGCTGAAAATCTTAAAGTAGAAATTTCAAAAAATCCTGAAAATTTTACAGCTTGGTTGAAAGTTATATTTAAGGATCATTACAAATATTTTAATAATTATGAAGATTACAATTTGTAGAAAAAGTCATTTTAATGCAGCTCACAAGCTGTATAACCCAATTTGGTCTAAAGAAAAAAACCTGGATGTTTTTGGAAGGTGTAGTTATGAAAATTATCATGGACATAATTATGAACTAATTGTGAAATTTGAAGGTGAAATAGATCAAGATACTGGAATGGTTATGGACTTGAGTGATCTAAAAAAAATTATAGTTAGAGAAGTTGAGGATGTTTTAGATCATAAAAACTTAAATCTTGATATAGATTATTTTAAAGATAAAATTCCAACAACTGAAAATTTAGCAGTTTTTGTTTGGAATAAGTTAAATGATTCAATTGAGCTTGAGGGTAAGCTTTCAATTGTGCTTTATGAAACTCCTAGAAATTTTGTTGAGTATTCTGGAGGTTAAATCGAAAGTAATTTTTTCAGATTTTCTGCGTACTTAGATTTCTTAACATCATCACTTAAAGATTTATATATTGTATCCATAATCTTTTTTGATTCCTTTAAATCAGTAATCGCGATATAAGGAGATACTTCAAAATCAGAATATCTTAATGCAAAATTAGCATTATATAAAAATTGTCTTTTATTCAAGCTGATCAACATCTCATCAATTTTTGCTAAACTATCTTCGTCAACTTGATTATTTACTTCTAATGATGTCTTAATAAGATCTAATTTTTGGCCATTAAATTTGCGATTGAAAGCAACATAATCTCTTAATAGGGAATCGTTTTTAGAACCCGAGACATTAATTTCATACCCAAATTTATCCAATGAAGAGACTACTTTAATCTTTTTTTGTTCAGCAAAAAAAGATAGTGTTTTGTATGAATTACCATCATTAAGAATTAGATCCACATATAAAATTTGTGGCTCAGAAATGTTGTTTTTAAATTTTACTAAATTATCACCTTTTACAATTACAGAGTCAATTATAACACCTTTACTATCATTAACTTTTGATAAAATAACTTTTCCTTTTTTTAAACCTTTTATTTCAAGTTCTAATTCAAAATTATTAGTTGAGCTACATGAAATAAAAAAAACACTAAGCAGAATTAATCTCAAAAACATTTATCAAAACTAATTAAAAGTATATTTATTTGATAAGATCAAAGCTTCTTTTTATGAAATTAGTTAAATCTTGACCTGTTAAAAGATTTTGAGATAATTTAGCTAGATCTAACGATTGATTAATCAATCGTTCTCTCTTGTTTTTTGTTTTTGTATTTAAAATATTTATCACAAGCTCACTATTAGTATTAACAACAATATTATAGATCTCAGGCATATTTCCAAACATGCCACCACCTCCAGTAGCTTGCATATCTTTCATTCTTCTCATAAACTCAGGAAGAGTTATCATAAATGGCGGAGTATTGCTGTTAGAAGCTTCGAGTTGAATTGTAAATTTTTCTTTTGGAATAATCTCTTCTAAGTAAGAATTTAATGTTTCCTTTTCTTTTTCGTTAAGTTTAGAGATATTGTCTTCTTCCTTTTTTATAAGATTTTCAATTGTATCAGAATCTACTCTTGCAAAAGAAATTTTTTCTTTAGTTGTCTCCAGTTTTTGTAATAAGTGAGAAATTATAGGAGAATCTAAAAGTAACACTTTGTACCCTTTTTCTTCAGCTATTCTTATAAATGAATCTTGTTCTTTAACATTTGTAGAATAAAGAATTACTGTCTTACCGTCCTTATCAGTCTGATTATCTTTAATTTCATCAATCAGTTCATCATAAGTAAAGTATTTACTATCTGTAGTTGGATAAAGGGAGAATTTATCTGCTTTTTCAAAGAATTTTTCTTCACTTAACATTCCGTATTCAATTATAACCTTAATATCATTCCACTTTTCCTCAAACATTTTTCTATCCTTTTTGAACAAAGAATTTAATTTATCAGAAACTTTTCTAGTTATATAATTAGTAATTTTTTTGACTGCAGAGTCGACTTGTAAGTAACTTCTTGAAACATTAAGTGGAATATCAGGTGAATCGATAACTCCTCTCAAAAGTGTTAAAAACTCTGGAACAATTCCTTCAACATTATCAGTAACAAAAACTTGATTCTGATATAGTTGGATTTTATCCTTTTGAAGATTAATATCATTAGATAATTTTGGAAAGTAAAGAATACCAGTTAAATTGAATGGATAATCTACATTTAGATGAATATTAAAAAGAGGTTCTTCAAAATTCATTGGATATAAATCTCTGTAGAATTGCTTATAATCCTTGTCCTTTAATTCTGAAGGTTGCTTTATCCAAGGCGGTTCAGTAATATTTATAATGTCATCTACTTGTTCCTTTATTTCTTTTTTATCATCACCCTCACCTTTATTTCTAGTTATTTCTTTAGTTCCAAACTTTATAGGAATTGGCATAAACCTGTTATATTTTTTAAGTAAATTTCTTATTGTAGATTCCTCCAAATAATCTTTAGAATCTTTAGAAATATTTAAAATTATTTCAGTTCCAACATCTTTTTTGTTGTGTTTTTTAAGAGTAAATTCCGGAGAACCATCACAAGACCAATGAATCCCACTTTCATCTTTATAGGATTTGGAAATGATTTCAACTTTATCAGCTACCATAAATGCAGAATAAAACCCTAAACCAAAATGACCTATAATTCCACTGTCTTTAGCAGTATCTTTATACTTTTCTAAAAATTCTTCAGCTCCTGAAAAAGCTACTTCATTAATATATTTTTTAACTTCTTCCGAAGTCATTCCAATTCCTTGGTCAATAATGTGTAATTTTTTTCCTTTTTTATCAACCTTAACTTCAATCAATAAATTTTCTATATTAACTTTTGATTCACCAATGTTAAAAAGGTGTTTTAATTTAAGTGTTGCATCAGTTGCATTAGAAATTAACTCTCTTAAAAAAATTTCTTGATCGCTGTATAAAAACTTTTTAATTAGCGGGAAAATGTTTTCAACTGAAACATTGATTTTACCTTTACTCATAGTATTTTATATTGTTCTAAATCTTCTATATTGATTAAACTTCATTTCTTTTGGAGTTTCCTATAAATTTAGTTGAACTAACTCTATTATTAAATTCATTTCTAATTGAATTTAATTGTGAATTTCCATTATCTTGTTCAAATATTCAAATGATATACCAAATATTTTTTGATGACAAAATGACATTTATTATCTATCACTATGTATAATTCAAAAATTTCAGGTCTAGGATATTATGTTCCCGACAACATTGTGACAAATGATGAACTCTCAAAAATTATGGACACCTCCGATGATTGGATAAAGGAAAGAACAGGGATTCATCAAAGACGTTGGATTGAAAAGAACAGTGGAGATACTACTTCTGTCATGGGAGTAAAAGCAGCTGAAATGGCAATTAAAAATGCTGGTATAACAAAAGATGACATTGAGTTTATCGTATTTGCGACTATAAGTCCTGATTATTTTTTTCCAGGTGGGGGTGTGATGGTTCAAGAAATGATGAATATGGGTACTATAGGGGCATTGGATGTTAGAAATCAATGTTCTGGATTTATTTATGCATTATCAACTGCTGATCA
>CENP01155548.1_pt1 | contig 22513 bp, 24 predicted proteins | sample 361281 | NCBI WGS metagenome assembly CENP01 (sample SAMEA2591122, study PRJEB7988) | marine metagenome | biome: marine biome (ENVO:00000447); feature: deep chlorophyll maximum layer (ENVO:xxxxxxxx); material: saline water (ENVO:00002010), including plankton (ENVO:xxxxxxxx) | depth 70 m | reverse complement strand
AAAATACCACCAAAAAAGAATAATATTTCTGTTGCCAAAGACATGAACCAAAGATAGGTGAAGGTTGTACCTTTGGCTTAATGCTTGGGAAATAATGTGAATATGTGCAAGTTTATGAAGAGATGGGTAATTTGTTTTCTAACTGCCATATTTTTTGGTTGTCAGAATTCGGGTGATGATTCTTTTTTACCTGTAAAAAATGAATTCGGGGTTTTAAAACTAAAGTTGGATACTGTAGAAATTTTTGATGAGCGGTTTTTCTCTATTGAATATGAATTGGTATCATTGAGAACTGGGAACTTCAGAATAGGGATAGATTTATCTCAGAATTTAAGAGAAAAACACAAAGGAGTTAAAAGACTAAAAGATTCAGTAATAGAGTTTATGTATGCAGGTGATACTCTTTTAGGATCTAAATACTATTCCGAATTTCCTATATCTAAAGGGCTATTAGAAATATCGAGTAGCCTCAATTATTATTCTGATAATAATGAGGAAAAGGTTCTATCCGAAGATAATTTTAAAAGGAGAGACTAAATGTCTACTATCACGAATTCAGATGAAATTTTTATTGCAAAAACCTTAAAGGGGCTTGAAGATGTTTTAAGAGAGGAGTTGCTAAAATTAGGAGCAAGAGATATTCAGATGATGACTCGTGCTGTTAGATTTAAAGGAGATCTTGGATTCCTTTACAAAGCAAATATTTGTATTGGGTCTGCGGTAAGAATACTTCGCCCAATTAAATTTGTTGAAGTTCATCGATCTGAAGACCTTCTTGTCGCTGCTCAAAAAATTCCTTGGGAAAAATGGTTTCATCCTGATAAGACTTTTGCTGTTTATGCATCTGGAACTCATCCAAAATTTGATCACACTGGTTATGCAGCTTTGGTTTTAAAAGATGGTATTGTTGATCGATTCCGCTCTAAAATAGGGAAACGGCCATCTGTAGATCGCGAATTCCCGCAAATTAGAATTGAACTTCATTTGAATAAAAGACATTGCACAATTAGTTTTGATTCATCGGGGGATTCTCTGCATCGCCGAGGTTATCGAAAAGAAATGACTATTGCTCCAATGAGTGAAGTTCTGGCAAATGGGTTACTTCGCCTTACTGGATACCGGGGAGACCGCCCTTTATATGATCCCATGTGTGGTTCAGGTACTTTTCCTATAGAAGCCTCTATCATCGCAGATCATATTCCAGCAGGGATTTACAGGGATTCATTTGGATTTATGAATTGGTTGGACTACGATAAAGAATTACATGCATTGATTCATGTTTCTGCCTTAAAAAAAATTAGTGAATCTCCCAATGAAATATTTGCCTCTGATATAGATTCTGGTTCTGTAAGAATTTCAAAATCAAATTCGGAATTAGCTCTTGTAGAAGATAGAATTTCATGGTCCGAAAAAGATTTTATGTTATCTGATCCGCCAAAAAAAAGAGGGCTTCTTGTGATTAATCCACCTTATGGCCGAAGAATTGATTCAGATATCGAATTAACTTATCAAAGAATCGGGGAACATTTAAGGAAGGCCTATAAGGGTTGGACTGCCTGGATTGTAGTCCCAAGCGCAAAAGCTTCTAAGGCATTACAAATGAAATCCAAGCGACAAATAGCTTTTCAAAATGGAGATTTGGATTGTATGTGGCAAGAGTTCGATATTTATACTCAATGAAAAAAATAGGAATATTAACATCGGGAGGCGATGCTCCTGGGATGAATGCCTGTATTCGAGCGGCGGTTAGGACGGCTGTTTTAAATGATATTAAGGTTTTGGGTTTTTACAGAGGTTATGAAGGTTTAATTGAGAATGACTCTAAGGAACTTACTCGCTATGATGTAAGGAATATTATTCATCGTGGAGGTACATTCTTAAAAACTGCAAGAAGTTCAGATTTCAAAACCCTTGATGGCAGACTTCGCGCATCGAAAGTTATTCGATCTCATGGATTAGATGGGATGATTGTTATTGGTGGAGATGGTTCATTTACTGGAGCTAATTTATTATCAATTGAACATGATATACCGGTTATAGTTTGCCCCGGGACAATTGATAATGATCTTTTTGGGACTGACTATACCATTGGTTATCAGACAGCTGTGGATACTGCATTAGATGCTGTGGATAATATTCGAGATACAGCGGCATCGCATAATCGATTGTTTTTTGTTGAGGTCATGGGACGTGATGCAGGTTTAATTGCCTTGAGAACAGGAATAGCAGCTGGTGCTGAAGGAATACTAATTCCAGAGACTCCTACAGATTTGAATCAACTTGTTAATTATTTAAAAACGGACTTTAAGAAAAAAAGACGATCAGGAATCATTATTGTTGCTGAAGGAGATTCTGAAGGTGGAGCTTATGAAGTTGCAAAGAAAGTACAAGAACAGTTTCCTAATTGGGAGACAAAGGTTACGGTTCTCGGTCACATTCAGCGCGGCGGAAAACCAAACGGTTTTGATCGAATTTTAGCGAGTAGAATGGGTCATGGAGCTTTATTGGCATTAAAGCAAGGTAGAAATCGTGAAATGATTGGTATTAAAGCTGGAAAACTTGTACATATTCCTATTGAAAAAGCAATTAAACATAATGTGGCTATCAGTCAATATTTGCTGGATTTAGTGAAGGCATTATCTTAGGAATATGTGGGTTGAAGTTATTCTCCCTGTTCCCGTTCATTCTACATTTACATATTTTTGGAATGAGTCATTAGAACCTATTCCTGGGTTACGAGTACATGTCTCATTTGGCAGACAGAACTGTTTAATGGGCGTAATACAAAAAATTCAAGAAAATAGACCGGATTTTGATTGTAAGCCAATTCTGAGAGTCTTAGATGATTATCCCAGAATTCAAATTCAGCAAATTAATCTATGGAATTGGATTTCTGATTATTATTTATGCCCTATTGGTGAGGTAATGCAGTCTGCTCTACCTGCATTTTTTAAATTAAAAGAATCTGATAGTGGTCCTTACACATTGGGTGATGGATCAGTCGCACACTGGCGGTGGTATGCGAAAAAAAGTGATTCAGGAAAAATATCAGAAGTTTTTTCACAACTGAATAGAGCAAAACTTCAATCTGAGGCGTTATTATCCTACTTTCAAATTTGTTCGAATCAATTAGATATGGATTCAGAATATTATCCATGGATTTCTCAAGATCTTTTACTCGAATATTCCTCAGTAAAAGCTATTCAACTGAATGCTTTAAAAGAAAAAGGTTTCTTAAAGAAAAGTATGCGTCATTCTCTTATTGAGGCAATTCCCGAGGGTGAAAAAATCGATCTATCGGACTCTCAGTTGGATGCTTTTAGTAGCATTAAAAAAGGTTTTTCAATGGGAAAGCCAGTACTATTAAAGGGTGAGACAGGTAGTGGTAAGACAGAGATTTATTTAAAATTAGCGGATGACATTCTTAAAAGTGGTAAACATGCTCTTTTACTTGTGCCAGAAATCGCTCTTACTGCTCAATTATACAAAAGAATCGAGAAGTCTTTGGGTAGAGATTTAGTATCAGTATACCATAGTAAGGCGTCTGAAAGTGAAAGAAGAGATGTTTGGCAGTCTTTATTAAATCCAGAAACTGGACCAAGGCTTATTTTAGCTGCTCGATCCGGAATTTTTCTTCCATTAAATCATGTAGGTGTAATAGTGGTTGACGAGGAGCATGAGACTTCATACAAACAATATGAACCCTCTCCAAGGTATCATGCTCGGGATGTAGCAGTATGGATATCAAAAAAAATAAAGTGTGGTATTGTCCTGGGATCTGCGACTCCGAGCATAGAATCATTTCATAATGCAAATCAATTGAAATACTTTAAAGTAGAGTTAAAAGAACGTTTTGGGTCTTCAGAACCACCAAAAATTGAAATGTTATCATTGATAAAGTATAAATCAATGAAGATGATGAAGGGCCCTTTGTCTTTGCCAGCCGCTGAATTAATTGAAAGAGTTTTAGGCAAAAATCAACAAGCTTTAGTATTTCAAAATCGACGAGGTTATTCGCCCTATCGAACATGTATGTCATGTGGATGGACTGAGCCATGCTCAGAATGTGATGTTGCCGTTACGTTTCACAAAGAAAGTAAATTGTTAAAGTGTCATTATTGCGGAAATTCAAGAAAGCCGTCCAAAAAATGTCCTTCATGTCAAGGCTCTGCATGGAAATTAAGAGGTATTGGTACTGAAAGAATTGAAGAGAGCTTAGATGAAATTTTTCCTGATGCTAATATTTTAAGAATAGATTCAGATTCTGCTCGAAAAAAGAAATCAATGTCGCATTTTATCGAATGGCTTGAGACAGGAAAAGTGGATATCCTTGTGGGGACTCAAATGATTGGGAAAGGAATAGATATATCCGGATTATCGATTGCTATAATTCTTGACGCTGATAACGCTCTACAAATGCCTGACTTTAGATCTCATGAGCGTGCTTTTCAATTATTTTCTCAAGTTGCAGGTAGAACTGGAAGGAGACAAAATCAAGGTCATGTTATTATTCAAACAGTAGCTCCGGAACATCCAGTTCTACTGGCTGTTCAAAAAGGAGCTTATGACATTATGGCTAAAAGCATTTTGGAGGACCGGAGACTCTATCATTATCCACCTTTTGTAAAAATGGTAAAAATTGAATTACGTCATTCAAAGGAAGTTATAGTCGAAGATGCAGCTAAATTTCTCGCAGAGAAGTTAGTTAGGAGTTTTGGAGGCGGAGTTCTGGGGCCTGAAAAACCCGCAGTATCTCGTATAAAAAATTTCCATCTTCAACATATATGGATGAAATTCCAAAATGGTAAATCGCTCCCTATGATGAAAGAAAAACTCAGAAAAATTAATAATTCAATCTATTTTAGTTCAGACTTTAGGTCTGTAAAAATTCATATTGACGTAGATCCCTATTAATTGGTTTAGTTTTCTTCAAGGCATTTTTCAGAATTAAATAATTTTGAAAAACCAAATAAAGCGGCGCCATGAACAATGATGATGAGAAGCCAGTCAAGAATAATCCCTCTGGCAATAAGTTGAGCGCTCTGGCTCATAGGCACTATCCAAGAGATTAGACTACTACTCAAAAAACTCAAGCTATTCCATTTAAATATTTTTCTTTTCATGTTAGAATTATTGATGAAAATTGTCTTTTTCGATTTTTTCACTTAACTGAATCCATAGACTTTCATTTGGAGGCGGGGCTGTTAGAGTTATTGAATTAGATTTAACCGGATGTTTAAATGATATTTTTTGTGCATGGAGAGAAATGGAGCCATTTTTGTTTGATCTTTTTGCTCCGTATTTAAGGTCTCCTTTGATTGGATGCCCAATAGTACTGAGTTGACATCTAATTTGGTGATGCCTCCCAGTCTCTAGAATTATTTCGAGTAAACTGTATCTCTCTCCGGCTGAGATGACTTCATATTTGAGTATTGCTTCTTTTGCCTCTTTTTTCGTTGAAATGAAACTTTTTTTTTGTTTGGGATCCTTCCATAGGGAATTGACAAGGCGTGATACATTATTCTTAGGCTTACCCTCAACAATAGCCCAGTATGTCTTTTTTATTGCTCTTTCTGCGAATAATTGACTGACTCTAGTCAAAGATTTTGAGGTTTTTGCTAAGATTACTATGCCAGAGCTTGGTCTATCCAATCGGTGGGGAAGTCCAATAAATGCCTTTCCTGGTTTATTAAAACGTTTTGCTACATCTTTTTCTGCCCAATCTTTTAGTGTCCAATCTCCTGATTGATCACCCTGAACAAGTAGTCCAGAGGGTTTATTTACAATTAGTAGATGATTATCCTCAAGTAAAATAGTAGGATGCTTTAAATCACTAGTAACTTTCTTTTTCACTTGGAAATGATCCTGATTTTACGTCATTGATATAATCCATTATTGCATTTGGGATTAACTCCTCAAGATTTAAATAGCGTCTTAAGAACCTTGGATTAAACTCAGTGTTCATTCCCAGCATGTCATGCAAAACTAGTACTTGACCACCCACATTGGGTCCAGCGCCAATTCCTATGGTTGGAATTTTTACTGAATCACTGACTTTTTTTGCCAAAGAAGCTGGTATTTTTTCTAGAACTATGGCAAAACAACCCGCTTTTTCAAGAGATTTTGCATCTTCAATTAGCTGATTAGCTTCTTCCTTTTCTTTGGCTCTGACTGCATATGTTCCAAATTTATATATACTCTGAGGAGTAAGTCCTAAGTGCCCCATTACAGGTATTCCAGAACTTACAATTCGTTTAATTGTTTCAACAATTTCAGAACCTCCTTCTAGTTTTACAGCATGGCCCCCAGATTCTTTCATTATTCTTATAGATGAGTATAAAGCTTCCTGCGGATTACCTTGATAACTACCGAAAGGAAGATCAACTACGACAAGCGCTCTTTCTACTGCTCGAATAACACTAGATGCATGATATATCATATGTTCCAATGTAATTGGTAGTGTAGTCTCATGGCCAGCCATAACATTACTTGCAGAATCTCCAACAAGAATAACATCTATGCCAGATTTATCCACTAATCTCGCAAGACTAAAGTCATATGATGTTAGCATTGTTATAGATTCACCTTTCTGTTTCATCTCAAAAAGGCTATTGGTGGTGACTTTTTTATATGATTTCTTCTCTTTTGACATTTTATGGACTTTGAATCAAAAGTACAACGGCAAGTCGTGGTATCTTTACAACAATGAAATTAAGAGAAATTTTTATTTTTTGTTCGATCTTGTTTTTGGCCTCTTCATGCGATAATACGCTTGTTGTTACATCGCCATATGAGAATATACCCATTATATATGGTACATTAAACCCAAACTCGGATACTCAATATGTTCGTATTGGAAAGGCTTATTTAGGCCAAGATGGTCCAAATGGGGGTTTGAATAATCCGGATAGTCTATATTACTCTGATTTAATTGTTCAGCTACAGGCTTTTAAGGAAAATGGTGATTTATTTTGGACTAAAGCCCTTAATCAAACGACTGATATTCCTAAAGATTCAGGATTATTTACAACTCAAGGTCATAGATTATACAGGATAGTTATTCCGGATTTCATCTCAAATGAAAAGCGATTGGATTGGTCTTACAAGATATTACTTAAAACAGATTTAAATTCTCCCTCTTTTGCTAGTGCTGAAACTCCGATGGTTAAAGAGTTTAGAATTAAACGACCAAACTTTCAAGGGACTCAACGATTTAGTTTCACCTCAAGCAAAGGTGCCGAGATTCAATTTTACCAGGCTGTAAATGCCCGCATATATCAGGGTTATGTAGATTTTTTGTACATGGAGATGCCAGAGGGGAGTCAAATGGATTCCACACGACATTCAGTTAGGTATAACCTTCCTTACACTATTGGAAGTTCTCTAAATGGAGGTAGTTATTTAAGTAATTCTTTGAGTTACGAGGCCTTTTATACGTTTTTATCAGAAAAGATTCCTCAAGCCCCGGGCTATATTAGGTTTTTTCGAGGATTCAATGTTCATTTATCAGCTGGGTCTGATGATCTCGCAACATATATTTCAGTTTCTCAACCATCAAATACAATCCTTCAGGATCCCCCATTTTATTCAAATGTTGAAAATGGTGCAGGCATTTTCGCAAGTAGAGTCAGTTTAGAGCGGCCTAATATTGGTTTAACCTCAGCTTCTCTGGATAGTTTAATTTTTGGCAAATTGACATGCCCACTTAGGTTTGCCAAGGCGAGTTTCCTTGATACACTGACATGTAACTGACAATTTGTCTTAGCTGGAGGCTTGGTATAGAGATTGTCATATAACGATTTGAATTAACCAGCGTTATAAGCGAAAAAATAATCGACATGGGTAAAATTATAGGAATAGATTTGGGAACAACGAATTCGTGTGTTTCCGTAATGGAAGGAAACGAGGCAGTTGTAATTCCCAATTCAGAAGGTAAAAGAACAACTCCTTCAATAATAGGTTTCGTAGAAGACGGTGAGAGAAAAGTTGGAGATCCCGCAAAAAGGCAGGCAATAACTAATCCCACAAAGACAATATTTTCAATTAAACGATTCATGGGAGAGTCGTACTCGAAAATCTCGAAAGAGATTAAAAGAGTTCCTTATGAAATCTCCAAAGGAGACAACGACACTCCCAGGGTTAAGATTGATGATAGGATGTATACTCCTCAGGAACTTTCAGCAATGATTCTTCAGAAAATGAAAAAGACAGCTGAAGATTATCTTGGAACAGATGTTTCAGAGGCTGTGATTACGGTTCCAGCCTATTTTAATGATTCTCAACGTCAGGCAACCAAGGAAGCGGGAGAAATTGCTGGACTCAAGGTTGAAAGAATTATCAATGAGCCAACAGCAGCAGCTTTGGCATACGGAATAGATAAAATGAATAAAGACATGAAGTTAGTTGTCTTTGATTGTGGTGGGGGAACTCATGATGTATCTATTTTGGAACTAGGAGATGGTGTTTTTGAGGTTAAGTCAACGGATGGAGATACTCACCTTGGAGGTGATGATTTTGATGACAGGATTATTAATTGGTTGGCTGACGGTTTTAAGGAAGCTGAGGGCACAGACTTGAGAAAAGATCCAATGGCTCTTCAGAGATTGAAAGAAGCTGCAGAAAAAGCAAAAATCGAACTATCAAGCGCTAACACCACAGAAATTAACCTTCCGTATATAACTGCTACTGATAGTGGTCCAAAGCATATAGTTAAAAGTTTAACTCGTGCGGAATTCCAGCGCCTGGCCTCAGATCTTATTGAAAGAACAATTGCTCCATGTAAATCTGCTCTAAAAAATGCAGGTTTAAATGTTAGTGATATTGATGATGTAATATTAGTTGGGGGGTCAACCCGGATTCCTGCAATTCAAGAGGCAGTTAATAAGTTTTTTGGAAAAGAGCCCAATAAAGGTGTGAATCCCGATGAAGTTGTTGCCATTGGTGCTGCTATTCAAGGAGGAGTCCTAGCGGGCGATGTGAAAGATGTTCTTCTCTTAGATGTAACACCTCTTTCTCTTGGTATCGAAACTATGGGCTCGGTTATGACGAAATTAATAGAGGCAAATACTACGATTCCTTCAAAGAAATCCGAAGTTTTTTCGACGGCAAGTGATAACCAGCCAAGTGTAGAAATACACATTCTTCAGGGAGAACGGCCAATGGCTAAGGATAATAAAACTATAGGTCGGTTTCATCTAGATGGTATTCCACCAGCGCCAAGAGGTACTCCTCAAGTTGAAGTGACTTTTGACATAGATGCCAATGGTATACTAAATGTAAGTGCAAAGGATAAAGCGACTGGGAAAGAACAGAAGATTCGTATTGAAGCTTCCTCAGGCCTAAGCTCCGAGGAAATTGAAAAAATGAAGCAAGAGGCTGAAGCTAACGCGGAATCAGATAAAGATGCCAAAGAACAAGTGGATAAGTTGAATGCTGCAGATCAGATGATTTTTCAAACTGAAAAGCAATTGACTGAATTTGGTGACAAACTTGGAGATAAAAAGCCGGCAATTGATGAGGCTTTAGAAAATTTGAAAAAAGCCCATGCCAGTAAAGAGTTAAGTGCTATTGATTCTGCTATGGAAACAATAAATGAAGCTTGGAAAAATGCATCTGAAGAGATGTATAAAGCTCAAGAAGGTGCTTCTCAAGGTGAGGCTGAAGGAGGGCAAAGTGGAAAGCCTTCGGAAGGTAGCTCAGATGACGACGTTACAGATGTAGAATTTGAAGAGGTCAAAGAAGAGGAATAAAACTCTTAATATTGATTCTCATGAAAAAAGATCTGCTCGAAAGGCAGATCTTTTTTTTGAATTTATCTTATTCTCAGCATCCCGTATTTAAGTATGCAGTAAATTGCATGTAGTCCATCTTTCCAGTTTATTTTTTTACCCTCTTCGAAAGTTCTTCCGTAATAACTAATGCCCACTTCATAAATACGGATATTTTTTATTCTTGATATTTTTGCTGTTACTTCAGGTTCAAATCCAAAACGATTTTCCCTTAAAACAAGCGATTGAATGAGGTCTCTTCGAAATAATTTGTAGCAAGTTTCCATATCTGTTAGATTCAGATTGGTAAACATATTAGATAAAAATGTTAAAAATTTATTTCCAATAGAATGCCAAAAAAATAAAATTCTGTGAGGTTTACCGCCGAGAAATCTTGAACCGTAGACGACATCTGCATGACCATTGACAATAGGACGAAGCATATCGTTATACTCTTCTGGGTTATATTCTAAATCAGCATCTTGAATTATTATATAATCTCCAGTTGCTTTGGAAATACCCGTGTGTAGAGCCGCTCCTTTCCCTCGATTAACTTTATGATAATCATAAGAAATAATCATCTCTACATTTTGCTTCATATATGAAAGTATTAGCTCCTCAGTCTTGTCGTTGCTATTATCATTGATAACAACAATTTCCTTACCCCAATCTTGAGGTAATTCTACATTTTTAATTTTATCTAAAATTTTCTGAATAGTAGACTCCTCGTTAAATGCCGGTATTACAATGCTGAGAACTTTCATATGTCTAAAATTAGACTATTTTGATTGTCATATTTTGAATCTTTACTATGACAAAAGGCTAATACTTTCTATTAAGGCACACAAGTGACAAAATCAGCTGTCGTATAACCGTCGCATAAAGCATAGCAGGTGTTATCGTATTCTATTTGGATGCCTCTTCTTTCTACACATACCGGATCATACTCCTCCGTACAACAACAAGCTACTCTATCTCTGTTGGTTAATCTATCGCAGCTAGTGGTTATAATTAAAATAAATAGAGGTATTAAAAGATATTTCATGATCTTGGAGTTATAATAATATTGCTAATTTATATTTTTTCAAGTAAGGATAAAAACAATGATCTGCGCATTAAAAATTTGTGTAGAGTTTATTTATTCCTTGATTTTCTTAATTCTGATACCGCTTAATGCCAAGGATAGATTGATAATCGGGCTGAGCCAATTGAAAAAACAGTAAATAAAATAATCCCCTGTAGCTACTCCTAGCGTTGCGGATTGGTAGGCTCCACATGTATTCCACGGTATAAGCACAGAGGTCACCGTTCCACTATCCTCTAGTGCTCTGGACAGATTTTCAGGAGCAAGATTTCTTTTTTTAAATGCGGTCCTATACATTCTTCCTGGAACTACAATTGCCAGATATTGATCTGCTGCAGTGATATTGATAAATCCACAGGTTACAAGGACCGAGGCAATTAGTGATGCAGCACCATTTCCAAATGCTAGAAATGCTTCAGTTATTGTTCTTAAAAAATTTGAAGCCTCTAAAACACCACCAAAAGTTAAGGCACAAACAACTAACCATATGGTTCCTAACATTCCTTTCATCCCCTTCGTTTGAATGAGGGAATCAAGTAAAGGATTTTTCATCTCAATATTAACTGAGCCATATAAACTTTGAATTATTCCCTTGTAGGATCCTTCGAAACCTGAGCTACCACCGATTTCGTTTATAATATCCGGTTGAAAGAAAAAAGCAGCCATAGATCCCATTAGAGAGCCAATTCCCATGGCAGCAACTGGGTCCATTTTAAATGATATTAGGCTAATACTTAACAAGGGAATTAATAAGAGCCAACTACTTATGTAAAATCGATTTGATAATTCACTTGATAGATTATTTATATCTGATAATTGCACTGCGCTATCAAAACCAAGTCCAATAAAAGTAAAAATAATTAATGTTATGATTATTGATGGACCACTAGTTAAGAATAAATATTTTATATGTTTAGTCAGTTCTGCTCCCGCCATTGCTGAAGCTAAATTGGTGGTGTCCGACATAGGGGACATTTTGTCTCCAAAATAGGCACCTGAGATGACAGCACCCGCAACCCATGCTGGAGAAAAACCTAAAGATTGACCCACTCCCATGAGAGCTACACCAATTGTCGCAGTGGTGCCCCAAGAAGATCCAGTCGCTAAACTTATTAATGAACAAACTATGACTGTTGCAGGTAAAAAAATTGATGGAGTAAGTATTTTTAAGCCAAAAATTATTAGTGTTGGAATTATTCCTGATACCATCCAACTTCCCGTTAAAGCTCCCACCATCAGGAGAATAATAATTGCCTTTGTGCTGTCTTGAACAGTATTCTGAACACCCTTCCAGAGTTTATCTGTTTTTACCCCCTTTAACCTGCCCAGAAATGCTGTAAAACCGGCAGCAAAAAGTAGGATTAATTGATTGCTTCCATCTAAACTGCTGTCCCCGAATATTTGAATATTTATAAATAAAGCCCCAACTAAAAAAATTACAGGAAGAATAGAATAGAATAGAGAAGGTTGTTTGGACATTTTGAAAAGATAAAGATTTTTATGTTAAATAATCTTAGATCTCAACCATGGTTTCAATACCTCTAGTACAGAGTTTAAGGGTAATCCTTTTACATTGTCAAAAGATCCCTCAATCTGCTTAATCCCAATATGACCTATCCATTCTTGAACGCCATATCCTCCAGCTTTATCAAATGGTTTATAATTTTGAGCATACCATTTGATCCATGTTTTTGGTAATTTCTCAAATGTGACCTTTGTTAATTGGGACGAATTCTTCCATATTTTTCCATCGGTGGCCCAAACAGACGAAATAACTCGATGTTCGCGTCCATTTAGTTTCAAGAGCATTTTAACGCATTCATCGATTCCTGTGGGTTTGCCAAAACGATTCTCGTCCATCCATACTTCAGTATCTGCGGTAAGCAATATTTCGTCTAATTTAATTGAGCTTAATAAAGCATCGGATTTCTGTCTTGCAATCCAAGAAACTGTGTCGATATCATCTAAATTTGATGGTGCAATTTCATCAACTTCTGAAGCTCTTACGGAAAATGGAATATTTAAGATCTTGAGTAACTCATTTCGCCTTGGTGATTTAGACCCTAGAACCAATTTCCCATTTAGATTGAATATTCGACTAGATTCTACCATTTTCGATCTTCTTTACCCATCCAGTTTCCATGAATTTTCAAAACTTGTTCAATTAAATCCCGTGCGCAACCATTTCCTCCGTTTTTATATGATACGTATTTACTTATTGATCTTATTTCTGGTACAGCGTCTTTTGGGCAAGTTGATAAGCCTACTTTACTCAGAATATCATAATCAGGAATGTCATCACCCATGTAGGCAATATTCTCTAATTTCAGATTGTGCATCGTTATAAGGTCCTCAAGAGCATCAATTTTGTTTGATGCACCAATCCATATGTCTTTAATTCCCAGTGATTCCAGTCTTTGTTTTACTGCCATGGATTTGCCTCCTGTTATTATGGCTACATTATAGCCTTTTTTTACTGCTAATTGGAGGGCATAGCCATCTTTCGCATTAAAAACTCTTATTGGCTCCTCATTGGGTAAAACCGTAACGGTTCCATCAGTTAAGACACCATCAACATCAAAAACAAATGTTGTAATTTCTTTCAAGATCAATTTATAATTCATTTTCTTTTAATTTAATTTCTGCAATGTTATCACTGATGGATTTATAGATCTTGCGCATATCACTGGGTAGCATCTCTAAATGTTTTTCAATGGTCGCTTTATCTCCCCTATAAGCAGGCCCGGTCTGAATTTCAAATGGCTTTCCCTCTAAAGCATTTTTTATGGTTTTTAAGATCATATTATTAAAAAAATTAACTTCTATGCCATTGATATAACAATATTCTTTTATGAGTCCGATTTGATGATTCATAAAGTTATTGGCGAAGACGGCTCCTAAATGATATTTGCTTCGCATTTGACTCGTACAAATCAAACCATTGGGTATTCTTAGATCCTTGTGAAACATTTCTAAAACAGTTTTTAGGAAGCTATTCTTGGTCTCCCAAAATACGGGTATGTCCGTCCATGAAATACTATTGCTTTTAAAAGATTGCATAGGATACCATATTCCAGAATTAGGATAAAAGGAAATATCAGATAGTGGTGTAACACCTGAACAATGAAAGATTGGAATCGTAATGTTTTGCTTCATTATTTTCTTTACCGAGAAAATAATTGCATCATCTGGAATTGCAAGGAATAATGCTTTTGTTTGCGACGAGAAACCAGTTGGATTATCAAGCCATTCCCTTGCTGACACCTGAAGGCCATTATCTCCAATTCTTGCTTTTAATGCATTTCCTAATGCACCTCTTCCAAAAATGATCCAACTCGGCATTATTTCTGGGGTTGATTTAGTGCTCGATATACTCTTTTCCATACCGCCAACAGTGTTCCAATACCCATAAGAATAGCTCCAAGCCATAGTAAATTAATGTAAGGAAATATAAATGCTTGCATTAAAACAAATGGGGGTTCTTCATTTTTCTTTTCCCATGCAGTTATATTAAATTTCCCTTCGGCACTGGCTACGCCATCGAATTGAAATTTAATTTCCTTTTCATCAAGAATAATTTCTGATTTTTTTACTCTGTCGCCATCTAGGTGATAAGGGAGGTTAACTAAAGTCTTTTCTCCGTCCATAGATTTTAGAATCAATTTCAGGTTTAAATCTAAAAAATCAATTTCACCGGATTTATTATTCACAGATGCATTTTCTACGAATAAAGTATCGCAATAAAGTAAATATTTCTGAAATAAAAAGACCTCCTCACCTGTCGATAGGACTGCTTCTGTTGGATCTGACCATTCACCTTTTTTTTCATCCAAGGGTCTGAGGTCTGCATAGCTTATATAGGTGTAGATATCTCGATTCCAAAAATGCTTTGTGCTTGGCTCTCGAACATTACCCATTCTATCATTGATTTGAATAAAAGGGTTGAGAGTAAATGATTTTGTTAGAACTGGTTTTTCAAAATCTTCCCATGAAGAGAATTCATCGGCTTCAAAAAAGTCAATATCAAAAACCCTATTATGGCCTTCTATCTTTTCACCCTGCCATGAAACATAATATGGATACATAGAGACAGTATCACCCATAGGTAAAAGTATGTTCTCGTTGGCGGGAAAATCTTCGTGAATGAAACTCGCATTAGTGCTAATCGCCTCTTTTTTTCCATTGCTTATCAATGCACCTAATAGAACAAGAGTAAAGCCTAAATGAGCCATAGCCATACCTCCTGTCGTCCACCTCCCACGTAAAATACGCAGCCAATAATCAGCATTACTCAAAACCCCAAAAATAGATACGACTAATAAAGCCGCGTATAGAGGTTCATGGAGTTCAAGACCCCATATGCAAAAAGCGCTAAAAGCTATCGATATAAGTGCTGAGGGTAAAATTCTTTTTATGAGAGCATTTGGAGTCTCTCTCCAGCGCAAGAACGGAACAAATGCCATTAATAGTGTAATTACTAATGCAAAAGGTATTTGAAGGCTATTAAAGTGCTTTGCAGCATCTACTGGAGGAGCCATAGGGTTTTCAAGGATGGGGATTAGACCCTCTGGACCGATTATCTTATTAAAAACCGGTATGCTTGTACTAAATATGATTTGGACTGCTGATAAAAGTAAAGTTAAGGACCCTATAAACATCCAAAACTCTCTGGAGTTAAAGGCATCTTCCGATGGGCTTTTCGGATATTTTTTCCAGTGCCATAAAAAAATAAATAATGATCCTAAAGAAAAATAACCTAAGAAAATAATCAATTGGCTATTTAATCCTAAATCAACAAAAGCATGAACGGAAGTGTCACCAAGAATTCCAGATCTTGTAAGAAATGTTGAATATAGAATTAAAAGAAAAGAAAAGATTGTAAGGAATAATGCTGTGGTAGGAGCTGATTTTTTATGCTTAACAATCATCATTAGGTGACCAGCTGCTACCAGGGTAAGCCATGGAACAAGACTGGAGTTTTCTACAGGGTCCCATGCCCAGAACCCGCCGAAGCTAAGAGCTTCATAGGCCCATGCACCTCCCATTAAAATTCCCGTGCCTAATATTGATATTCCGAAAAAGGTCCACGGTAATGCAGGGATAACCCAATCAATATATCTTTTTTCTAAAATACCTGTAATGGCAAATAAAAACGGTATTGTCACAGATGCAAATCCTAGAAAAAGAGTAGGTGGGTGTATTACCATCCAATAATTCTGTAATAATGGGTTTAGTCCCTGCCCGTTTCTAAGTGATGGTAATCTTATCAAATAATCTTTCATCTCTGTCCATGGGAGCCCTACGTTCTCTGAAAGTTCGCGAATCAATATAAAAGGAGAAGAGCCTATTTTTATATCACCTATATAAATTCCTAGGAGCATTGAAGTCAAAAACATTTGAACCATAGCAAGCAGCATTAATGTTCCAAATTCCCATTTTCTTGCAGTCCCTATTAATACCCATCCCAGAATCATATGCCATGTTGTCCAGAGTAAAAAACTACCTTCTTGACCCTCCCAAAAACATGATGCTATGTATTTCATTGGCATTTCCAATGAGCTGTGTCTCCAGACGTAATCAAATTCAAACCAGTGATTAAATAGCGCAACAAATAGTATTGAAATCGTTCCAATTACACCTATTGAATGTAATAGAAAGCTCAATCTTCCTGCTGATTTTAGCCCTGAGAGATGCTTGTTTTTTTCTTTTTTGGAACCCATATAGTATAGACTGTAAAAAACAAAAGTTGCTACAGATCCCGAAAAAGCCAGTGCAACTGAGGCCCTGCCTAAAAAAGCAAATAGACTATGCTCTCCGATGTAGTCCATTTATTTATGAATTTATTGAGTAAATCAAAGATGTGTCTATGCCCTTCTCATCTATATATTTTGATGGGCATTTCATCAATATTTCTTCGGCTACAAAATAATCTGATGTAGAGTATCCAGTTATTGTTATTTCCTCTGAGCGCTCAAAATCCATTGGTTTTGGCTGGTTATAAATAACATTTTTTGACCTACCATTTTTATCGATAGCTTTAAAAGTCAATAAAGTAGTTTTAGGGTCAAACTCTATTGGATTTTCTAAATCTAATTTTGCTACAACGGTTACTGTTTCTGGAGTTTGTTTATCTGCAATGTCGAAAGTTGCATATACACTGGCATCCTCTAGGGTTACGAGTAAGGCTCCAATCATAAGGGCGATCACCAAAAGCAATATTATTTGCGTTCTTTTCATTTTTTTTGATCTCTTTCGAGTCGGCTTATTTTTCGATCAAGGTAAATCAGGTATAAAGTCAATCCTCCAAATATTATTCCGAGAACTACTAATACTACATATATCTTGCCATCAGCTCTAAAAATATCTGCCATATCAACAGTTCTGGTTGCTATTTGTGAAAAAATCATTTTTTATTTTTTAAAATTTCTATTCGATTTCTTAATGAGCTGATCCAAAACCCTACCAAAATCCATCCAATTATAGCAGGATAGAATATCATTCTCATTCCACTATCCAAATCATAATTCGAAAAACCCGGATTGCCACCATTACCTGGGTGCAAAGACTCAGTCATACGAGGTAAAATACCTATGAAAACTATCATTAATACAAAGGCAAAAACATTGTAAATCGATGAAATACGAGCTTTTTTCTCTATATCCTCTATGCTATTGCGAAGAATAAAGTATGCTGTATAAATTAAAAGTGTGACAGCTGTTCCATTTAGCTTCGGGTCTGCAGTCCAGAATGTTCCCCATGTTGCCTTTGCCCAAACCATTCCAGTGAATAGGCCTAGTAATGAAAACATCATTGCAACTTCAGCAAAATTTTTTGCCTTGAGATCGAAAATTAAATTTACTTTGAGGCCATCTTGTCCAGATTGCAAAAAACGAATGCTCAAAATTACCGAGTTCAATAAAAGCACAATCATTGTGAACCACATAGGAACATGAAAATATAAATTCCTTATGGTTTCATTTAAAATCACTAACCTTGGGACATCTAACATTAAGCCAGCATAAAGCGAATATGCGACTAAAATTATACCTGTGTATTTCCAAGCCTTCATTAGGAGCGCCAAAGGTAAGGAAATAGAATAGCACCAAGAGCCAAGGAGAGCGCGCAAAGTGCTATTTCTCCAAACCATAATGGATAAATTTCTTTGATTGATTCACCAATTAGAGCTAGTTTACTTGCTCTTAGTGAAACTAATAATGTGGGTAATAAAAGTGGGATACTGAGTATTGACATTAAGCCAGCGTTTCCGTTTACTTTTGAAGAGATTGCTGATGTAAAACATAGCGTACACGACATTGCAATAGATCCGAGCCCGATTGACAATGTCAAAGGGATCAAAGAAGTAAGATTTTCCTCAGAATTTGGCAATCCAATCCAGAGATAAAAGAGTCCAAAGCTTAAAATAGATATAAATAATGTGCTCAAGGCTGTGGTTATACTTTTACCAATTAAAAGTTCTGTGGAGTTAACTAATTGGTCAATATAAAAGTACTTGCCGTCCTCTTGGAAAAAAGTTCTTCCAGCTATTTGTATGCTGCTAAATATTAAATTCATCCAAATTAACGCCAACCAGGTGTTTGGTGATGGTCGATTTGTAAGTATTGATGCCAAAAATGTGACGATGGCGCAAAAAAGTACAGATACGAACCATCCTGAGCTTCTTCGGTAATCCAGCTCCCAATCCCAGGAAAATATTGTTTTAATTGCTTTAACTCTAATCACTGCAACAAAGGTAACGTCTTCTATATCTAAAACTTTTTTAAGATTTATTTGTTTAACTTTTAACGACTTTTTTGTCGAAATTTTTATGAAAAATGATAAAAAAAATATTAATCGCAATTTTAATAGCTACCTCCACTTTTCTTTCATGTACCCAATCTATTGCCCAGCCAATGGATGAGGTAAAAAATTTTTATGATCTTTCTGCCCGAACAATAAATGGAGACATGTTGAATTTTGATAAACTAAAGGGTAAACGTGTATTAATTGTCAATACCGCCTCCGCTTGTGGGTTTACTTATCAATACAATTCATTACAAAAATTATGGGATGAATCAGATCACGATGAATTTGTGATAATTGGGTTTCCATGTAATGACTTTGGAGAACAAGAATCAGGATCTCTCAAGGAAATTGAATCATTTTGCTCAAAGAATTATGGAGTTACCTTCCAATTAATGGAAAAAGTAAAAATTAAAACCAGCCCAATCTACAAGTGGTTAATGAATAAAAGCCTTAACGGAGTTAAAAACGCAAAAGTTTTATGGAATTTCCACAAATTCTTAATCGATGAAAACGGGAAATGGAGTGGTTCATTTTTACCTACAACTTCTCCAAACTCATCGGGTATTAAAAACTTTGCCCTAGGTAAATGAATTTAGAAACTGATATTCTCGCTTTTGGTGCTCATCCAGATGATGTAGAACTAGGTTGCGGTGGAACAATAGCAAAACATACCGCTCTTGGAGATTCTGTCACTATCATTGACCTAACCCAAGGCGAGTTAGGAACCAGGGGGACGGCTGAAGTTAGGGCGAATGAATCTAAAAAAGCTCAAAAAATTCTGTCAGTCAAAAATCGTTTTAATTTGAAATTTGCAGACGGATGGGTTGAAAATAATCGTGAATCTCAGTTGTCTATAATCTCTTATATTCGACAGCTAAGGCCCAAAATTGTGCTTTGTACCGCTCCAAATGACAGGCACCCAGACCATATAGCGGCCAGTAGATTAGTTATCGATTCTTGCTTTAAGTCTGGATTAGAGAAAATTTCTACCACATGGAATGAAAAAAAGCAAAGACCTTTTCGTCCCCAAAATATATACCATTATATACAATTTTACGAAATTACTCCAGATTTTAATGTTGATATATCAGACTATTTTTTGACCAAAATGAAAGCTATAGAAGCACATTCTTCTCAGTTTTATGATCCCAACAGCAAAGAGCCAGAGACTGTAATTTCTTCGAAAGAATTTTATGACTCAATTTCTGCTCGGTCATCTGAATGGGGAAGGGCTATCGGAGTTGACTATGCAGAGGGTTTTGTAGCTGAGAGACGTCTGGGTGTTTCTCGAATAACCGATCTCTGCTAGGTTTAAACCGCAGCTAGCTTGAATACCAATTTTCAAGACTTTTTGATACTGACTCTTCTCGAAATTCATGAAATGTTTTGGGTTTATAGCTTGCTTTTATTTCTTTCATTAATTGAATCAACTCTTTGGAAAAAAATGTTTTTCTGAATATCAGAGTATCTATATCTGTATAAACAGATTGAGGGCCGATACATGGAGTCGATATAACTTTTAATCCTCGCTCAAGTGCCTCACCGATGACCATACTGAAGGTCTCTATTTTGCTATTGACAATTAATATGTCATGAGACCACATCTCTTCATGGACTTGACTTTGATCTTTTCTACCTTTCCAAATAACATTCTTAAGAAGTCTATATTTATTCTTAAGGCTCTTCGTATCTTTTCCATCACCAACAAGAGTCAGAATATCTTCACTAAAACTGAGAGAGTGTACTGCCCAAGCGTCTAGAATACCAGATATTCCCTTAGTTTTATCTATTATATCCCCGACAAAAAGAAAATTACGGTTGGTTTTTGTGTTTATTTTTTTGGAATGCGAATTTTTAAAACTTGGTTCCTTAAGAATATTGGGAATGTATCTAACATTGCCAAATTTTTCTATCTTTTCTTTTAGTGCTGGCGAGACGGCACTTCTTAAGTCTGAGATCAGTGCAGTTAGTTTTGCCCCGATTGGAGGTCTTTTAAACCAATGGCTCTGATGCTCTGTAACTGCAAATTTTATTTGATTTCCAAAGTGAAATTTTAACTTTATTAAAATGTAAGCGGTATCCCATGATCCTCCGTGAATATGCAATATATCACAGCTTCCTATGGTTTTTAATGCTGATTTTACAGATTTATATTTTTGAACCCAGCCCAATGGGCCTTTTCTTGAAGCGTTATAAATTATTGATTCTTTATCGCTGTCAATAGGCTTTTTCCCAAGAATGACAACTATTGTTTCATTTCCTGTATTTTTTGATGCGCGGACATATGCCTCTATGAAGCTTCCATGTTGTGGGTCTTCTTTAGTCGGCCACATTCTGACCAAATGAATGATTCGCATTAAAGTTTTGTTAAAACGATTTGAAAGTTATATGGAATAAAACTAAGATTATTTTTTCGCTATCCAAGATTATACATTGCAACCGTTATTCTTCGCATTATATTTGCCGACCATAATGGTGGTTGTAGCTCAGTTGGTTAGAGCGCCTGATTGTGGTTCAGGAGGTCGTGGGTTCGAGACCCATCTTCCACCCTAAAAAGCCTCGTAGAAATGCGGGGCTTTTTGCTTAACCTTTAATAATTTTTCACTTCAAAAGGCTCGTATCTTTATTTTTGATAAAACATGGAATGATAAAGTATCTATTTCTTGCGATACTAGGGTTTAATTTGAGTCTTAATGCTCAGGTTAAAAAACAGTTTAATGATTTTCTTTTTAGGAATTATTTTGATCGTATCCTTAATGATTCCTCAGACCCCTCTGCTCCAAAGCTTATAAATTATCCAACATTAGCTTATTCGCCTGAAACTCGTTGGGAAGTGGGTCTATCTAGTTTGTTAATCTATTCGGCAAATAGAGATCTAAACAATAGGCTAAGTGAAATAAAAGCGTTTACATTTTACACTCTGGAGGATCAATACGGCATTTGGCTTGATCATGCTGTCTACTCAGATAGAAATAAATGGTTTCTCTACGGGAGAGCCAGATATCAAAGCTTTCCTTTATTTTATTATGGAATTGGACCGAATAGTCCCTCTGAATATACTTCAAGGATTGATGGTGAATATACTTTATTTAGAGAAAGGTTGCTACGTGAGTTCTTGCCCTCGCTATATATTGGAATTGAATGGGATTTTCAACGTCTAACAAATGTTCAATATGAACAGGTATCTCCGGGGTATGCGATGCCAGAAGTTGGGAAAATGGGTTCTACAAACATGGGACTCGGATTAGGGATCCTTTATGATAACATTCATAACGCCATGAATCCAAGAAAGGGAATATACAGTGAATGGGCATTTCTAAATTATTCTGACAGGTTATTAGGTAATCATAATATGTTCACTTATCTTTTTGATAATAGGTTCTATAAACCTATTAAATCAAATACTGTATTTGCTGCTCAACTATATGGTCAATTTACCAATGGAGACGTACCATTTAATATGTTGTCACTTATGGGTGGTGAAAGTTTAATGAGGGGTTATTATTTGGGTCGATATAGAGATAATAATCTCATTGCTGGGCAAATTGAGTATCGGATTTTACCTTTTGATTTTTCGAGTAGGTGGGGGGCGAGTTTATTTGCAGCAACTGGACAAGTATTCAGTCAACAAAATAGTTTTAATATGGGCAGTTTTCTACCCACTGGAGGCTTCGGTCTGAGATATCTTATTTTTCCACAAAAGGATATTTATACTCGAATAGATATCGCATTTACTCGTGAGGGTAGTGGAGTTTATTTTTTTATTGGTGAAGCTTTTTAGATATATTTTATAAAAAAGAACCCCAAAAGAGGTTACTTTTTATTTCGTAATTATTTTCTCTTTTTCATTTCTTTTTCT
>CENP01008122.1_pt1 | contig 22520 bp, 20 predicted proteins | sample 361281 | NCBI WGS metagenome assembly CENP01 (sample SAMEA2591122, study PRJEB7988) | marine metagenome | biome: marine biome (ENVO:00000447); feature: deep chlorophyll maximum layer (ENVO:xxxxxxxx); material: saline water (ENVO:00002010), including plankton (ENVO:xxxxxxxx) | depth 70 m | reverse complement strand
TAATAAAATTGTTAAAATATTAAATAAAAAAAAACTTAGTGTTTTTGAAATTAAACAATTTAATTTAAAAAAAATTATGAATTTTAAAATTAAACAATATTCTCAATTGGGTTCTGACAGAATTGCCAATTCGATAGGAGCATATTATAAATTCAAATCAAATTGTATTATAATCGATTTTGGAACAGCAACCACTTTCGATGTAGTAAAAAAACCAAAAATATATGACGGTGGTGTTATTGCACCAGGAATAAAACTTTCTATTGAAAATTTATCTCAATCTACTGCTCTTCTACCAAAGTTCAAATTAAACAAATACCCAAAAAAATATGGAAAAAATACACATGAAGCTTTAGCTTCTGGGTTTTTTTGGGGGTATGAAGGATTATTAAATAATATCATTAAAAAAATTGTTAAAAAAAATGGAAAAAATTCTAAAATAGTATTAACTGGCGGTTATTCTTATCTTTTTAAAAATCGTTTAGTTAGGAAATCTAAAATAGATAACGACATAACTATGCAGGGTATTATAATAATCTACAAAAATTTTCTAATATGAATAAAGATGAATTAATTTTTTGCCCTCTAGGAGGATCTGGAGAAATAGGCGGAAATATGAATTTATACGCTTACGGTAATGACAACAATCAAAAGTGGATTATAGTTGATACCGGAGTAAGTTTTGCGGACGACTCTGTTCCAGGAATTGATTTAATTTATCCTGATCCAGGTTTTATTATTGATAAAAAAGACGATCTTCTTGGAATTGTTCTCACGCATGCTCATGAAGACCACATAGGTGCAATTTCACATGTATGGCCAGATTTAAGATGTAATATTTACGCAACTCCTTTTACAGCTGTTTTAATTAAGGAAAAATTTAAAGAAAAAAAAATAGACATAACATCAAATCTTAAAATTGTTAAATTAAACGGATCAATAAATCTTGGTCCATTCAATATAGAATTTGTTAGTTTAACTCATTCAATTTTGGAACCAAATGGACTTTGTATTAAAACACCAGCAGGAACAATACTGCACACTGGTGATTGGAAAATTGATCCAAATCCCTTAATTGGAGATAAAATAAATGAAAAAAAATTAAAAGAAATTGGAAAAAGTAAAGTTTTAGCAATGATATGTGATTCAACGAATATTTTTAACCCAGGTAGAGCTGGTTCAGAATTAGATGTTAGGGACAGTTTGTTAAAGATAATGTCCTTAAAATCAAAAAAAATCATTATCACATCTTTTGCATCAAATGTAGCTAGGATGGAAAGTGTTTTTTATTGTGCAGAAAAGATTAGTCGTAATGTTTGTCTTGTTGGTCGTTCAATGCATAGAATATTTAAGGCTGCTAGACAATGTGGTTATCTACTCAATGTAAAAGATCCAATAGATCCTCGAGATGCAAAAAAATTTCCAAGAGAGAAAATCGTTTATTTGTGCACTGGTAGCCAAGGTGAGCCAATGGGTGCTATGAAAAGAATTATTAAAGGAATACATCCAGATGTTTTTATAGAAAAAGGTGACTCAGTAATATTTTCATCAAAAATTATACCCGGAAATGAAAAAAAACTATATGCTCTTCATAATGATATTGTAAGACAGGAAATTGATTTGGTTACAGAAGAAACCGATTTTGTACATGTATCAGGCCATCCCAATCGTGAGGATTTAAAAGATATGTACAATTGGGTAAAACCAGACTCTATTATACCTGTTCACGGCGAACATAGACACATGAGTGAACACATAAAATTTGCAAAAGAAATGCAAGTGCCTCATGCTTTAAGAATAGAAGATGGTGATATTGTTAGAATTTTTCCAGGAGAAAACCCAAAAAAAATAGATAAGGCTCCCTCAGGACGTATGTATTTAGATGGAAATATTCCAGTAGGTGAAAATTCGCAATCCATTAAGGAAAGAAAAAATTTATCACTAAATGGATATTTGGAAATAACACTTATATTAAATAATAGCGGAAAGCTTAGCAAACCTGTAATATCTTATAGAGGTATTCCCGAAAATAGTTTTGACGAAAAAATTATTTTTCAAATGGAAGACGAAATATTTAACACTTGCAGAACATTTTCAATGAAAAATAAAAATCATGAAAAAAACTTAATTGAAACAGTCAAACAAAGTTGTAGAAAAATTATTAAAGAAAAAACGGGAAAGAAACCTTTTACTAATATTAATATTGCAAGGTTATAATGTTATTATCAAAATTATTCATTCCTATAACTAAAGACTTGCCAACTGAGGCAAAAATCAAATCTCACCAATTAATGTTAAGAACCGGCATGATTAGACAATCTTCTGCGGGTATCTATTCTTGGTTACCATTAGGTTTTAAAGTTATGAAAAAAATTGAAAAGATAGTTAGAGATGAGCAAAATAATATAGGCGCACAAGAAATGTTAATGCCTACTATACAATCAGCTGATATTTGGAAGGAAAGTGGAAGATATGATGATTATGGTGAAGAAATGCTCAGAATATCTGATAGACAAAAAAGAGAAATGCTATATGGACCAACAAATGAGGAGCAAATAACAGAAATATTTAGATCAGGCGTAAAATCATACAAATTATTGCCTCAAATTTTTTATCACATACAGTGGAAATTTAGAGACGAACTTAGACCAAGATTTGGTGTTATGAGATGTAGAGAATTTTATATGAAAGATGCCTATTCATTTGATTTAACAGAAAAAGATGCAGTTCTATCTTACAACAAAATGTTTTACGCTTATTTAAAAACATTTCAGCGTCTAGGTTTAAAATCGATACCTATGAAAGCTGACACTGGGCCAATAGGTGGGGATCTATCACATGAATTTATTATCCTCGCAGATACTGGTGAGAGCAAAATTTTTGCAGATAAAAGAATTTTTGATGTTCCGATTAGTGATTATAAAAATAATGAAAAATCTTTAAATGATATGAGAAATGATTTTTCAAAATTTTATGCAGTTACAGATGACAAATTTAAATCTGAAGAATTTAATAAAAATGTTAAAAAAAGCGATCAAATTGAAACAAAAGGAATAGAAGTTGGCCACATTTTTTATTTTGGTGATAAATATTCAAAGCCGATGAAGTGCGCTGTTGATGCTAAAGATGGAAAAAAAACTTTTGTCAAAATGGGCTCTTATGGTATTGGTGTTTCGAGACTTGTAGCCGCTATAATTGAAGCAAAATATTTAAATAATAAAATGAAATGGCCAAAGGCTGTATCACCATATGATGTAGTTATTATTCCATCAATAAATAAAAATGATAATTCTAACCTTGAAAAGGCATACACAATTTATCAAAAATTAAAAGAAAAAGATATTGATGTACTTTTAGACGATGTAGAAGAAAATATATCAAATAAATTTAAAAAGCATGACCTTATAGGAATTCCTTATCAGATAATAATTGGATCTAAAGCAACAGAAGATAGCTTTGAGTTCAAAGAAATCGGTAAAAATTCCGAAATGTTTAATTTGAATAAAATCATCAAACTTTTGAAAAACTAAATTGTTTACCACTGTAGAAAAATTAATAACGATAAGAAACCTTAGACCCAAAAAAAAAGAAGGTTTTTTAAAAGTCATATCGATATTTTCATTCGTAGGAATAATGCTTGGTGTAGCGACATTAATAATTGTTATGTCTGTAATGAATGGATTTAGGTCTGAACTAACAAAAAAAATTTTAGGTTTTAATCCTCATTTAACTATTAAACCTTATAGCTCACCTATAAGTGAAGAATTTTATACAGAAATTAAAAATCAATATAAAAATACAAATATAATAAAAGTATATAACGGTGAAGCAGTTATAATGCAGAATGAAACTGCAAAGGGTGTTTTAATTAGGGGTATCGATAATAAGAAAATCGATGATTTAGACTTTTTTAAAGAAAATATTATAGACGGCAAATTGTTAGATTTTAAAAATGGCACAATAATTTTAGGAAAATATCTTGCAATCGAATTAGGCGTAGTTGTAGGTGACAAAATTAATATAATGTCATCTAATTCTGTTTCAACACCTCTCGGACTAGTTCCAAAACAATCAGCCTTTGAAATTGCAGCAATTTTTAGTAGTGGTTTGTATGAATATGATAGGAACGTGGCCTTTTTTAATTTGACCGATTCATTATCTTTTTTCGAAAAATCAGATGAAGATATAAATTTAGAAATATTTTTACCAAATCCTCTAATTGCAGATGAGTATAAAACAGAAATACAAAATAAAAATTCTAATTTTTATGTTAATTCATGGTCAGATTTAAATAAATCTTTTTTTTCAGCTCTAAAAGTTGAAAGAAATGTAATGTTTATAATATTAACGCTCATAATAATTGTTGCAGCTTTCAATATAATTTCTGGTCTTACAATTCTTATCAGGAATAAAACGAAAGAAATTGCTATACTTAAATCTCTAGGTTTGTCGAAAAAATCTATTTTAAAATCGTTTTTCTTAACAGGTTTTTTGATAGGTTTTATGGCAACAATTGTTGGTATAATTTTAGGATTAATATTTTCAATCAATATTGAAGAAATTAGACAATTTTTACTTCTCTCATTTAATATACATATTTTTCCTGAAGATGTTTATTTTCTAAGTGAAATTCCGAGCGAAATTAATTTAAATTCTATTTTATTAATATCAACTTTTTCAATCATTGTTACCATATTAGCTTCTTTATTTCCTGCATTAGCAGTAAATAAGATTGAACCCGTAAGAGCACTAAAATATGAATAAATTTTTAATTCAAGTTAGTAAATTAAGTAAAAAATTCGAAAATAAAAATTTAGTTATTAGAGTTTTAAAAGATATTAATCTTAATTTAGAGTCAGGAAGAGTAATAGCTCTTGTTGGACCATCAGGTTCGGGCAAATCAACTTTGTTACACTTACTTGCTCTTTTAGACAAACCTTCGAATGGAAAGATTTTTTTAGATGGAAACTCTACATCAAATATAGATGAAAATAAGAAAAACCAAATAATAAGAAATTCTGTATCAATAATTTTTCAGAACAATAATTTATTATCTGATTTCACAGCATTAGAAAATGTTGCTATGCCACTTTTAATTAGAGACAAAAGTTATAACTTTTCTATAAAAAAAGCAGAAAGATTTTTAAAGGATGTAAATCTTAGTCACAGATTAAATCATTTTCCCTCAGATTTATCAGGAGGTGAACAACAGAGAGTTGCAATAGCAAGGTCTCTTATTTCTGAAACCAAAATAATTTTAGCTGATGAACCAACTGGAAATTTAGATTACAAAAACTCTCAAGAAGTTTTTAATTATTTTTTGAAACTAAAGGAAAAAAATAAAATAATTTTAATTGCAACTCACAATAGAGAATTGGCCAAAAAAGCCGATTATACTTTGAGCTTAAGCAATGGTAATATAAAAAGACTTAATGACTAATGAAAAAAATATCTTCACAAATTTTAAAATACATTCTCAATATTCAATTTGTGAGGGAGCTATTAAAATTGAACAATTAGCTGAATATTGTAAAGAAAATAAACTAAGAGCAATAGGACTATGCGATAGTTACAATTTATGCGGAGCTTTAGAATTTTCCGAGTCCATAAGTAAAGTTGGAACGCAACCAATTATAGGAACTCAAATTAATTTTAAATATTCTGATACTATTGGAAAAATACCAATCTTTGCAAAAACTGAGCTGGGTTATAGCAATTTAGTAAAACTTTCTTCTAAGAGTTTTTTAGAGTCGCAGGAAAGTGAAGTTCCACACTGTTCAATTGAAGATTTAATTAAAAATAGTAAAGATATTATTGTTTTAAGCGGAGGTATTGATTCTCTCTTCTGCAATTTGGCAGTTAAAAATAAAATTAAAGATATAGAAATTTTATCAACAAAACTAAAGAAAATCTTCTCCGATTCCTTTTATTTAGAAATCCAAAGACACAATGATGAAAGTGAAAAAAGATTTGAAAATATTTTACTTGAAATATCTAATAAAGCAGAAATTCCACTAATAGCGTCCCAGGAGGTTTATTATATTAATAAAGACATGTATGAAGCACACGACGCTTTATTATGTATTGGCGAAAAAACTTATGTAAGTGAAAAAAATAGAAAAAAATTTACAAACCAGCACTTTTTAAAAACCTCTGATGAATTAAGCGAAATATTCAAAGATATTCCTGAGGCACTTGAAAATAATTATAATTTTCCATACAGATTTAATTATAAACTCAAAAAATCCAAACCTTTACTTCCATCTTTGAAAATATCAAAAGATCGTAATGAACAAGAAGAACTTTTACACCAGTCAAACGTAGGTTTGAAAAATAGACTTGAAAAATTTGTTTTTAAAAAAAATAAAACTGAAAATTATGTGGAGATTAAAAAAAAATACACCAAAAGATTAAATCATGAAATAAGTATTATAAATAAAATGAATTATGCGGGTTACTTTTTAATCGTCTCAGATTATATAAAATGGGCAAAAAAGAATGGTATTCCAGTTGGACCTGGCCGTGGTTCTGGCGCTGGCTCTCTTGTTGCATACAGTCTTGATATTACTGATTTAGACCCAATTGAATTTGGACTAATTTTTGAAAGATTCTTAAATCCTGATAGAATTTCTATGCCTGACTTTGATATTGATTTTTGCGAGGAAAAAAGAGATCTAGTTTTTAATTATCTTAAATCAAAATACAAGAATGGCGTTGCACATATAATTACTTTTGGAAAATTAAAAGCGAGAATGGCTTTAAGAGATATAGGTAGAGTAATAGGTCTACCTTATGGCCATGTAGATAAAATTTGTAAAATGATACCCTTTGATCCTTCTCGACCTTTAAGTTTAAAAGAATCTATTGATAGAGAACCCAGATTTAAAGATGAACAAAAAAACAATCCTAAGGTTAAAAAACTAATAGAACTTTCACTTAAACTTGAGGGATTAAATCGAAATCTTGCAACACATGCTGCAGGTGTAGTTATAGCTGGAGAAAAATTATCAGAAGAGGTGCCTCTATATAAGGACAACAGTTCGAAGCTACTTTTGCCTTCGACACAATTTGATATGCACTCATCCGAAAATGTAGGTTTAGTTAAATTTGATATACTTGGATTAAATACATTGACGTTAATTTACAAAACAATTCAAATGTTAAAAAATAAAAAAATTGAAATTGATATAAGCAAAATTCCTTTAGATGATAAAAATATATTTGAAATGTTATCAACTGGTGAAACAACCGGTCTTTTTCAACTAGAAAGTTCTGGCGTAAGAGCTTCACTTAAACAAATGAAGCCAAATAAGTTTGAGGATATTATTGCTTTGGTAGCCCTATACAGACCTGGGCCAATGAACAATATTCCAATTTATAATGATTGTAAAAATGGTTTAAAAAAACCTGATTATATTCATGATAGCTTAACAGATATTCTAAAGCCTACTTATGGAATAATTATTTACCAAGAACAAGTCATGCAAATTGCACAAATCCTTGCGGGATTTACTCCTGGTGAAGCCGATATTTTGCGTAAAGCAATGGGTAAAAAGAAAAGAGTAGAATTAGAAAAACAAGAAGAAAAATTTATCAAAGGTGCAGTCAATAATGGAATTGGTAAAGATATAGGTGCATTTATTTTTCAAAAAATAAAACCTTTTGCTGAATATGGTTTTAATAAAAGTCATGCCGCAGCATATGCTTTAATTGCATATCAGACTGCTTATCTAAAAAAATATTACCCCGAGGAATTTATTGCCGCTACAATGTCAACTGAGCTTTCCAATACCGACAAACTCAGAGAATTTGTTGAAGAACTAAAAAGATTAAAAATAGAAATTATACGTCCAAATATTAATAAATGCTTTGCGGACTTTAAACCAGAAAGTAAAAAAATCTTTTATTCTCTATCTGCCATAAAAAGCGTCGGCCGCGAGGCAATTTCAAATATAGTCAAAGAAAGGGAAAAAAATGGCACCTTCAAAACATTAAATGATTTTATAAAAAGAATTAGCCCAAAAGATATTAATAAATTACAGCTCGAAGGGTTAGTAAAAGCTGGAGCCTTTGATGAAATAGAGAATAACAGAAATTCATTATTCAATTCGATACCAAAATTTATACAAGTAAATAAAAGTTTAAATGAGGAAAAACTAAGTAAGCAAAATAGTCTTTTTTTAAACAAATCTATCGAAGATGAGGTGATTTTTAAATTAGAAAAAATAAAACCTTGGTCTAAGAAAGAAATGTTAATGAAAGAGTTTCAGTCTATTGGATTTTATATGTCAGATCACCCATTAAATGTTTATAAAACATATCTTGAAGAATTGAAGATACTCCCATTTGTTGACTTCATAAACAGCAAAAATACTAATTGCCTAGTAGCTGGTACTATTATGTCTATTCAGGAAAAAAAGAGCGCCAAAGGCACTCCTTTCGCTATTATTAAATTTACAGATTTAAAAAGTGAATATGAATTATTTTTATTTTCTGATCTCCTAGTTTTAAATAGAGATAATTTAAAAACAGCAAACTCGTTCGTACTAACTTTACAAAAAGATTCTGTTTCAGAAATTAACTCAAATAAGCGGGTTAATATTAAAAAAATAGTACCTCTAGATAGCTTTATTAATAAAAGTTATGAGAATGTTACTATTGAGATAAATGGTAATTCAAATGTTAAAGAATTAAGTGATTTACTAAATGAAGAGGGTGAAACAAAAGTTGAAATTAAAGTAATGAAAGAGACAAAAAGTTACATTTTCTCTCTCAAAAAGCCGAGAAAATTTAACTTGGGTACATTTAATGATATCAAAAATAAGGAATATGTTAAAAAAATTAGTTTTTAATAACTTGATTTTTACATTAATAAATTATAAGTACTAGCTGATTTCGCACACAGCAAAGGGCTAACGCCCACCGGTCCGAAAGGAAAGCTGTGGTGGTTTAACCGGAAAAATTATGAACATACCTAACGTAACAGTAAAACAATTATTAGAGGCAGGTGTCCATCTAGGTCATAAAACTTTAAGATGGAATCCCAGGATGAAACAATTCATCTTCGGCGAAAAAAATTCCATACATATAATAGATCTTACCCAAACAGTAGTACTGATTAAAAATGCTATGAAAGAGGTTTATAAGTGTATTTCAACTGGAGGAAAAATTTTAATAGTATCAACAAAAAAACAAGCTGCAGAAACCATTTTAAAACTCGCAACTGATACAGATCAATTCTATGTAAATTATAGATGGCTTGGTGGAATGCTTACAAATTGGAAAACAATTCAAAATTCCATCAAAAGATTAAAAAAATTAGAAAAAGAATTGTCAAAAGAAGATATTGGTTTTACCAAAAAAGAAATCTTAAAGTTAGAAAAAGAAAAAGAAAAATTGAAAAGATCTCTCGGTGGAATTTCGAATATGAATAAAGTACCAGAAATGATTTTTATAATTGACACAAATATGGAGTCCTTAGCTGTAAAAGAAGCTATAAAACTTAATATTCCTATAGTTGCAATTTTGGACTCAAATTCAGACCCAACTGGAATTAATTTTCCAATTCCTGGAAACGATGACGCAAGAAGATCTATTGATTTATATTGTGAATTATTAAAAAAAACAATTTTAGACGCAAAAAAAAATATTGTTAAAACTCAAATTAATGAAAAACAAACTGAAGTTAACAAGAAAATAGATAATAAAGAAAAAATAGTTCCAAAGGTAAAAAATACTTCAGAAAAAAAGACTAGCAAATAGTTTTTCGAGAATGTCAGATAAAAAACTTTTAGAAAATATTAAAAAACTTAGAGAAATAACTGGAGTTGGTTTTTCTGATTGTAAAAATGCTATATCAGAAAATAATGGAGATATTGAAAAATCAATTGAATATTTAAGGAAAAAAGGTATTGCCAAAGCTTCTAAAAAAATGAGTCGTGTTGCAGCTGATGGCTTAGTATTATTAAATGAAAATAATGGCTGTATTTCTGCAATTGAGATAAATAGTGAAACAGACTTTGTTGCTAAAAATAAAGAATTTATTTCTTTCTGTAAAGAAATCTCTGAATTAAACTTCAAAAATAAATCAAATTTAGATTTATTAAAAAAATCACAAATGAATAACAAAAAAACAGTTGATGAAAATCTTATTTCATTAATTACAAAAATTGGAGAAAAAATAACAATTCGTAGAAGCAAGTTTTTTGACAGTAATGGATTAAATTTTTCATATGTACATAATTCTTTAGAAAAAAATATTGGTAAAGTTATTTCTGTAGTTCAAATTGAAAAAGGCAATCAGCAAGAACTTAATGATATTGGAACTAAGTTAGCTATGCATATTGCTGCACAAGCACCAATTGCCATCGATGAAAGCGGTATAGAAAAAGAAGTTATAAATAAAGAACTTGAAATTATTAAAGAAGAGTTAAAAAATAGTGGAAAAAAAACCGATATTATAGAAAAAATTGCTAATGGAAAAATAAAAAAGTTTATTTCTGACAATACACTTTTAAACCAAGTTTGGATTATGGATACAAAAATGAAAGTGAACGATGTTTTAAAAAAATATTCCAAAAATAATCAAATTAAAATTTTAGATTTTGCTAGATTTAAAGTTGGAGAAGGAATTTAAGTAAAATGCCTGATTTTAACAAAAATGAATTAGATCAAAAAATGAATAAAACAATTTCATCTTTTAAAAAAGACTTAGGAACATTGAGAACTGGTAGGGCGAATCCAGCTATGCTTGATTTAATTAGAATAGATGTATACGGACAAAAAATGCCGATTAATCAACTCGCCACAGTTACGGTCCCTGAACCAAGAACAATAACAATTCAAGTTTGGGATAAAAATAATATTAAACTAGTTGATGCTGAAATTAAAAAATCTAATTTAGGAGTCAACCCACAAGTAGATGGTCAAATTATTAGAATAAGAATTCCACAGTTAACAGAAGAAAGAAGGAAGGAATTAACAAAAATTTTAAAAAATTTAGGAGAAAAAGGGAAAGTTTCGGTGAGAAATATTAGAAGAGAGTCAAATGATAATATTAAAAAACTATTAAAAGAAAAAAAAATAAGTGAAGATGAAAGCAAAAATTTTGAGAGCGAGGTTCAGAAGACAACAGATCAAAATATAGAATTAATTGAAAAAATTTTAACGGAAAAAGAAAAAGAAATTTTAACTTTATGAATAAGGTTAACCATATTGCCATTATTATGGATGGTAATGGCCGATGGGGTAAAAAAAAAGGTAGAACACGAAACTACGGGCATATAAACGGTATAAGCGTTATTGAAAAAATTGTAAAACATTCAATAAGATTAAATATACCAATTTTGACATTTTATACATTTTCAACAGAGAATTGGAAAAGACCAAAAAGAGAAATTAATTTTTTATTTAAATTAATTGATAATTATTTTTTTAAAGAAATTAAGAATTTAATTAAAAATAGTATTAAAATTAATATTATTGGGAATATAAAAGATTTGCCAAAAAAAGTTAAATCTAGATTATACGAATCAATGAGAAGAACAAAAAAATGTAATAAAATTTTAATAAATTTAGCAATTAATTATGGTTCGAAAAATGAGATAATTGAAGCTTTTAGTAAAATTAAAAAAAAAGGCAGTCATTTAACAATTAATAATATTGAAAACAATCTTTATACTAAAAAAATTAAAGATCCTGATATTTTAATACGAACAGGAGGAAAAAAGAGATTAAGTAATTTTTTATTATGGCAAATAGCTTATTCAGAAATATATTTTATAGATAAGCTTTGGCCTGATTTTAACACACACGATTTTAATAAAATTCTTAAGCATTTTAAAAAAGTAAAAAGAAATTTTGGAAATATATGAATAATTTAACAAAAAGAATTTTAACAGCTATAATAATTTTCCCTGTATCAATGTTTTTCATAGTAAAAGGTGGAAGTTATATAGTTAGTTTTTTATATGCAATTTTAATTCTTGGAAACTTTGAGGTTTTTTCAGCTTTTAAAAAAAAAACATCAATTATTTTTTTAGACATTATTCTTGTGATGGCTTTGCTTTTTATACTTTTTTTAAGAAATGATACAGTTTCTTCATATATTTTATTAATTTGGTCAATATTAGTTACAATATTTTCAGATGTAGGAGGTTATATATTTGGAAAATTTTTTAAATGGAAAAAATTAACAAAAATTAGTCCAAATAAAACAATTTCAGGAGTTCTTGGTTCATTTTTATTTTCATTATTAACTGTTTTTATTTTAGCTTTTATTTTGAAAATTTATAGTGGCCTAGAAACAGATTACATTATTAAACCAAGATACTTTATTTTTGCTTTTTTATTTTCTTTGGCTGCTCAAATCGGTGATTTAACAATTTCCTATCTTAAAAGATTAGAGAAAATTAAAGATACAGGAAAAATTTTACCGGGTCACGGGGGTATTTTTGATAGAATAGATGGACTAATGTTTGTAGTTATTTTAGCTTATATTTTATATTATTTAAAATTATTTCCATGAAAAAAAAAATTGCAATTTTAGGATCTACTGGATCTATAGGAAAAACTTCTCTTGAAATATTTCAGAAAGATTCAAAAAATTTTAATATCATTTTATTATCTGCAAATAGTAATTATTTAAATATAAGTAAACAAATTAAAAAATTTAAACCAAAGTATTTTATTATAGGAAATTATTCAGTTTTCAAAAAAATACAAAAAAAATATAAAAAAAAGAACATAAATATTTATAATAAATTTTCTGATTTACCAAATAATATAAGGTTTGATATCACAATATCCGCAATTGTGGGTATTGCCGGTCTTCAGCCTACAATTAATTTTATTGGGAAAAGTAAGAAAATTTTACTCGCAAATAAAGAGAGCATTATTTGTGGTTGGCATATTTTAAAAAAAAAATCTGAAACTGCTAAAACAGATATAATCCCGATTGACTCTGAACATTTTTCAATCTTTCAATTAACGAAAAATTGCAAAGATAGTGATATTAAAAAAATTTATATAACTGCATCTGGGGGGCCTTTTTTAAAAACACCTATTAAAAATTTTAAAAAAATTAAAGCTTCGAGTGCATTAAAACATCCTAATTGGAACATGGGGAAAAAAATCACCATAGATTCTTCAAACTTAATGAACAAGGTTTTTGAATTGATAGAAGCCTATAAATTTTTTCCTTTTAACTCAAAAAAATATGAAATTTTAATACATCCCCAATCGTTGATACATGCAATTGTGCTTTTTAAAAACGGTCAAACTAAATTACTTTATCACGAAACTAATATGAAAATACCAATAGCAAACGCAATTTATAATAATAAAATTAATATAAAAAATTTTTTTAACTCAAAGAAAGACTTTTTATATCAACTTAAAAACTTAATATTTGAAAAAGTAGATAAAAAAAGATTTCCAATTGTTACACTTTTGTCTAAAAAATTGCATCAGAATTCAGCCTCTATTATTCTTAATGCATCTAATGAAATATTGGTAGAGAGTTTTATACAAAATAAAATTTCATATAATGATATCTATCATTCAATTAAAAGGGTTTTTAAAGATAGAGATTTCAACAAATATGCTATAAAAAAGAACCCTGACATTAATGGAATATATAAAATTGACAATTGGGCTAGAGAAAAAACAAAGGAAATAATTAACAAAAAATATGAAAAACTTTTTTTATAAACTAATATATATTATTTTTTTTAGCTTATTATTATCAAATGCAAATGCTGAAATTTTGAGAAAAATTGAAGTAATTGGTAACGAGAGAATTTCAAAAGAAACAATCGCAGTTTATGGAGAAATTAAAGCAGGCAAAGATTATTCTTTAGAAGACATAGATAAGATAATCAAAAATTTATATGGTACAAAATTTTTTTCTAAAATATCAGTTAATTTCAATAACGGTGTACTTAGATTAACAGTAGTTGAAAATCCAATTATCAATTCTATTATAATCCAAGGGGAACCAACAAAAAAATATAGTAAGGCAATTATTGATATACTTTCATTAAAAGAGAAATCTTCCTATATAAAAGCGGATGTAAAAAATGATGTAGAGATAATAAAAAGTTTCTACAAGTCTTTAGGATACTATTCCCCAACCGTTGAACCTCTTGTAAGAGAAGTCAAAACAGGTAACAATTTGTTAGATTTAATTTTTTCTGTAAACAAAGGCCAAAGGGAAAAAATCACTAAAATTTATTTTATTGGAGACAAAAAAATTAAAACTAAAAGATTGAGAGATGTTATTGCTAGCGAAGAGGCTAAATTTTGGAAATTTATATCAAGAAATATTTACTTGAATGACCAAAGAATTGAGCTTGATAAAAGATTATTGAAAAACTATTATTTAACAAAAGGTTATTATGATGTTGAAATTCTTTCCAGCAATGTTTTTATTAAAGAAAAAGAAGGTATTGAACTTACATTCAGTATTAATTCTGGAAAAAGGTACAGAGTAAAAAAAATCAAAACTAATATAGATCCAGTTTATGATAAAAAAATCTTTCAACCATTAGAAAAAGATTTTAAAAATGTAGCAGGCACATATTATTCTCCATTTAAAATAACAAAGATTTTGGAAACTATTGATGATTTAATCGACGATAATGAATTACAATTTGTTAATCATTCAGTTTCTGAAACAATAGATGGTGATTTCATTGATTTAGAGTTTAAAATATTTGAAGGTAGAAAAATTTTAATTGAAAGAGTAAATATTAAAGGAAATACAGTAACAAATGATTCTGTTATTAGATCCGAGCTGTTGTTGGATGAAGGAGATCCTTTTAGCAAAATTAAACTAGAAAAATCAATTGCCAATCTAAAATCTAGAAAAATTTTCAAATCTGTTGGATATAAATTAGTCAACGGATCCTCACCAGATTTGAAAGTTATGGATATATCCGTAGAAGAACAACCTACCGGCGAAATTATGGCTGGTGCTGGTACTGGTACAGACGGAACAACTTTTTCTTTCGCGTTAACTGAAAATAATTATTTAGGTAAGGGTTATATAGTCGACTCATCATTGAGTTTATCCGAAGAGTCTATAAGAGGTGGTGTCGATGTTATTATTCCAAATTACAATTTTTCAGGTAATTCAGTTGATTTTGGTGTTTCAAGTAAGAAAACAGATAGAGCAGAATCGGGTTATGAAAATACATTAACTCGATTTGGTATTGGGACAAAATTTGAACAGTATGATGATCTATTTCTTAGTCCAAGAGTTGAACTCGTATTCGATGATTTAACAGTACAAGATACTGCTTCTAGTGCACTAAAAAAACAAGCTGGAAGTTTTACAGAATTCACATTTGGCTATGGAATAGAGAAGGATACTCGAGATAGAAGTTTCATGCCAACAAGAGGATCAATTTTTGGCTTTAGCCAGAGATTGCCTTTATACGCCGAAGACCAAGCATCATTTTATAATAGAATTTCTTTAAGTAAATACCAATCATTTGGAGATGACATAGTTGGAGCATTTAAATTTTATGCAGCAGGTGTTGTAGCGATCGAAGATGATGTAAGATTAAGCAGACGTTTGCACATTCCGTCAAAAAGATTACGAGGGTTTGAAAATAGAAAAATTGGTCCCGTTGATGGTGGAGATTATGTAGGGGGCAATTATGCAACTGTTGTTAACCTAGAAGCTGCTTTACCAAATTTGTTACCTGAAGCTACCCAAACAGATATAGCTGGTTTTTTTGATATAGGTAATTTATGGCATGCCGATTATGATGGAACAGTTGGTCAATCAAGCAAAATTAGATCATCATTCGGATTAGCAACAAATATGTATACACCAATTGGTCCACTTAATTTTGTGATAGCACAAGATATATCTTCTGCAGAAAGTGACAAAACACAAACATTCAAATTTGAAATCGGAACATCTTTTTAAAATGAAAAATATTAAAATTTTATTTATTTTTATTATATTATTGCATGTTCCAAATATCAGCTATTCATCAGATGTTTTTTTTGTTGATATTAAAAAAATTCTAAATGAGTCAAAAGCTGGAAAACAAGCTCAAGACTTTTTAAAGAAAAAATTTGAGTCAGAAAGTAAAAAATTTGAAAAAGAGTCAATTGCGTTAAAAAAAGAAGAATCAGATCTAATATCTAAAAAAAAGTTAGTTTCAAAAGAAGAATATAAGAAAAATTTAGACACTCTTAGAAAAAAAAGTATAAGTTTTCAAAATAAAAGAAGAAAAGCTTCTGATGATTGGTTAAAAAAGAAAAATGAAGCGAGAGGTAAACTTATCGTAGCCCTTAACCCTATTTTGCAAAAATATATGAATGAAAACAAAATTGAAATGATCGTAGATAAGAAATATGTGCTTTTAGCAAATTCAAAATTTGATTTAACAGAGCAAATCTTAAAAATTCTAAATAAAGAGCTCAAATCAATTCAACTGAATTAATATTTAATGGCGGAAACATTTTTTTTTGTCCCTGAAGGACCATTTAGTCTTAATGAATTATCTGATGAGTTTTCTAATTACAAGGATAAAATACAAATATCAGATATTAAAACCTTAGATAATGCAAATCAAAACGATATTACTTTTTTTAATACTCTCGATTATAAAAAATCAGCAATAAAAACAAAAGCAGCTGCCTGTATCACTAAGAGTAGTTTACAAAATTATTTACCAAAAAGATGTTTAAAAATTATTGTTAAAAGTGTTTTATTTACTTCTGCAAAAGTTGCTAAAAAATTCTACCCCAAGGCTGATATTGATTATCCTGATGTTTCTTTGGTAAATTCTGAAAAAATTTCCTCAAATTTTAATTCTGTTACATTTGGTAAGAATATTTTCATTGGCGAAAAGGTTAAAATAGGGTCTAAGACACATATAGGGAATAACACTATAATTGAGCATGATGTTAAAATTGGAAAAAATTGTTTGATTGGTTCAAATATTACTATTAGAAATTCGATTATTGGAAATGACGTTGTGATACAAGACGGTTGCAAAATAGGGATTAAAGGTTTTGGATTTATTCCTTTAAAAAGTAAAAATTTTAGATTTCCCCATATAGGCAGAGTGATTTTAAAAGATAATGTGGAACTAGGGGCCAACTGCACGATTGATAGAGGATCAATTGGAGATACAATTATTGGTGAGAATACTTTTTTAGATAATCAGGTTCATATGGCACACAATGTAATTTTAGGAAAAAATTGTATGATTGCTGGTCAAGTTGGTTTTGCTGGCAGTTCAACAATTGGAGACAACGTTTCAATAGGTGGCCAAGCAGGTGTTTCTGGTCATCTTAAAATTGGAAATAATGTTAGAATTGGTGGTGGCAGTGGTGTTGTTAAAGATATTCCAGATAATACAACAGTAATGGGTTATCCGGCAGTTCCGTTAAAAGAATTTTTAAAAAAGGACAAAAATAATGGTTAACAGTATAACTAAAGAAGAAATCGAAAAACTTCTTCCTCATAGAGAGCCAATGCTTTTAATTGATAGATTAATTAATATTGTACCTTTAAAATCGGCTACAGCAATCGTAAATGTAAAAAAAGGAAAATTTTTTTTTGACGGACATTTTCCTGGACAACCAGTTATGCCAGGAGTTTTAATTGTTGAAGCTTTTGGTCAAGCTGCAGCAGCACTTACAGCCCATGGAATTGACCCCAAAGAATATAAAGATAAACTGGTTTATTTGATGAGCGTTGAAAAAGCTCGTTTTAGAAATCCTGTAATGCCTGATTGTGAATTACATTTAGATATAGAAGCAATCAGATCTCACGGTAGAGTCTGGAAATACAAGGGAGTTGCAAAAGTTGATGGAAAGAAAGTTGCTGATGCAGAATGGGCCGCAACAATAGTTGAGAGAAGTAAATGATACACAAATCTAGCGTAATAGATCCAAAAGCAAAAATTGGAAAAGATGTAAAAATTGGACCTTTTTGTTTTATTGGACCAAAAGCTCAATTAGATAATGGTGCTGAATTAATTTCAAATGTCCATATTGAAGGAAATACAAAAATAGGGAAGGGAACAAAAATATATCCTTTTGCAAGTATTGGAACAGCGCCACAAGATTTAAAATACAAAGGCGAGGAGAACAGTTTAGAAATTGGAGATAATAACGTTATTAGGGAGTACGTTACGATTAATCCAGGAACAGCTGGCGGCGGAAGTAAAACAGTTATTGGAAATAATTGCTTATTTATGATTTCATCTCATATCGCTCATGATTGTAAAATAGGAAACAATGTTGTTATTGCTAACAATGTACCTCTTGGTGGTCATGTTACGATTGAGGACTCAGTTGTCATTGGAGGAAATTCGGCTGTTCAACAATTTACCAGAATAGGAAGATTAGCTATGATTGGAGGAATGACCGGTGTTTTAAAAGATGTTATTCCTTTTGGTTTATCTTTTGGAAATAGAAATTATCTAAAAGGTATAAATTTAATAGGTTTAAGAAGAAAGAAATATGATAACAAAAAAATTATGGAACTAGACCAAGCATACAAAAAAATATTTTCTTCTAAGAATCTTCAAGAAAACTTAAGCAAAATTAATGGCGAATACAAAGGAAATGAATTAGTTGAAGAGGTCACAAAATTTATAGAAAAGGATAAAAAAAGACCTATTTGCACACCATTATCTGAATAATGATTGGCTTAATATTTGGAGAAACATCCTTTCCAAAGGAAATTTTAAAGAAAATCAAAAAAAGAAAAGTTAGATACTTAATAATTGATCTAACTAAAAGTAAAGTTTTTAAAAAAGATAGAAATTCCTATTCCGTTTCCTTAGGTCAATTTGGCAGAATTATTCAAATATTAAAAAAAAATAACTGCAATACCGTTTTGTTTGCTGGAAGAGTTAAAAAGCCCAATTTCTACAAACTGCGTTTAGATATAAAAGGAATTTATTATATGCCCAGAATAATTAAAAGCTCTAAACTCGGTGATGCAGCTATATTAAAAGAAATCATTAAAATATTAAGTAAAGAAAAAATTAAAACTATAAGTTCACTAACTTTTAATTCTGAATTAACTTTAAAAAGAGGTAACTACACCAAATTAAAACCTAACAATAAAGATAAATTAGATATAAGTAAGGCAGTTAAAACATTAAATAGATTAGGAAAATATACATTCAGCCAAGGAGCAGTAGGAAGAAATAACAAAGTCATTGCCATAGAAGGTAAGGGTGGTACCCAAAAATTACTTCAAAAATGCAAAAGTAAAAAATTTAGAAACAAAGGTGTGTTAGTTAAATTTCCAAAGAAAAAACAAGATCCCAGAATTGATTTACCTACAGTTGGTCTAAAAACTTTCCTGCAATGTAAGTCAGCCGGTCTTAAAGGAATAGTTTTAAAAAGTAACAGAAATGTTTTTTTAGAGAAAAAAAAATGCATTAAATTCGCCAATAAAAACAAAATGTTTATTACTGTAAAATGAAAAAAATATTTATTTTTATATTTTTTTTTATCTCTTCCAATTTATATGCTTTAGAAATAAAATTAGAAAAAATAGTGGACTCTCTTGATAAACCCTGGAGTTTATCTTTTATAGACGAAGAAAATATTATATTTACTGAGAAATCAGGAAAATTATACACTTTAAACCTAAAAAACAAAAAAATCTCTGAGATAAAACATAATCTTTCAGTTCTAGAAGTAGGACAAGGAGGATTGCTTGACGTTTTATATCATGAACAAAAAGTTTATATTTCATATTCTGAAAATAGAGGTGATTGGAAGACGAGCACTTCTGTTGCAAAAGGTATATTTGATCATAAAAATATTAAATTTAAAAATATTTTCCAGGCTGAGCCCCCAATAGATTCTGGTTATCACTTTGGTTCAAGATTAGTTATTAAAGATAAACATCTTTATATAACAGCAGGCGAAAGAGGAAAAGGAATGATAGCCCAAGACGCAAAACAACATCCCGGAAGTATTATTAGAATAAATATTGACGGATCTATCCCAAAAGATAATCCTAAATTTAAAAATAAAAAAGATTGGTTACCCGGGTTATATCAAATTGGGTTAAGAAATCCTCAAGGTATGGCTTTATCACCATTTAATAATAAAATTTATATAACCAATCATGGCGCAAAGGGTGGTGATTGGTTTGGCCCCGTAAATTACGGAGAAAATTATGGATGGAAAATTTTAGGATGGGGAGGAACAAATTATTCAGGTTCTAAAATAGGTCCAAAATGGAAACCTGGTTACACAAAGGCAATCAAGTATTGGGTGCCATCAATAGCAGTAAGCGCAATGACAATTTATAAAGGTAATGAGTTTAGTGAATGGAATGGAGATGCTTTAATTACTTCACTTAAGGATAAATCATTAAGAAAAATTAAATTTAAAGATAGCAAATTTATAAGTGAGGAAATTATCTTAAAAGGGAAAATTGGAAGAATAAGGGACATAAAAATACACAAAGAAACAGGTGAACTATATATGTTATCAGATAATGGAGAACTTTGGAGAATGTATAAATGAAAAAAACTTTATTAATTACTTTTTTTTTATTATTTCCTTTAAACTTGTATGCTGAAAATATATCTAAAGTTTATTTTGCTGGAGGATGTTTTTGGTGCATGGAAGAATCTTTTGACAAAGTAGAAGGCGTTGTAAAAACCATATCAGGTTATTCAGGAGGACATGTAAAAAATCCAAAATATAGGGATGTAGTTAAAAACACGACAGGACATTATGAAACATTAGAAATTACCTACGATCAAAATATCGTTAACTTTAATAAGTTGTTAGATGTATATTGGATTAATATAGATCCGTTTGATACAGATGGTCAGTTTTGTGACAAAGGTGAAAGTTATAAGTCTGCTGTTTTTTTTGAAAATAAAGATCAAAAAAAAATTATTGAAGGTTCGATCAAAAATATTGAAAGAAAATTTAACAAAAAAGTTGTGACATATGTCAAAAAATTTGAAGAATTCTATGTGGCAGAGACATATCATCAGGATTATTATGAAAAGAATTTTATAAGATATTTGATGTATAAAAAGGGTTGTCAAAGGGAAGAAACATTAAACAAAATTTGGGGATGAAGAAAATAATTAAAAAAATATTTAGTTTTTTTGGAATACAAGTTTCAAAAAATATATTTGGAACTTATATTAAATATAAAAATAAAGATTATACTGAATTGAGTTTTGACGATATTTACAAAAAAAAAATCTCTTATAAACCAATAATTTTTGATGTAGGTGCTAATGAAGGACAATCCATCAAAAGATTTAAAAAAATTTTTCCAGATAGCCAAATACATGCATTTGAACCAATAGATGAGGAATTTAAAAAATTGGAAAATATTTATAAAAATGATAAAACAGTTTACCTGAACAATTTTGCCCTCGGTGAAGGTGAATCTACTAAAGATTTTTACGTTACAAAAGCGAGTGGAAATTCAAGTTTCATTAATCTTAATAAAAATAGTGATTGGATAAAAATTAGAAGTGCTGAGAATAAAGTTCCAATCGAAGAATTTATTAAAGAGAAAAAAAAATTGAAAGTTATAAGTTTAGATAATTATTGTAAAAGTAAAAAAATAGAAAAAATCGATATATTAAAAATTGATACACAAGGTTACGAAGATAAAGTTTTATCCGGCTCTCAAAATTTGATTCAAAATGAAATTAAATTTATAGAATGTGAAATCATGTTAGATGATGTTTATGAAAAACATTTAAATTTTTCTGATATTGAAAAATATCTAATACCTCATGATTATAGACTTACAGCCCTGAATCATCACGGTGGTTTTAGAAATATTTATGAAGGACACATGTTTGTTGTTGATGTTTTATATTCCAAGCTCAAATGAAGAAAATATTTATACTAACTGGTGAACCGTCAGGAGATAAATTAGCTTCAAAGGTTATTTCTAAACTTAAAAACTCAAGATCAGATATAGAATATTTATCTGTCGGTGGCGAACATTTAAATGCTTTAGGTATTAAGTCACTTTATGATTTAAAAGAGATTACATATCTTGGATTTACTAGAGTTTTATTAAATATTTTTAAAATAAAGAGCAAAATAAATGAAACAGTAAAAGAAATTCTTAAGTTTAAACCAGATATACTTTTTTCGGTTGATAGTCCTGATTTTACATTACGTGTAGCAAAAGAAGTAAAAAAAAGTAATCCAGGTATAAAAACAATTCATTTTGTAGCACCACAAGTCTGGGTTTGGAGAGAACATAGAGTTAAGCAACTTAAATCATTTTTAGATCATGTCTTATTATTATTTCCTTTTGAGAAGAAATACTTTGACAAAGAAGGCATTCAATCAACTTTTATAGGACATCCTTTATTGGAGGAAGGGGATAAAAGTAAAGTTGATATTAGCCAAATCATTAAAGATAACAAAAAAATCTTCTCCATATATCCTGGAAGTAGATTGTCTGAGATTAATATTTTAACGCCAATTTTGTTTGAATTTGTTAAAAAGATGAACGAGAAGTACAAGGA
>CENP01030602.1_pt1 | contig 22538 bp, 22 predicted proteins | sample 361281 | NCBI WGS metagenome assembly CENP01 (sample SAMEA2591122, study PRJEB7988) | marine metagenome | biome: marine biome (ENVO:00000447); feature: deep chlorophyll maximum layer (ENVO:xxxxxxxx); material: saline water (ENVO:00002010), including plankton (ENVO:xxxxxxxx) | depth 70 m | reverse complement strand
ATTTTACACAGTTGTTGAAGATAGGGCTCACAGGCGGCATTGTATATAGTAGTCGTTCCCTTTGCCAAAACTGCAGCCATTAGAATGTTTGCTGTTCCAGTCACGGAAGCTTCCTCCATTAATAATTGTTGACCTTGTAACTTATCGGCAGTAACGGTATAGAAATAGTCTTCCTTGTTGTAATTGAAATACGCTCCAAGTAATTTGAGTCCCTCAAAGTGCGTATCGAGTCTTCTCCTTCCAATTTTATCTCCACCCGGTCGGGGTATTGACCCTTTTCCATATTTCGACAACATCGGCCCCACAAGCATAACCGAACCTCTCAGTTGCTTTGCGTCAGTTTTGTATTCTAAAGTATCGAGAAAATTGATGTCTATAGCATCGGCTTTAAAACTATACTTTCTTTTTTCAATTGAAGACACTTTGACCCCCATTTTTTTCAAGAGTCCAATCAGCTTATTTACATCTAGAATGTCAGGGATATTGGAGATAGTAACAGTGTCTTCTGTTAATAAGACGGCAGATAAAATTTGTAAAGCCTCATTTTTGGCACCCTGTGGCGTTATACTGCCATTTAATCGATGACCACCTTCAATTTGAAAACTTCCCATCAAAGTTTTTATTAGTATCTTTTTCGACCGTTGTTTCTTTTATTTCTCTGTTTTTGATTGTTTTTATTGGACCCATTACCATTTTTAGATCTAATTTTTAAAAACTCAGAGGAGTTGGTCAAAGGAAGGTCTTCTTCCTTTACCTTCAATTTATTATCGGATAATTCCAATAAGTGATTTAGAATTACCTCATCCTGAACTGTGTCCTTGTTCCAATTCAGGAAACACTTTTTCATATGATTGGCAATATTGTAAACCAAGGCACTTTTTAGATCTCCATCGTCCCAATTTGAAGTGACATTTATCATGCTTTTGATATTGTTCCCATAAAATCGGTATTTTGGATTCCTTTGAGGATAGGCTAATCTACGTGGTTTTTGTGCCAGTACCTCTTTTTGAGGCTTTTCATAGGGGCTATCTACATCCAGTTCAAAATTGGACATGATGAAAAGTTGATCCCAAAGCTTGTGTTGAAAATCTGGAACATCACGAAGGTGAGGATTCATATTCCCCATAATACCAATAACAGCCTTGGCCATCTTATTACGATCCTCTCGATCTTGGGTTTCCATGATTTGATTGATCATAAGTTGAACATGTCTACCGTACTCAGGTATTATCAATTGGGTTCTTTTGGTATTGTATTGTAAGGTCTCCATGAAGGATGAAATTTATCTTAAGTGAAGTTGGAAATGTGCAATTTAATAAAATTCGAATAATCAGCTGTTTAAATCCATAATTAATTATAAAATGATAACGCCCTCAAAATCAAAAACTTTTTTATAAATATCAATTACCTCTATTGGGGATCTCATTACAGTGGTTATGGTTAGGCTTTTAAATTTATTTTTAGAGGAGTTGACTAAAGATACACCATTGGTGGGATTATTGAACAAATCCTTTATTTTATCTATCTGTTTACTGTTGGATTTTACGATAAATTTGAACATGTAAAGTCCAGGCCACTTTTGTGACTCCTCCAGCTGCCGTTGGAATCTTTTGTAAAAATCTTCAGGATTTTCCTTTGAATTCGTCAAGGAATATTATTTTGTACAAATATAGTCTATATCTCTATAATTTTCATGATAAGAATGACTCCTATCGAAAGCAAGAAAGTTGTTATAAGCGGTGGCCCTGGTAGTGGAAAAACCACCCTCATCAACTTATTAAGAGAAAAGGGCTATGATTGCGCAGATGAATTTTCTAGAAGCATCATAAAGAAGGTTGAAAAAATAGGAGAAGAAAGCCCATTCAAATCCCAGCCCATTGGCTTTAGTAAGAGGGTATGGCAAGGTAGAAAACAGCAATACCAAAATCCCAAATTTCTTAGCAGTAGAGGACAAAAACCTTTTGTATTTTTCGACAGGGGGTTGCATGATGTTGTGGCATACTTAGACTATATAGTAGCTCCCTACGACACCCAAAAATTTGATTTATCTGATTACCCCTATGATTTGGCTATACTCCTTCCCCCATGGAAAAAAATTTACACAAAGGACAGTGAAAGACATGAAAATTTTGAAGAAGCTGAAAAACTATACTTTTACATCAAAAATACCTACCTAAAGAATTATATCCCCTTAGTTGAAATTCCTTTTCAAAGTCCAGAGAGGAGGGTTTCAACTATATTGAAATATCTGGATGATGGAAAATATTCTTGATCATTTAAAAAAATATTGGAATAGCACTGCCTTTAGGCCGATGCAAAGAGAGATAATAATTCACTATATGAAAGGAAAAGATACGGTGGTATTAATGCCTACTGGCGGAGGAAAATCGATATGCTACCAACTTCCATCATTATTGAGGAGAGGTCAGACTCTGGTTATTTCCCCACTTATTTCACTTATGCAGGATCAGATAAATCAACTCAATGAGCGAGGTATAAAATCAATGTTTTTTGAAAGTTATCGGGGAAAAAATGACATTTATCGTCAGCTTGAAAATGCGCGAAATGGGAATTTCAAAATGTTGTACTGTTCTCCTGAAAGACTTGACAATAAAGAATTTATAAGTCAGTTAGATATGTTACACATAACAAGTATCGCCATTGATGAGGCCCATTGCATTTCGGAATGGGGACATGATTTCAGACCTTCCTTTAAATCGATAAAAAAATTAAGGTCTATATTTCCAAAAGTCCCTTTCATTGCACTTACAGCAACTGCAACACCAAAAGTATTGGACGACATTATTAGAGAATTGGACTTGATCAAACCCAAAATTTTCAAAAAATCATTCGAAAGGAAAAATATTAACTATCAAATTCTTTATACTGAGGACAAAATAGGTGAATTAAAAAAAATACTCACCAAGCCAGAGGCCTCTGTAATAATTTATTGTCGATCGCGATCTAAAGCTGAAAGTACTGTTAATGATATTCAAAGATGGGGTATGAAAGCAAATTTTTATCATGGTGGGTTGGAAGCAGAATTGAAAAAAAAGCGACTAGAGGATTGGAAAAATGAAACCTACCCAATCATGGTAGCTACAAATGCCTTTGGAATGGGGATAGATAAAAGTAATGTAAGAAAAGTAGTTCACCTACTAATACCTGAAAGCATGGAGTCCTACTACCAAGAAACGGGAAGAGCGGGAAGAGATGGACTATGTTCTGAGGGTATTCTTTTGGTTCATCCATCAGATAAAAACCGATTACATAATCAATTTCTTAGTCATCTCCCTAACTCAAAATATTTAAAGTTGGTATTTAAAAAACTGTGTGATTATCTTAAAATCGCGTATGGAGAGGGCAAAGGCCAAGAATATAAGCTCAGTTTTAACGATTTTTGTTCGACTTACGAATTTAACCCCAAAAAAGCTCACCAATGCTTAGATATATTTAATAGAGAGGGGATTTTTGAACTGCAGCAAATTCATGAAACCCAAACTTATTTAAAAATTATCTCTAACCCCTCTGAAGCTTTGAAAAGATCTAGACAAGTAGATACTGCATCTCAAATACTTCAGTTTTTGATGCGAAACTATAAAGGGCTATTTTGGAAAGAAAAAAAAATAAATCTTGGTCATGTAGGAAATCAATTGGGTTTTGAAATTAATGAAATTCAGGAAAAAATAGGTTTATTGGCGAAAGAGAATATACTGGAATTCGATAATTCAAACAAAGATATAAAACTTTACTGGAAAGTTCCTCGAGAGGATCACTATACCCTTAACAGGTTTTTGAAGAGAATCATGAATCAAAATCAACTCAAAGCAGACAAAATTGCTTTTATGCTTGATTATGCGTTTGATAAGTCTGAATGTAAACGTAACAAAATTCTCGGCTATTTTGGTGAAAAGAAATCAGACGATTGCCAAAATTGTTCATATGAGGCTTGTCAAAAACAAAAAAAGTGAGTCCTACTAGGGTGTAAGCCTTTAAATAAAAAATCCTATTGAAAAAACGACTTAGCTACTTTCAAATAGGTATGGAAATAGTAATATCAAATGACGACATTGTAATAGCTTTGTGCAAATGTCGGAAGATAACCATGTAGGTTTGAAAAAAACAATAAGTTTACCTTGAAATGAATAAAAGAATTATTTTTTTTGGAACCCCTTCTTTTGCTGTAAAATGTTTAGAAAAAATGGTTGAGAATAACTTGAAGCCCACCGCGGTGGTTACAGCACCAGATAGACCCGAAGGTCGAGGCAAGCGAATGAATAAATCAGCGGTAAAGGAATTTTCAGAAACCCAAAAAATTACCGTTTTACAACCCTCAAATCTGAAAGACGGAGCATTTATCAAGAAATTGAATCAATTAAAACCAGACTTGATGGTCGTCGTGGCCTTTCGTATGTTACCCAAAGTAGTATGGTCCCTCCCCCCACTGGGTACTTTTAACCTTCACGCTTCGCTTCTCCCCAATTACAGGGGGGCTGCACCGATCAATTGGGCCATTATAAATAAAGAAAAAGAGACTGGCATAACCACTTTCTTTATAAACGAAGAGATTGATTCGGGAGCCATTTTATTACAGGAAAAAGAACCCATTGAGGAGTATGATACTGCGGGAAGCTTACATGATAAACTTGCTTTAAAAGGTGGTGATTTGATTTGCAAAACTATCTTTAATATTTTTAAAGGTTCTATCAAACCTCAAAAACAGGTGTGGAAAGGAATCGAAAGTCTTGCACCTAAACTTAATAAGGAGAATGTTTTTATCGACTGGAGCCAACCCATTAAGGATATTTTGGCCAAAATTAAAGGATTATCACCATATCCGGGGGCGAAATCTAAGTGGATTGATGGTACGACGACATACTTCATTAAAATTTTTGAAGCTGAAATAATAGAAGAAAAGCATAATTTTGATTCTAATAAAGTAATAATTAGGGACAAAAAAATACTAATCACCCATCCATCTGGATATGTAAATTGTATAATTTTACAGTTTCCCAATAAAAAAAGGATGAAAGCCACAGATATTCTTAATGGCAATACTTTTTCGGATAAAGTAGAAGTATCATGAATTAAAATACTTCCATTATCAACAAATAGCGGTTTTTATTAACAATAATGGGGATTTCAGCCGATTTTTCTTGGGTCTTTTCGTAAAGCGCATAAATTTGTTAATCTAATAATTAACTTTATAGATTATGAATAAATCAGAATTAATTGATGCCATGGCAGATGATGCTGGTATCTCAAAAGCAGCTGCCAAAGCAGCACTCGAATCTTTAATCGGTAGTGTAGGATCAACTCTTAAAGGAGGAGGACGAGTTTCTCTAGTTGGATTTGGGTCTTGGTCAGTTTCTAATAGAGCGGCCAGGGAAGGAAGAAACCCCCAAACTGGAGCCACCATCAAAATCGCTGCTAAAAATGTAGTAAAATTTAAGGCTGGTGCCGAATTATCAGGTTCTGTGAACTAATAATTATGACCAAAACAATTAAAGCTTCCCAACGGGAGGCTTTTTTTTTTGCCTTTTATTCATTTATTGACTAAATTAAACTTAAATAACAACAAAGAAATTCAATAATGAAATCAGGAAAACTACTTGTTGCTGAGCCTTCAGTTTTTGGTGATCAAAATTTCCACAGATCCATTGTGATCATGGTAGAAAAAAAGGATTCGGGTTATTTGGGTTTCATTTTAAATAAACCTCTTAGTTTCGAAATCAACGATGTACTCCCTGAAATTAAATTAAGTTTTCCGGTCTATAATGGTGGTCCTGTGGAACAGGATAATTTATTTTTTATTCACAATGCTGGGCATTTAATCCCAAAGAGTAACAAAATAGATGACAAACTTTTTTGGGGAGGAGAATTCGATAAAATTGTGGCCTTAGTCAACGAAGAAGTACTGGGTCAAAACGACATCAGGTTCTTTTTGGGCTATTCCGGTTGGTCCAATCAGCAGCTAAAACAAGAAATCGGTGCCAAGTCATGGATAGTGGTTAAAAATTCATTTGCCAGTAAAATCCTTTCTCACCAGCCAGAGGGATTATGGAAAGATCAAATGATCGCCTTAGGTGGCCAATACATAATCTGGTCAAATACCCCTGAAAACCCCTATCACAATTGATTCTTTAAGTTGTCCAGAAATTCTTTTCTAATTATTTCAGACTCTTTCTTTTCGAATACTTTCCTTCTGAATTGATCCACATTGGTCCAACCATACTCAACGGAAATCAAAAAAATCTCTTGTGACTGTTGAATACTAAAAGTGGGTATTTCTGTTTCAATTACCGTAGCTTTATTTTTATTATTTAAAAATTCAATTAGCGCATGACGAATTACTGAGTTGACCCCTCCCTCAGACAGGGCTGGTGTGTGAATACCTTCCTCTCGAATCAAAAAAACCGCCCCATGAGTACTTTCTGCCAGTCTTTTGTGATGATTTAATAATAATGAAGCTCGAAAACCATTTTCGTAGGCAAATACCTGCCCCAGTTTGCGAAGCGACTCATTGGTTTGAAATAGATTGGAAAATTCGTCTGCAAACAAATAATAGTCTTTATAAAGGGTTAAATTTATATCCTTGCCACCCATGTAGAGTTCATCAATTTGCATTAAAAAACAAATGGAGGTTACTGGTGAGTTGGGTGCAGGATTATGGGTTCTGTAAAATTTAATAGTAATTTTTTTTAACTCCTCTTTATTATCCTCAAGTTTGCTTAAATTATCAGTTTGCTCCTGAAAAAAGTTAAGCGTATAATACATAGGAATTTTTACCCTGAATCTTCTGAGGCTGGCCATTATTGAAAAATAGTGGGACTCCAGCAAAGAAATTTTACCGTTTATGGCAATAATATGATTTACGTGTATGGGCAGGGAATCTAAATGTAGAAGTAATTCTTCTGGAACAGACTTTAAGTTATTAAAACATTCTCCGTTAAAATTAATCATTTTAAAAGTTTTAGGCAGAACCTAGTACTTGCTTGAGGTCAAATATTAAATTATCCCATAATAATTTGGATTCGTCCAATTCGTCCTCATCGGCATAATCTGAAACTACTAAGGAAACGTCTTTGGTAATTTCATCCACCTCGATTTTGAACTCAAAATAATAATCGGAAGCATTCGCCTCACCATTGTCCCATTGAAATCTAACTCTTTCATTGGACTTAGTTTGAATTAACTTCGCCTTTTCTTCCGAATCATCCCAAATAAAAAGGAAGTTTTCACCCCTGGAATTGACATTATCAGCAAACCACTCAGATAAGCCTGAGGGCGTAGAAAGGTACTGATATAACAGTTGTGGAGAAGCATGGAAGTCGTACTCTATGGTGAAGAAGGTTTTCATACTAATTAAGGCAATATTAGTTTATCAATATATACAAAAAAGTTAAGGTTGTACCAAATGTGTTTATTTTTTTTAAAAGACAAAGTATCACTAAAAATTATAATTTTATATTTGCGAATCTAAAAATGGCGAGGTAGCTCAGCCGGTTAGAGCGTCGGATTCATAACCCGGAGGTCGGGAGTTCAAGTCTCCCTCTCGCTACATAAAAAACACCTTAAAATAAGGTGTTTTTTTATAAGTAGGATTTCTTTACAATGAAGATAGACTAAGGTTAAGTTATTTGTCTGTTTAAAAATTATAACCAATTGATCGCTAATTATTTATATCTAATACCAATCAATTTTTTTGAAAATTAATTGGTATTGCAATAATTTTAAAAATTTTTAAAGATTTACAATGCTTAAGTAGAATTTATTACAAAAATATTATAAAACTAACATAAGGTGTAGCAATGTGATTAAGTCTATTATTTTATTTTTCAAGGCAAGTAAATTCAAGTGCTAACTTACAATATACCATGTGAATTTTAATGTGTCCGCTCTCTTAGCGCACAATCCTTTAAAAAAAGGCAGGTAATATCTTCAAAATTAAAACATGCTCGGGATCAACAACACCAGCTGCTTTACGGATATTTTTATTTACCATGATCTCACCTTCGATTAAATAAATATTTTATTTAATGAATTTATCATAACAAATAATATCATTAATTTTTTCAATATTTAATTCAACAAATTAATTTAATTTTATAATTAATTGTGTGATTTATATAACGCATGTATTTATTTTTCTGAAATTCATACTATCTAATCATTAAGCTAAATATGGTTATTAATTCAATAAATCTTTTTAAATGAGGCACCTTAATATTTTTTTATTTTTCATATTGACCGCGACTTACTTAAACGCTCAAAAAACTTCTCTTTTTAATGGTAAAGATTTAAGTGGTTGGAATATTCATGGCACTGAGCTGTGGTATGTAGAAAAAGGTTTACTAGTCTGTGAAAGTGGACCTGACAAAAAATACGGCTATCTCTCTACAAATAAATTTTACGATGATTTTATCCTCACCTTAGAGTTCAAACAGGAAGCTAATGGAAACAGTGGTGTATTCTTTAGATCTAAACTCGAGGGTACAAAAATCAGTGGATGGCAAGCAGAGGTTGCTCCTCCTGGCAATAATAGTGGAGGTATTTACGAGTCTTATGGACGAGGTTGGTTGATCCAACCCGGTCCTGAAAAAGATAAAGCTCTAAGAATGGGAGAATGGAATCGCATGAAGATTAAAGTAGTTGGAGATAAAGTCACCACTTGGCTCAACGGTACAAAGATGATCGGCTTCAAAGATGAGAAAATTGGACAAGGAAAAGGCTCCATTGCACTTCAAATTCACAGTGGTGGAGGCATAAAAGTAAAATGGCGAAACCTTAAAATAAAATCGCTTTAAAAAGGTCTCTTTATTTCCAATCTATTTCCGTAGCACGGTAGAATTTAACATCCAAAGCCTCCAAAAGTTTACCATGGAATGACAATCTGTGTGCATATTCATCCCATTGTCTTTTTCTTGCTTGAGTCCAACCTATCTCAGCATGACCAATGATTCTTGGAAAGGCCATATAAGCGATATCGTCAAAGTTATCCAAGGTTTCACTCCACAGAGGAGCTTCGAGACCTACGATTTGGTCGGGGTCCAATTTAGGAACTAAAGTATTGGGATCCCAATCATAAGCTTTTTTGACAGGTAAATATCCTGCCCAAAACAATCCCAAAGGTGTAATACTGTCATACTTCATATCTAAATAACAGAAAGAGGAGGCAGAAATGAGTATTTTAGATTTTTTAGATATAACTTTAGAAAAATCCTCTTTTTTAGCCCAAAATTGCAATAGAGTTTCTTCTGGAATATCGGCAGTGATCAGCTCATACCATCCCATAGGAGTTTTATTGTACTTTTTTACAATTTTGAGGGTTCGGTTCATAAAAAGATTAAAATCTTTCTCAGGAGTGACATGAGATTCATCTCCACCGATATGAAAATATGGGCCGTGAGTCATTTCACTGATTTCTCTAATCACATCGTCTAAAAATTCATAGGTTTCTTCTTTGTCTACACACAAAGTAGAAAAACCAACTTCTGTACCCGTATAAAGTTTTGTAGCCTTACCATCACAATTTAGCTTAGCGTAGGATGCCAAGGCTGCGTTGGTATGCCCAGGAAGGTCAATTTCGGGAACAATGGTAATGAATCTTTTTGCTGCATATGCAACTATTTCTTTAAATTCCTCTTGGGTATAAAAGCCACCTTCCCCTCCACCGACTTCTGTTTGACCACCAATCTCAGTAAGTTTTGGTCTAGACTTAATTTCAATTCGCCAACCTTGATCATCTGAAAGATGGAAATGTAAAAAGTTTATTTTATAAATACTCAATAGATCAATATACCTTTTTACGTCGGTTACAGAAAAGAAATGACGCGCTACATCCAGCATGGCACCTCTGTATTCGTAGTCAGGATGGTCATTGATTTCTCCTCCAGGAAGGGATAAAAATTCAGACCCTCCCGCTAACTGACTGAGTACTATAATTTGCTCTAAGGTCTTAATTCCTCGAAAAACACCTTCGGCCGATACTGCTTTGATAATGATTTTATCGGATTCAATTTCAAGTTGGTAAGCCTCATCAAGACTATCAAAATCGGAATCTACTATTAAATTGATAGCTCCATAGTAGTCAGCCAATTCATCTATAATAAGTAAATCCTGTTGGGTATATTTTTTCCAAAAAGTATTTAAGTCTTGAGCCATTATAGAAAGATTCTCGTCTTTACTTTTGACGCGAATGGATTTAATAGCTTCAATGGCCAATACCTCATCTGTTAAATTTATTTCAAACGGAAGTGGAATTAAAGGAACTTTATCCAAGGAAAAAATCGGTTGTAAAGGGTTACATCCAGTCATCATTAATAGAATAAAGCAATTAACAAGAAATATTTTTTTTGATAAATAACCCATAAGTGAAAATTAAAGCAATCTTTCAATTAGATTTTTTGTAGCCAAAATACCGTCTTTTTCATTCAAAACATTGCCTTCATATTCCACTCCGATAAAGCCTTTATAATCGTGATCCTTAAGGATTTTCATCATCTTGACGTAGTCGATTTTGGTTTCATTACCATTTTCGTCAAAATTATAAGATTTGGCACTTACTGACTTAGCGTAAGGCATCAATTCTGCCACTCCCTTGTATTTATCATATTCTACTTTACAACGGAGATCAGCGTCCCAATCGTTTGAAATACAAAAATTCCCAAAATCTGGGAGTGTTCCACAGTTGTCCAAATTGGTTTTTTTCATGACTTGCGCCAGCAAGCTTGCATCAGAGGAAAGCCCTCCGTGATTCTCTACAATGACATTAATATCCATAGTTTTTGCGAATTCACACAAACCGGTTAATCCTTTTACAGATTTATCTATCCAAATATCTGGGTTTTTAACGCCAGATAAGTTGACTCTGACAGATTGACATCGCAATTCTGCAGCCAACTCCAACCATTTTTTGTGCTGATCAATGGATCTATTTATTTTTTTTGAGGTACTTGCGGCCAATTCTCCCTCTTGGTCAATCATAATCAAAACATTGGAAATATTACTGTCTTGAGCCCTTGTATTTAGTTTTTTGGCGAGACTTTTGACATTTTTTGATGAGGTAGTACCGTCTTTTAACTGATCAAAATAAAATTGATTTACGTACTCAACTCCCTGAAAACCTAATTCAGCAGCAAATATCGGGAAATCGTGGGGATCCTTTTTCCCTGAGAAAAATGATTGATTCATCGACCATTGAGCTAATGAAATTTTATTTTTTAATACATTATTACTGGAAAAAATTGGAATTGGAAAAGCCAATGCAAGCGTCGATAAACCTGTGGTAGATAAAAATTGTTTTCTGTTCATATTATTCATGTTTAGTTTAATAAGTTTCCGTTTTAACGCAATTCTGTAATTTCGTTAGAATTCTGATTAATACATTTGGTCAACCTTCCCCAATCATATTCCACATTGTAATCTTTGAATTCCTCTCCTGAAATATCATCCCACACATTGAAGGTAATTCCCATATAACCAATACCTTTTATTCCTATTTCTGAGGTAAAATATCCAGTAACAACCAAATCTTTAATCATAAAAAATATAATAGCTTCTGTTTGTTCTTCAAGGTCAGCAATCTCAAAAATGATGGAATCTAGTATAGATTTTTGATTTTTAATAATCTCCAAAACAACTTGAATTAATGAATATTTTTAAAAATGATACCGTCGAAACAACTCTATTGCTTGGTAATCCGACAATCCTAAATCCCTATATCTCTTTGCACTGGTCCTATTGCGATCCTCAGCACGTACCCAAAACTCTCGGTCGTCATTTCCTTGGAACATTACACTGTCCTTTTGTGATTGGTGATAGAAAATGGCTTTCCTTTTACGTAAAACCTGATCGGGACTCATTGGGACAGCCATCTCAATTTCATGCACTTCAAACTCTTGCCAAGCTCCCCTGTAGAGCCAAACCCAACAATCCTTCATGTAGGATTCTTTTTTTAGTTGATCAATGGAATCAAATAGTATATTGAGACAAATTCTGTGAGTTCCATGTGGGTCAGCTAAATCTCCAGCTGCATATATTTGATGAGGTTTTACGGAGCTTATGAGTTCGTTGGTAATGTCTATATCAGATTGTGAAGGTTTGTTTTTCTGGACTTTACCGCTTTCGTAGAAAGGAAGGTTAAAAAAATGTACTTGATCATCAGGAATCCCTATATATCTTGTAGCTGCCAATGACTCCCTTTTTCTGATAATTGCTTTCAGCTTTCTCAAAGCCAAGGAATCTATAGTATTTTTTTCTTTTTGTAATAACTCCTGCTTGATATCAGCATATACAGAAGTGTCTCTGACGATATCTGATATTACCTCTATGTACTTTAATGCTTCATCGTTGGAAACAGCAATATTTCCTGAAGTTTGATAGGCTACGTGAACTTGATGACCCTGGGCAACCAAGCGGTCAAAAGTGCCTCCCATTGAGATCACATCATCATCGGGGTGCGGACTAAAAATGATACACCTTTTTTTCTCTGGCATCTTGCGTTCAGGGCGTTTACTATCGTCAGCATTGGGTTTTCCTCCTGGCCAACCCGTAATGGTATTTTGTAGGCGATTGAACATTTTGATGTTTAGGTCATAATAATTACCATGGAGGATTAAAAGTTCGGACATTCCATTTTTGATGTAATCCTCTTCTGTAAGTTTTAATATGGATTTATTGGTTTTTTCACATAACCAATAAACTGCTTTACACTGATTGGATAGATCACTCCAATCGCAATTTCCTGTTATCCAGGGGGTCTTTATCCGAGTTAGTCCTGAAGCCGCTTGATAATCCAAAACCACTGTAGTATTATTGTGCTCTTGAAGATAAGTAGTTGGTATTTTGGGAGTCAAAGTTCCTTCTACCGCCTTCTGTATAATTTTGCTTTTATTGGTTCCCCATGCCATAAGCACAATTCGCTTAGCAGAAAGTATGGTTTTAATTCCCATTGTTATAGCCTTACTTGGGACATTGTCAATGCCGTTAAAAGCACCTGCAGCATCATATCGAGTAAGCTGATCCAAGGTTACCAAACGGGTTTGTGAATTGATATTAGAGCCTGGTTCGTTAAACCCTACATGCCCCGTTCTCCCAATCCCTAACAATTGAAAGTCAAGCCCTCCCAAATCATTTATTTTTTTTTCGAAAGCTTTACAATATGACCTAACTTTATGAAGCTGAAGCATTCCAGTAGGAATATTTATGTTTTCTTTTGGAATATCTATATGGTCAAATAGATTTTCATGCATGAACAAATGATAGCTATTGATATCATTAGGTTCTAACCCATAATATTCATCGAGGTTGAACGTAATTACATTTTTAAAACTCAAGCCGTCATTAAGATGGAGTTTAATCAATTGATTGTATACACTCAATGGAGAAGATCCTGTTGCTAAGCCTAAAATACAGGGCAAATCACCCTCTTGCTTTTCCTTTATTAGCGCTGCAATTTCGTTTGCAATAACTAACGAACCTGAAAAGGAGGAATCAAAAGTAACATTATGGAGTTTTTCAAATCTATTTTCCTCAAATGCTCCTGGAACTTGGTGTATGATTTTTTCCTTTATCATTAGCCTCTTTAAAAGTATATTAACACTTGTAAATATAAGTTTATTAAATTTAAATTTGAGAAAATATTCAGGCTTGAAAGCATTAAAACGACACGAAAAGACTAAACTTACCTTTGGAAATAAAAAAATATTGTGATAGTAGAAATATGTTGTACCTCAACGGCTTCAATAAAAAACGCTTTAAAAGGAGGAGCCTCGAGATTGGAACTTTGCGAAAACTTAGGGGGAGATGGACTTACTCCGCCTAGTTTTTTTTTGAAGCAGGTTTTAAAATTTACTTCAATCCCTATACATGCGCTGATTCGCCCTAGGATTGGAAATTTTGTATACAATTCTCAGGAAGTTAAAACCATAGCTGCACAAATTGAAAAGGCTAAATCAATAGGTGCAAAGGGAATTGTTATTGGAGCTTTGAATGAAGATAATTCACTTCCTGTAATGATTTTAAAAAATTGGGTGCAATTGGCCAAACCTTTGGATTTAACTTTTCACAGGGCCTTTGATAAAGTCATAAGACCAAAAGACTCATTAAAAAAAATAATTGATTTGGGCTTTGACCGCATATTGACATCTGGTCAGGAAGCTACTGCCTATAGTGGACTAAAATTATTAGTTGAGCTCCAAGAAATAGCAGATGATCAATTAGTGATCATGCCAGGAGGGGGAATTAATGATCAAAATTGTGAATTTTTTTTTAAAGTAGGTTTTAAAGAGGTTCACCTGTCTGCAAAGGGGAATGAAAAAACGGCTGATGGGGAACCCATATCTGATTTAGCAACGATAGAAAAAGTGGTTTCGTTGGCCTCAAAATTCAAATAAGAATTGTAAGAAAATATCACTAATCTGGTAGTTAATCAGTTACTTTTTCGAGTAGTTCCATTATCACCTTAACTCCATCTTCATTTAGGTATTTACCTTCATAAGAGTAAGTTTCAATCATCCCATTTTCACCATCGGTCACGACAAAGAAATAACCTAAATAACAACCTTATTTTTAGCACAGTACTTTTTGATCATACCATTAAGATTGGGAATCATTAAATCTGTATTCATCCTAGGTTTCCATTGATAATCTTTAGCAATGGTAACAGAGCACAAAATCACTTTAATAAAGTAGGCTTTGGCCATCTCCAACATAGAAAAATATATCTCGCTACTGTCTCAAAATCCTTTAAGTAGATATTTCGAGCAAGATCAGTGGAACCAGCCAATATGCCCAAAATTTGGGTTGAAGTACCATCTTATCCTTTCTAAGACGCAAAAGCGTTAGAGATGCACTATGACGACTCAGCCCACTATTTATTTAAGTTTATGTACAAAATAATTTTGGAATATAGTAAGGCCAGCTTTGAGTAATAGAGTTCCAAAAAATAAATCTACCCTCGTTTTTATCCAACAGTAACTTTTCGTTTTTGGTATTGTAATAAATTAATATTCGACCATTCCCTATGGGCTAAGAAACGAGCCAAATAAATACCTTATAGTAATTTTTTTATTGGAAGAAGTTTACTTAATAAATACTGTTAAAGAAACAAGGATAAACTTTTTCATCGAATATTTATTCTTCATCTGGGTTTCTAATATTTTCAATAAGTTTTTGTATATCCTCACTAGGAGCTGGGGTGAATTTTGAAATGACAAGGGATACTACAAAATTGACCAACATGGCAAAAGAACCAAATCCCTCAGGAGAAATGCCAAGCCACCAATCTTGTTCGCCACCTCCACCAAACCACCCAAACTTGAATTTAGTCATGTAGAATAGCATAAGTAAAATACCTACAACCATACCTCCTACAGCTCCTTCTTTATTCATTTTTTTACTAAAAATTCCCATTACAATAGCAGGGAAAAATGAGGCAGCAGCCAACCCAAAAGCAAGAGCAACGGTTGCAGCAACAAAGCCGGGTGGATTTATACCAAAGTATGCGGCCAACATAACGGCTCCAACAGCAGATAATCGAGCTGCGATCAATTCCCCTTTTTCACTTACATCAGGTTTAATCATTTTTTTTATCAAATCGTGGGAAACAGAGGAGGATATAACGAGTAATAGTCCCGCGGCTGTGGAAAGAGCTGCTGCAAGTGCCCCAGCAGCCATGATGGCGATTACCCAATTAGGTAAATTGGCAATTTCGGGATTGGCCAATACCATGATATCTGCATCTACTTTTAATTCATTTATTTTGGGATCAGCCACATATTGAACCAAACCGTCTTGGTTTTTATCTTTGTAAGAAATAAGGCCCGTAGCCTCCCACTTTTCAAACCAATCGGGCAGTGAGGCGTGTACTTGATTACTAACAGTCTCTATTAAATTGGTTCGGGAAAATACCGCCACAGCAGGAGCTGTAGTGTACAAAATGGAAATAAAAAGCAAGGCCCATCCAGCTGATTTTCTGGCATCGCTTACTTTTTTTACAGTAAAAAATCTAACGATAACATGCGGTAAACCCGCTGTTCCAACCATCAAAGCCGCCGTGATAAAAAATACGTCTAGGGTAGATTTTTGACCCAAGGTGTATTCGTGAAAACCGAGTTGCCGATGAAGTCCATCTAGCTTGTCCAGCAGATAAACACCATCATTGCCTGACGATCCAAAACCAATTTGAGGGATCACATTTCCTGTTACAATCAAAGAAATAAATATGGCGGGCAACATAAATGCAAAAATCAATACACAGTATTGGGCAACCTGTGTATAGGTAATTCCTTTCATTCCACCCAATACGGCATAAAAAAGAACGATCAACATACCTATAAGTACTCCAGTATTGATATCTACCTCTAGATATCGAGAAAATACAACACCTACCCCACGCATTTGTCCTGAAATATAGGTGAAGGAGACAATCAATGCGCAGAATACTGCAACTCCGCGTGCGACATTAGAATAATAACGATCACCGATAAAATCAGGTACAGTAAATTTTCCAAATTTTCTCAAATAAGGTGCCAATAGTAGTGCTAATAAGACATAACCACCCGTCCAACCCATCAAATAAACCGATCCGTCGTAACCGTTAAAAGATATAATTCCTGCCATAGAAATAAAGGAAGCAGCAGACATCCAGTCAGCCGCTGTGGCCATCCCATTGGCAATAGGGTGAACTCCTTTACCCGCAATATAAAACTCACCAGTAGAGGATGCTCTAGTGATTATGGCAATAGTAATGTATAAAGTAAAACTAAGACCTACAGCAATCCAAATCCAATATTGTAACTCCATTATTTATGGCTTTTAAATTTTTTATCCAAACGGTTCATCAGGAATATATAAACGAAAATCAAGATTACAAAAACATAAATTGATCCCTGCTGGGCAAACCAAAAGCCTAGTTTAAACCCGCCAATATGGAATTGATTGAGAGTGTCAACCAAAAGAATACCGAATCCGAAGGAAACCGTAAACCAAACAGATAACAGGATCATTAAGTATTTCAAATTAGTTTTCCAATAAGTATTTTGATTATTCATTGTTTTGTTTAGTGGCCTAATATACAAATAATACCGACCTATTATAATTGATTTTTTTAGAAACAAAAACTTACAATTTGATATAAATTTTCCTCTTATACAATTGATATGTTGGTAACCAAATAACGATTACGTAAAACAATGCGTAGGACAGGGATGCTATCTTTGGAGCTACCCCAAAGGCTATGGCTTGTTCCACAAATGTTATACTGAGGGAAATTCCCCACAGTTTTTCGCTGTAAAAAACTGTGTAAAGTAGGCCAGCCAAAGTATAGGCAAATATGGCATTAACTCCAAAGACAGTGGCAAAATTGAATTTTGCGGATTGGTCTTTAATATCTATGAAATAAACAAAGAAGGCCAGCAGCAAGCAGCTGATTCCTCCCATCATTAAGGTAAAAGAAGTACTCCAAATACTTTTGTTTAATGGCATAAGGTATTGTGAAAAATCTCCCAAAATAAGGAGGGTGGCTGCTATAAGAAAAAGTTTTAAAAGCTTGTCTTTTAGAGTTTTTTTGGACACCAAGACAAATCCTGCGATCATCCCTATTATTCCTGTCACAATCGCAGTAGAGGAGCTGAGTATCCCCTCTGGATCCCATGTTTTTTTCCACAAATAACCGGGTAAGTAATTTTGATCCAAATAATTCGCCCAGTTTTTTCCTGGTTCACTCAAGTCGGGCATACCAATGCCAGGCACTGGGAGATATTTCATGACCAACCAATAAAGTACAAGAATGACAGAGGCGATGATCAATTGAGTCTTTCTTTTGGTATACAAAAAAATTAAAGCACAGACCAAGAATACAAATGCAATACGTGGCAATACACCCACCCATCGAATTTGTTCAAAATCAAAGGAAGGCCACAACCATAAAAAGAGTCCTACTAAATAAATTTTTAAACTGCGTAGTAATACTTTTAGAACTAATTGTCTTCTAGTCAATCCTTTTTCACTTTGTTTGGTCAGTGACAGAACGATAGAGACCCCTACAATAAATATAAAAGTCGGAAAAATGTAATCTGTAGGTGTTAAACCGTTCCAGTCTGCATGTAAAAGAGGTGCATAAACATGATCCCAGGAGCCTGGATCGTTCACGATGATCATTAAAATGATGGTCAGACCCCTCAAGATATCAAGAGATAAGATTCTTTCGTTTGATTTTTCCATAATACGTTATTTAAGGTATTTTTAAATGTAATGAAAATGGGTGAATCAGAAAAAGGAGTTTTAGGCTCAAATACTAAATATTGCAATTATGAAAATTCCTTATTTCTTTTGTAAAAGCCATTAAGCAACAAGCCAAAAATGATTAATATCATTCCAAGTATACTGTAAAAGGTATATACATCCATAAAAACCAATACTCCAAAAGCCAGGGAAAAGATCACCTCAACAAACTTAAAAGGGGCAATTTTGTAGGCCGGGCCAATCTGAAATGCTTGGGTCATGAATATTTGAGCAATCAAACCAAATAACCCTAACAAGATAAAATAAAGCCATTCTGTAGCCTGAGGCGTTTTCCATTGAAATAAGCTACCCGAAGCCCCGACCAAGGTGGCTGTAAGCATAAAGTAATTTATGATGACCACATAATGGTCCTTGGAACCAATCTTCGAAATCAAAATATAAGTGATAGCAGAGGTCAGGGAGGAAAGTAGAATGATTCCCAATCCTAAAAAATCGACGGAAGTATCAAAACCTTTTACCAAAACGACCCCAAGAAAGGAGATGCAAAAAAAGACCCATTGAATGAGTTCGATTTTTTCTCCCAAAAATAAAATGGCCAAAAGGGCAACAAACAAAGGGGCAGTGTAGCGTAATGTCACAGCCGAACCCAATGTCATAAAATGAAGAGCCATAAAAAACAAAACCATTGAACAAGTACCGATAAAACCTCTCAGTAATAATAGTTTTTTTTGATTACCCCAAAGCGGTATTTTCCAGTAGATTATGAAACTCATAGTAAAAACAAGAGTACCAAGAGATCGAAAAAAAACCAATTGAAAAGCACCAAAGTCTTTAAGGTATTTTACCATAGTACTCATCATAGCAAAAAACAAAGTACTTAACAGCATGAAAATAATGGCCTTCTGACTTTTCAAAATAAAATTTTGGTAAAGATCACCATCTTTATCGGGTATAAGAAATTTATTCAATAGCTTTACACCCTACTAAACTAATTGATTCTTCTTTTGCTTCTGCAAACCAACGTTCCCTATCTGAGTCTTGCTTTTACAATCGCCTTGGGAGTAGCTATATTGTTGGGTATGGCAAAGTCAGGCATCAAAGGATTGGCGGTATTGATCGTTACGGGTTTAGCTTTGGTTTATGGAGCCAAAGAATCGACGGGAATTTTGATGCCCTTGTTGATCTGTGGGGATATTTTAGCTGTAGTCTATTACAAGAGTCATGTAAAGTGGGTCTATCTAATAAAACTTTTACCATGGATGGTACTTGGGGTATTGGTAGGGGTAGTTTTGGGTAAAGATTTACCGGAGGATATTTTTAAATCGGGTATGGCTATCATCATTCTTATAAGTGTAATAATGATGTATTATTGGGAACGAAATAAAAATAGAAAGATACCTAATCACTGGAGTTTTGCTGCTTTGATGGGAATAATGGCAGGTTTTACTACCATGGTGGGTAATCTTGCTGGGGCGTTTTCAAATATATATTTTCTTGCAATCAGATTACCTAAAAATGAGTTTATTGGAACTTCCGCTTGGTTATTCTTTATCATTAATTTGTTTAAAGTTCCATTTCATGTCTGGTCATGGGGTACTATCAACTTAACATCAGTTCAGATTAGTTTGAGTTTGATTCCAGGGGTTGTAATAGGTTTTGGCTTGGGTGTATTTATGGTCAAAAAAATAAATAACGACAAATACCGACAATTGATACTATTACTAACAGGACTGGGAGGCTTGACGATTTTATTGCAATGATTATTTGGCAACGTTTACCGCCCTTGTTTCCCTAATGACCGTTACCTTTACTTGACCTGGATAGGTCATGTCTGTCTGTATTTTTTGGGAAATCTGAAAAGACAGCTCAGCCGACTGATCGTCTGATACCTTTTCGCTTTCTACAATAACCCGGAGCTCCCTGCCCGCCTGAATTGCAAACGCTTTATTTACGCCATTAAAATCGTAAGCAATATTTTCCAGATCTTTTAATCTTTGTACATAGCTATCAAGTACCTGTCGTCTGGCGCCAGGTCGGGCACCGGAGATGGCATCACAAACTTGAACAATAGGAGACAATAATGAGGTCATTTCAATTTCATCGTGGTGGGCACCAATGGCATTGCAAACTTCTTTTTTCTCTCCATATTTTTCAGCCAACTCCATCCCTAAAATAGCATGGGGGGTTTCTGTTTCTTCCTGAGGAACTTTTCCGATATCATGAATTAGTCCAGCACGTTTGGCGAGTTTTGGGTTCAAACCTAATTCTGAAGCCATAATACTACATAATTTAGCAACTTCTCGAGAATGCTGCAATAAATTTTGACCATAAGAAGAACGGTACTTCATACGTCCAATAATCTTAATAAGTTCAGGGTTAAGTCCATGAATTCCCAATTCGATTACAGTTCTTTTTCCAACTTCTATAATTTCATTATTGATTTGCTTGGATGTTTTATTAACTACATCCTCAATTCTGGCAGGATGAATTCTCCCATCAGTTACCAGTCGATGCATTGACAAACGGGCGACCTCTCTTCTTACAGGATCAAAACAAGAAAGTATAATGGCCTCTGGGGTATCGTCAACAATGATTTCAACGCCAGTGGCTGACTCAATGGCACGAATATTTCTCCCTTCTCTACCGATTATTCTCCCTTTTACATCGTCAGAATCCAAATTGAAAACAGATACACAGTTCTCAATAGACTCCTCAGTTCCAATTCGCTGAATGGTGTTTATAATAATTTTTTTGGCCTCTTGCTCTACAGTAAGTTTGGCCTCCTCCAAACTTTGTTGTGCAAAGGTTAAAGCTTCAGACTGTGCTTTCTTTTTTAAAGAATCTTTCAATTGATTTTTAGCATCATCGGCAGATAGACCAGAAATAGTTTCTAGTTTCTCAATTTGTATTTTATGGGAAATATCAATCTCCTTTTGTTTCCTGTCCAATTTATCCAATCTTTTTCTTATGAATTCGTTTTTTTGTTCTAGTGAATGAGACAGATTTTTATTGCGATTAAGATCATTGTTGAGTTTGTTTTCTTTTTCTCTTAATCTACTTTCCACTTCTGATATTTTCTTTTCGCGCTGAAAAATGACTTTCTCGTGCTCTGATTTCAATTCGATAAATCGTTCTTTAGCTTGAAGCATTTTTTCACTTTTAATGCGGTCGGCTTCTCTCCTGGCTTGGCTGAGGATATCCTTTGCCTCAGTATTGGCATCCTCTAGCTGTTTTATATTTTTTCTACGTTGTAAAAAAATACCTAATCCAACTCCAGTCAGTGAAGCGAGGATTAGAAATATGATGATATTGGTGCTTATTTCCATTTGATTTGTTTTATTAATTAAAAAAGCCTGCATTAGCAGAGATTTTTTGTATAAACTCCTAAATAAACAGGTTTGAGGCTACACAACTGATCAAGGATCTGCTCAAGACAGCTTGCTTTTACAATCATAACTCACCTCTTCTAATTAAAGCTCGTTGAGTTTATCAAAAAAATTACTAATACAGGCAGTATGTATTATATTTAAAGAACTTAATAATTCGAAAGATGTAAATCAATTAATTCAATTAATTCATTGGTTTTAATTGAAGCGTCATCTACAATAGTATTTTTTTTAAGCTGATTTTCCAATTGTGCGGCATATTGAAGGGCACACATGGCCAAAACATCCTGTTTGTCACGAACCGCATAATTTTGCTCCAGCTGTTTAGTCATGTCGTGAATTTTTTTTGCTGAAACCCTTAACGAAGTCTCTTGATCCGGTGTAATTGTAAGCGGGTATACCCTATCGGCTACTGTTAATTTTATTTTTAACTTTTCACTCATGATTATCGAATATCTGAGAGCTGGTGAATACAAAAATCTACTTCTTTTATTAAACTATTAATTTTACGCTTTGTGATCGCTTTACTTTCTTTACTGCCTAATAATGAATTAACCATCTTCAAGGATTGATTCTCCTTTTTGAGTTCTGATATCTGTGTCTTTAACGAAGAAGATTCTTGCTCTAAGTCTTGATTATCTGTTTCCAACTGATTGATCAACAGATGATTTTCCTTTAGTTTGTTAAGTAGCTGAACAATTCTTTCTTCTAAAACATCAAAATTATTCATTAGAACTTTAATTTAAACAGTCAAATCATTTCTACACAAATTTAAGAAATCCCGTTGAGAATATAGTCTTCTGACTTTTATTAAATAAACTTTAACAGCTAAATTATAATCAATGATCAGGGAAAAATTATCACATTATAGATCGCTTATTGAACAAACGAATCATAAAGTAGTAT
>CENP01046545.1_pt1 | contig 22561 bp, 19 predicted proteins | sample 361281 | NCBI WGS metagenome assembly CENP01 (sample SAMEA2591122, study PRJEB7988) | marine metagenome | biome: marine biome (ENVO:00000447); feature: deep chlorophyll maximum layer (ENVO:xxxxxxxx); material: saline water (ENVO:00002010), including plankton (ENVO:xxxxxxxx) | depth 70 m | reverse complement strand
TGATTAACAGTCAGATGCTCTAACCAACTGAGCTAAGGAGGAATTTATTAAGTGTGGGCAAATATATATATAATTTTTAAAATTTGATTTTATTTGTGAAGCTAAACTTTTAAATAAGAATATTAAATAGTTTATATATATCATTACCGTTTGCAAAAATGACTAATGTCATGAGAATTATAAAACCTATAATTTGAACTGTCTGAAGAAATTTATCTGATGGTTTTCTTCCAGAAATCATTTCATAAATCAAGAACATTGCATGACCTCCATCTAATGCAGGAATTGGCAGCAAATTTAAAACTCCCAACATCACAGATAATATGGCTGTTGTATTCCAAAATGCCCCCCAATCCCATGAAGGCGGGAAAATATTACCAATTGCAAGAAAACCTCCTAAGCCCTTATACGCTCCAGTACTAGGATTAAAAATTGCTACAAATTGTTCTAAATAAAACCCAAAAAATGATACAAAGTTATTTATCCCAACTTCAATACTTTCAAAAAAAGAATATTGGATAGTTGAAACTTCAAGTAATCCAAGATTTATATTATCTACCATTGATGCTCCGTGCATAATTCCCAATTTTCCATCTTCATCAACATTTAAGGTTTTTTGTATTGTAAAAGACCCGCGCAATAGCTCTGCTTCAATAGTTGTGTTTCTGTTTTCTGATAAAATAGGAATTAATTCATCTACATAATTGATTTTTTTATCATTAATTGAAGTTATAATATCACCTTTTTGAATATCATATGTTTTATTTAAGGAGCTATCCAAAACCTCCTGAATTACAAACGGCATTCTTAGCTCAAATGTTGTAGTGTTCTTTTGAGATGAAAGCCTGCCAAGAAAATCCTTGGGTATAGATATTTCTAGAAATTCTCCGCTTCTTTCAATTTGATAAACCGATGCACTAACAATAGATTTTCTTAGCTCTGAGTATGTTAAAAGCTCTTTGTTGTCTACACTAATTATTCTATCTCCAGTCTTGAATCCAATTTCGTTTAATATTGGGTTTTCAATTAGAAAACCATCTTTGATTGAGTTAAGTGGTATTGATGTTTTACCATAATTATAAGCTAATCCAATATAAATGACAATAGCGAGAATAAAGTTTATGGTAACTCCACCTAACATTATAACCAGTCTTTGCCATGATGGTTTAGTTCTAAATTCCCAAGGTTTTGGATCCTCTCTCATTTGTTCTTTGTCCATACTTTCATCTATCATGCCTGCAATTTTTACATAACCTCCAAGAGGTAGCCACCCTATTCCATAAACCGTTTCACCAATTTTCTTCTTAAAAAGAGAAAACTTGACATCAAAAAATAGATAAAACTTTTCAACTTTGATTTTGAAAAACTTTGCTGGCAAATAATGGCCTAACTCATGGAGGACAATTATTAAAGAAAGGCTTAAAAAGAATTGTACAGTTTTGATAAAAATCTCCATATGAATTTTTAAAAAGATATAGCTGACAAAAGTAGTCTAATAAAAATTAATTAAAAATATCTTCCTAAATTATTTTACCAAAAGGGATTTGTAAATATAGCTTTCAAAATTATCTAAACGAATAATATATTTTCCCTTAGTCAAAGTTGAAATTTTAATAGTATCTGAGTATGGGGTTTTTAATATTTTTTGACCATTAATATTAAAGATAACTATCTGATTAATTACAAGATTTTCGGGTTTAATTATTCTAAATTCATTTGATGCTGGTATTGGATAAATACTTACTTTCTGATGAATTAAATCTGTATTCAAACCTAATGTGACAAGGTTGTTTTTTGAAATTATATCATTAAAAGGATCAAATTCTATGCTTTCTACATCAAAAGAAACGGGAAATGAAAAGAATTGATCATCTTGTGTTAAAATAAAGTTTATTAAAGACTCCTCATTATCAGAACCAATTAATTTGAGAGTTATTGGTCCTTCAAAGAAATCTACAGACGAATGACTTTGTGATTGTGAAACTTCTAGATTAAGATTCCCTTGAGAATTATGGCTCCAACTAATCTGATATGAAGGATAACCCTCCCCATATATCCAATCGCCAAAAAACTCAGTAACATCCTCTTCTGTGGATTCTTCAATAGTACTTTTCAAATCATCAGTTTTTGCATAACTATATGACAAATCTTCATCTGAAAGATAGTCTCTTAAGGATTGGAAAAAGGGTTCATCTCCTAATTTTTTTCTCAACATATGTAAAACCATTGCTCCCTTGCTGTAGGAAAGCCTGCTACTAAAAACTCTTGCTACCGTAGTATCATTATTTGAAATATATACTGAGCCCGAAGGTTGCGCAGTAATTGAATTAATCCTAGATTGTTTCCAGCTTGTAAATGAATTCTCTGCTTCAAAATTTTCAACAACTAAGCCAGATAAATATGTAGCAAAGCCTTCATTAAGCCAAATATCTTTCCAACTCCCACAAGTAATTTTATTTCCAAACCATTGGTGAGCTAACTCGTGAGCAATTAGTGAAGAACTAAAATTTCCCATGAAGGATATAGTCGTATGCTCCATTCCTCCGCCCCATCCAAATTGTGCATGGCCATATTTTTCATCAGAAAAAGGATATTCTTCAAAAAGCTCAGAAAATAGATTCATGATGTCTACAGTTATTTCAGTATTATTAGTTGCGTATTCTACTGACTCGGGATAAACATAGTTTACAATTTCAAATGGATTACCATTATTTTGAACCGTGTGGCTATAAACTTCATAATTAGTAATGGCAATGGCAATTAAATACGCCGGAATTGGATATTTGTGTTGAAAGTGTGTTATTTTATTCTCACCGATATATGCCTGACTTTTTTCTAATCCATTAGAAACAGAAATATATTCGTCTCCGTTAGGGTCTAATATAGGGCTCGTAATAAAAACATCAATCGAGTCAATTTTGTCATCTAATGATTGTTTGCAAGGCCACCATCCTTTAGCCCCATATGGCTCTGAAAGCGTCCACATGATAGGAGAACCATTATGCTCAGAAACCTCATATGATCCAAAGCCTGAACTAACAGGGTTCCCATAATAGGATACTTTTACAGAGTCCATTTCTCCTTGTAATATTATTTGGTCCAAATCAATAAAAAGACTATCATTTTGATGTATAAAAGATAATTCTGTATTACTGGACAATTGTATTACCTCAGTAACAGTCATGTTTTCCGAAAGATCAAAAACTATTTTATCCATATTTTCATCAGCTAAGAAAGAACTTGAAATATCCCCCGAAATAGAAGTTTGCGAAGGGTCTATATTCAGTTCTAACTTATGATACTTCAAATCATAATTTGATATCTGGATATTTGAAATAGTTTTAAATTTTTTTGTTGCAATTTTTGACTCAAAATCTGCAATGGACTCAATAGATCCAACTTGACATAACAAATGGTTTGTAAAAACAAATAATAGAATTATATATTTATGCACAAATAAAAATTTTTCTAAATGTAATAATTAAAAAGCTAATCTATTGTATTTTTGCAATTCACAAAAAATAAGGTTTGAAACTATTTAGAAAAAAAGATTTATTAGTTTACCTAGGGGGGTTAGTATTTGCCTTAATTTCTGTTTCAATATTTTATTGGATCTTGAAGCCTCAAAAAACTCTTCCAGTATTTCAGCCTGCAACAGTAAACTTAAAACTTGTTGATTCATCCATTCAATATGTTTCGAAGTATCATAATATATCAGCCTTTTCATTGATAAATCAAAATGGAGATACTATAACTGAAAAGTTTTACAATGGAAAGATTTATGTAGCTGACTTCTTTTTTACAACTTGCCAAGACATATGTCCAATAATGACAAGGAATATGCATGTTCTACAAGAAAAATTAAAAGATGATGACGAAGTTTTATTGTTATCTCATACTGTAATGCCTGAAGTAGATAATGTTGAAGCCTTAAAAAAATATTCAATGGATTATAATGTTGATGATAATAAATGGAATTTGGTTACTGGAGATAAAGAACAAATATATAATCTAGCAAGAAAATCATACTTAGCGGCTGAGGATGCTGAATTTAAAAAGTATGATTTGATACACACCGAAAATTTTGTTCTGATTGACAGAGAAAGTCAAATAAGGGGCTTTTATGACGGAACAAAAATTGATGAAATTAATTTGCTACTAGATGATTTAAAAATTTTGAAAAACTCATATAAATGAAAAAAATTATACACTTTTTATTGATTTTAAATTTAAGCCTCGTCTTTTCACAAGAGCTAATAATTGGGGAAGAAACAGTGGATCCAGGTATTGTATTCATTTTTGAAGGAGCCATAAAAGATCATGTTATCCCTAGTGGGCTGCACTTAAAAGAAGTTAAGACAAATATTCACATTGAAGCTCGTGTAAACTGGGATACAAAAAACACTCCCATCGGTACTCCTGGGGGAGGATTTGTTGCATATCTGCACATTACTGCAAAGATTACAAATGAAAAAACCGGAATTAGTACTTTTATTGATTTGTTGCCACATATAAATCTTATAGATAATTACCATTACGCAAGAAATATTTCTTTGCCCGGAAATAATGATGATTTATATTTAGTTGAATTTAATATTTTGCCTCCAACTCATATAGAATTATCCCTACACAAAGACTGGCTGGATAATTATGGTAAGACACTAATGAAAAATCAATATTTCAAATATAGAAATGTAGATTTTCAAGAAATTGCAAACAGTTCAAGAAGGTAAATTATCCTAGTGCAACATCTAAACACATCATCACAATAAACCCTGCAATCAAACCCATAGTTGCAATATCCGCATTTCCTCCACTTTGACTCTCTGGAATAACCTCCTCAACAACAATGAATATCATAGCACCTGCAGCAAAAGCTAGTGCATAAGGCAAAATTGGGTAAACAGAAATTACAATAGCTGCTCCAATAACTGCAAATATAGGCTCTACAATCGCTGAAAGCTGACCCCATTGCCAAGACTTGAATCTACTAAATCCTGCTCTTCTCATTGGCATAGATACAGCAAACCCCTCAGGGGCATTTTGCAAACCCATTCCAATTGCAAGAGCAATAGCTCCACCTAGCGTGATACCTAAATCCATCCCTTGAGCAAGGGCACCGAAGGCAACTCCAACAGCTAAGCCTTCAGGAATATTGTGTATACCAATTGCCAAAACTAAAAGCTCTGTTTTTTTTAAATCAGTTTTTGGACCTTCTGCTTGCTCTATTTTCTGAAAAAGATGCAAGTGCGGTATTTTTTTATCCAAAAAGTAAATAAAAAAAGCTCCAAGAAAGAATCCAATTGCAGGAGGTAAAAATGAAGGAAGGTTGGTTAATCCTAATTCATGTTGTTTTTCCACAGCGGTAATAGCCGGAGATAATAAAGACCAAAAGCTTGCTGCAATCATTACCCCACCCGTAAATCCTAGAGCTGCATCAAGAAATTTTCTGTTAGTCGATTTGATAAAAAAAACCAATGAAGCTCCCAGCGCAGTGAGAATCCATGTAAATAATCCAGCAATAAGAGCTTGTAAAATAGGGTTTTCTAAGTAATTGAAAAAACCCTCAAGAAGTTCTACTATTTTCTCCATAATCTCTGTTGCGAAAATAATAAAACTAATATCATTATTTGTTAAAAGGTTATATATTTGTTCAAATTTATAATCATTTTAAATATGTATCCAGAAGAAATTGTTAAACCAATGCGTGAACAGCTTACTAGTCAAGGTTTCAGTGAACTAAAATCTTTAGACGATGTTGATAATATGATCTCAAAAAAAGGTACTACTCTTATAGTTGTTAATTCCGTTTGTGGTTGTGCGGCAGCTAATGCCAGGCCTGGAGCTATTTCTAGTCTTTTAAATGAAAAAAAACCAAACCATCTTACAACAGTTTTTGCCGGTGTTGACAGAGAAGCTGTAGAAAAAGTAAGATATTACTTAGCTCCATTTCCGCCAAGTTCCCCAGCAATTGCCCTATTTAAAGATGGTGAATTGGTTCACATGCTTGAAAGACATCATATCGAAGGAAGGTCAGCAGAAATAATATCTCAAAATCTTGCAGGTGCTTACAATGAGTTTTGCTAAGTCAATTATTTTTTAAAGCCCCTATAGTAACTTTGTTTAAAAGTTTATTTAATTCAACTGTTTTAACTTCTCTTTCTTCATTGGGTTTAGCATAATTTTTTACAAATGTATACTTTAAAAATACAGGGTATTCTTTACTTGCTAGGTCATAATTTTCCAAATTAATCAGCCAAGTTCCTTGCATGTCGTCATCAATAAAAAAATCCTTAGAATTATAACCAAACATCAATTCATCTTCAATAGTGTTTTCATTTTCAATAGAGCTGTGGGTCCAATTAAAATACTTTGCGCTTGGGTCAACAAATTGGACATTAAATTCTGCAAATGGATCATTCCATTCGAATGTTATCCTGTAATCAGATCCAAAACTTTTCCATTTATCATTAGAATAAAAAGACTTTAATTCTCTGACTGTTTCAGATGAAAAAGTATTTGGGGTAAAATTATTTAATAGTAAATTAGAGGCTTCCGTATATAATATTTTTTGAAAATCTGGAATTTTGCTAATATCAATGTTTGACTCAATAATATAATTATACATAAATGAAGCAAGATTATATTTTCCTTGCTTTATATAAGCAAGAGCTAAATTCCTGTATGCTTGTACATTTTCAGGCTGTGTTTTTATTAATCTTCTATGAATCGTATTTTCGGTTTCATAATCTCCAATCTCGTCTGCAAGAAATGCAAAAGCTTTTAAAAGAATTGAACTATCCTTGTAGCTTCTGATAAAATTATAAGCAATATTTTTTGCTAAATCATGATCAATCTCATAAAAAAACTTATAACTATGTAGATAAAAAATGGGGTCAGAGCTATACAGTTCTTCAAGTGTATAAAAATTAGTCTGCAAGTCAACTAATGAATTGGAGGTGGATAATTTCTGTATATATGTTAATTGTAAATCATCAAGATTTAAAAGAGGAACATTTTCATTGTAAATATTTCCTTTAATTTTAATTAAGTCTTTATTTTTTATTTTTTTAGTCTTAGATAGTGACTTAAGCTTAATTAAAAAAACTCCACCTCGCCCCTCACTTCCATATCTGTTTGTGGCAGCAAGTGATTTTAATAAAGTAATACTTTGAATTCTTTGGGTGTCCAAAAAGTCAGGGACTGCTTTATAGATAATGCCTTCAACATCATAAATTGCAGCAGCTGGATTATTTATGGAAAGCGTACCTCCTCTTACATATATTTGATCTTCATTGTAAGTAACTTGGACATTACTAAAGCTTCTTCGTATCAAGTCAACCATTCGCGTGTTTGCAGGGGAAATGTCATCAGCACTAATTGATGAAACAGCATAACCAATAGTCCTTTTATTTTTTTTACCATAACCCGTTTCAAAATTTTCTAGATTGTCCAAATAACTATTAATGGTAACTTCGTCTAAAATTTGAGAATTTGTTTCTAATTGAATCTTGTTGTTTTCAAAATTTTCAATGCGAATTATTTTTTCATTCATCCCAAGGAAATTAATAATTAATTCATCCTTTAAATCTGCAGAAATTTTAAAATTTCCGTTAAAATCAGATCTTGACTCAACATATTTGTTTTTCACTTTAATAATAGCTCCTTGAATTGGAGTTTCTGCAGAAAAAATTCTTCCTGAGACAAGTTGATTTGATTCATTTATTTTATCACCAATATATTTACTACTTCTTTTTAAATAAAACTTATTGGTGTTTTCTAAAAATGAATAAACTCGACCCAATTTAACCGAAATTGTATTGTATCCTGGGCTTGTAATCTTTAAGATTGTTTCAGGATCAACTTTGCTTTGCAAGAAAATCAAACTAAATTTTCCTTTCTCATCACTAAGTGTGCCTAAATTGTTATCTGCTAATTCTATTTGAGCAAAAGCAATTGGATTATTATTAGAAAAATCTAAAATAAATGCATCAATTGTAACTTGCAGGTCTTTGTTTGTTTGAGATAAACTAGTAGATGTTAAAAAAATAAAATAAATAGATATCAATAATATTTTTTTCAAATCAAAAAATATATATTTAGTTAAAATTGGGTTTTCTTTTCTCAATAAACGCTGAGGTTCCCTCTTTGAAATCATCTGAATCAAAACATTTTGAAAAATTAAAAATTTCATCAGAAAAATTACTAAATCCCTCCTTATAATTAGAGTTTAAAGATTTTATCGCATGCTTTATCGCGTTAGGAGAATTTACCATTATCTTACTAGCAAGGTCATTACAAAAATCGATTAGTTTTTCTTTTTTAACCATATGGTTAATTAAACCAAAAGATTGTGCCTCCGTAGCATTAATCATTCTTCCTGTAATTATCATCTCCATTGCTCTTCCCTTTCCAACCAAGAGTGGTAATCTTTTAGTTCCACCATATCCCGGAATAATGCCTAAAGAAACTTCTGGCAGCCCCATTCTTGAATCTTCAGAGGCAACTCTAATATGACACGCCATTGCTAGCTCTAATCCACCTCCAAGAGCATAACCATTTATCATTGCAATAATTGGTTTAGGAGAGTTCTCAATAACTTCAAAGAGTAATTTGTTTCCAGTTTCAGAAAAAGTATATGCATTGCTAGAATCGTATTTCATAAACTCCTTAATATCTGCACCTGCAATAAATGCCTTATCACCAACACCCGTAATAATTATACATTTAGTTTTATCATTATTTATACTTAAATTAATCCCCTTAGCAATTTCTTCTAAAGTTTTAATGTTCAAGGAATTTAGATTATTAGGTCTATTAATAGAAATAGTCGTAATGTTATTTTTTGTATCAATTAGTAAATTTTTAAATTCCATAATTTATATTTTTGGGAATTTTACCTCAAAAGTGGTCCCCTTATTCTTTTTTGATTTAAATGAAATTGATCCGTTATAAGCTTCTAATATACTTTTGATCATTGATAATCCTAACCCCATGCCACTTGATTTAGTTGTAAAGTTAGGTTCAAAGATCTTTTCCGTATCAGACTTTGAAATTCCATAACCATTGTCTGAAATTAATATTAACACCTGTTTAGCATTTTGACTTATACTGACTTTAATTTCAGGAATTTTGTTTTCAGGAATTGCTTGAAACGCATTCTTTAGTAAATTGGTTGTGATACGAATTAATTGTGTTCTATCAAAACTGGCTTCTATTTCTTTGTCTTCACATTTAAATTCTATAAAATCTCTATTAAATATGTCCAAAGCAACATCAACTATTTGAATTACATTTAATTTCTCTTTTTTTGGTGTAGGCATTTCAGCAAAATCAGAAAAAGCAGTGGCTATTGAACTCATTGTATCAATTTGCTGAATTAAAGAGTCAGAAAATTCTTTTATTTTTTCTTTACTAAATTCCTGCCCTTTGCTGTAAGATCTTTCAAAAGTTTGGATACTTAATCTCATTGGGGTTAGGGGGTTTTTAATCTCATGTGCTACCTGTTTTGCCATTTCTCTCCACGCTGTCTCTCTTTCACTTTTAGCAAGTTTTACAGCACTTGATTTAAGCTTATCAATCATTGTATTATATGATTCTACAAGAGCAACAACTTCTTTTGGTGTGTTATGATTTTCAATTTTTATATTTTTATCAGTAAGACGTGTTTGTTTAATTGTTTTTCCAATTGCGTCAAGGGACTTTGTAACAAAACTAGAAATAAAAAAGGCTATTACAAATGCCACTAAAATCATATTTCCATGCACAAAGCCAAGCCTGATTAAAAAGCTACTTCTTTCCTCTTTACTCACAGTGTCATCGGCAAAATAAGGAATATAAATAATTCCTAAAGGTTTATTTTCTAAGGATAAAACTAAGTTATATGAAGGTTTAAAATAGCTGTTATTTTTTTCCTCCTGCATATATCTGTTTGATGAGTTTTCAGAAAAAAAATTAAGAATATTTTTATCTAACTCTGTTTTACCGGGTATTCCCTTAATGGCAGTTGAGCTTTTGATTAAAACCCCATCTAAATTATAAAGTTCAAATTCCATATTATGAACATCTGCCATTTCCATGACTGTAGAATCAGATAAAGATTCTAAAGTTAAGGCTAGAGATTTTTTTACTTCGTACTGAATATCAACCAACAAATTTTTCTCTTTTCTCTCAAGTCTGTCTTTGTGATACTCAGAATTTTGTTTATTAAACTGATATAAGGTTACCCCTGCAATCATAATGGATTCGACAACAACAAACACCATCATGTAAAAGAAGATTCTTGAACTTAAGGAGACTTTATTTTCTTTTGATTTTTTCAAATGAAAATTAATTTTAGTTAGTAATAAAATTAACGATTATTTATTTCTCAATTTGATTTAATCAACTAAATCGGGAAAAAGAGGGTTTTATAATTCCTATATTTGCAAAAAACACAAATATGAAAAAAGGATTAAAGTGGCTTGCAGGTACTTCCCTATTTTTTATTTTTTTAATATACTTACTACAGGTTGATTACATATTTAGTGGAATCAAAACTATTTATTTCACAGGAAATAATACAGCATTTATTTCAGATTATAAATACTTTGATAATAGAAAAATAATAGCCTCAAGTCCTGAGCCCTGGTTAATACACAAACAATACAACCAAATTGAAGCGTCTGAAAAACTGAAGGAAATTAATCAAAAAAGAAAAACAAAGTCATTTTTAGTTATTAAAAATGATAGTATAGTTTTTGAAAAATATTATGATGGTTACAGCGAATCAAGTATTTCAAATTCCTTCTCTGTGACTAAGAGTGTTGTTGTAAGTATGTTGTGGAAAGCGATAATGTTAGGATATATTAAGGGGGTTGATCAGCCCGTTAGCGATTTTTTTGATGAATATAAAGTTGGGCTGGCATCTAAGTTGACAGTAGGCAACTTAGCTTCCATGTCCTCAGGAATGGATTGGAGTGAAGAGTACTATTCCCCATTCAATATCACTGCTGAAAGTTATTTCACAAAAGACCTAAGGCCAGTAATATTAAACAGAAAAATAATAAGTGAGCCTGGAAAAATATTTAAATATTTAAGTGGAGATACACAGCTTCTGGGAATGGTAATTGAAAAAGCAACACAATCAACATTAAGCGAATTTTTGGAAAAACATTTTTGGAATCCAATGGGTGCTGAAAATACAGCACTTTGGCAATTGGACAGTGAAAAAAATGGAATGGAAAAGGCCTATTGCTGTTTTTCAGCTTCAGCTAAGGACTTTGCAAGATTTGGAAAACTTTACATTAATCATGGAATGTGGAATAACAAAAAAATATTAGACTCCTCTTACATCAACTTATCTCTAAATCCAGTGTTTGAAAAAAGCCCTTATTATGGATATGGTTGGTGGTTGTATGAATTTAAGGGTAAAAAAGTTTTTACAATGAATGGACACAGAGGACAATTTGTTATTTCTTTCCCAGATGAAAATATAATTATCGTAAGACAAGGTGAATTTAATAATAAAGTTGAAGAAGGTAACGGAGCCAGCGATCTTCAACACTACATCGCAGAAGGTTATAAAATTGCTTCTTCAACAAATTAATTCTTGAGACTAAAAAAACCAATATTAGAAATAAAAAAACTGAGTATTCGTCTCAAGAAAAATCCTGCAAAAAAAATAATTGATGATGTTTCATTTGAGCTATATGAAAATGAAATATTTTCAATAATTGGGGAGTCGGGAAGTGGAAAGAGCCTTATATCAATGAGTATATTAAAGTTGTTAAATATGAACAACTTTTTAATTTCTGGTAATATTCAATTTGAGGGAAATAATTTATTGGATATTGATTACGGCAATATAAAAAATGTTCGGGGTAATAAAATCTCTATGGTTTTCCAAGAGCCTATGACAGCTTTAAATCCTACCATGAAAATTGGAAAACAAATCTTTGAAAGCTACAAAACGCATTTTCCCAATAATTTGATTGAGATAGAAAATAAAATAAATTTTCTTTTAAAAAAAACAAGGTTAAATACCATAAACAACCTTAATGAAAAATATCCACACGAACTTTCTGGAGGACAGCAACAAAGAGTAATGTTAATTATGGCTCTGTCATGTAGTCCAAAAATTTTAATTGCAGATGAACCCACAACAGCTCTAGATATTACAATTCAAAAAGAAATAATCTTAATATTAAAAGAGTTACAGAAAACCGAAAACCTTTCGATAATATTTATTTCTCATGATTTGGGTTTAGTAAATAAGTTTTCTGAAAGGTTATTAATCTTAAAAGCTGGAAGAATCGTTGAACAAGGAAAAAATGAATTGATATTTAGATCTCCAGAAGAAAAATACACCAAAGGATTAATTTCTCTCTACGCCAAAAACAAAAAAATAAACTTAAAAATTTCTGATTATAAAAATCAAAAAATATTATCGGTGAGAAACTTATATAAATATTATTCAACATCTAAAGGTTTGTTTTCTAATAAAAATGATTTCTGTGCACTAAAAAATATAAATTTTGATGTTTTCGAAGGCGAAACATTGGGAGTAATTGGAGAGTCTGGAAGTGGCAAGAGTACTCTTTCAAATATTTTATTAAAAGTATGTAATATTGATCAAGGAAATGTGTATTACAAAAAACAAAAAATATCTGAATTGAATGGAGAAAAATTAGATGAATTCAGAAATCAGGTTCAGGCAATTTTTCAAGACCCCTCCGCTTCATTAAATCCAAATCAAACCGTAGAAAAGATTTTGTCAGAAGGTATAAGTTACCATAAGATTTTACAATCAAAAAGTCAAATAAAATCCAGAGTAATTGAGCTGCTTGACAATGTAAACTTGAATGAAGGTTATTTAAAAAGATATCCTCATCAGCTTTCAGGAGGGCAAAAACAAAGACTTTGTATTGCTAGAGCAATTAGTTTAAATCCAAAATTAATAATCTGTGATGAAGCTGTCTCAGCCTTAGATATTTCTACTCAACATACCATCATCAAACTTTTAAACAATCTAAAAAAACAGTTGAAATTAAGCTATATTTTTATAACACATGATCTTTCTGTGGCTAGGCTGATTGCAGATAGAATATTGGTCCTAAAAAAAGGGGAAATAGTAGAACTAAATAGCGCCGAAAAAGTTTTCAAGAGCCCAAAAAATAGTTACACAAAAAAACTCATTTCTGTGCTGCATTAATAATTATGATTTAAAAATCAATATCCTGAATCTCTTGATCAGTAGTTTTTCCAGAACCAATACTGTCAATCACAAACTGATTACAGTCAAGCTTAATATTCAAAATCTCTGGTTTTTCGAATGGCTCTTGAGAAATCATAAGTGTTGAGTCAAGATAAATATTTCTCATATAGTTTGCCCATATTGGTAACGCCATTGTTGCCCCTTGTCCGTATGCAATATCTTCAAAATGTATTGCTCTATCCTCAGCGCCAACCCAAACACCAGTAACCAAATTAGGAACCATTCCAATGAACCATCCATCACTCTGATTTTGAGTTGTTCCAGTTTTACCAGCGATAGGATTTTTAAATTCATAAGGGTAACCTGTAACAACTTTTTGATATGCTCTATTATATTCATCTGCACCAACTGTTCTAAGCCTTGTACCCGACCCAGCAGTGGTCACGCCCTCTAATAAATTTACAGTAACATATGCTGCTTCCTCACTTAAGACATCTTTTATTTTAGGATTTGATTGAAAAAGAATTGTTCCGTTTTTATCTTCAATTTTTTCAATAAAAGTAGGAGTTGTATAAACCCCTTTATTAGCAAAAGTGGAATATGCTGCTACCATTTCATAAACACTTAAGTCGGGAGTTCCAAGGGCTATTGATGGAACAGGAAAAATTTTCTGTTCAATACCCAAGTCCTTGGCAAGGTTTGCAACAATCCTTGGTCCAATTCTATCAATCAACCTGGCTGTTACAGTGTTTACAGAATTCGCAAGAGCATTCTTTAAAGTTCTTGTTTTTCCATATTTATCTCCTGAATTTTTTGGACACCATTTTTCAATATTCCCAAATTTATTTTTTTCTACACAAAATTGACTATCAGGAAAAGTATCACACGGTGAAAGTTTTAATTGATCAATAGCTGCTGCGTAAACAAAGGGTTTAAAAGTTGAGCCAATTTGACGTTTTCCTTTTTTTACCATATCATATTGAAAATGCCTATAATTCATACCTCCAGCCCATGCCTTAATTTTTCCGTTTGTGGGGTCCATTGACATCATCCCAGGTCTAAAAAAAGATTTATAATACTTCATTGAATCGATGGGAGTCATAACTGTATCTATTTCTCCATTCCATGAAAAAACTGACATTTTCACAGGCTCATAAAATGATTCTTTAATCTCTTCTTCATTTTTACTTAAATCATATTTCATTTTTCTCCACCTTTCAGATCTTTTCATTGACAACCTTAAAATAGTATCAACAGCTCCTACAGTTAAATCTCTAAAAGGAGCAATGGAGTCATCAACTTGTTCATTTTGTTCAAAAAATTCTTTTTGCAGCCTTGGCATATGCAGGCTTATAGCTTCTTCAGCAATTTTTTGCATCTCATAATTTATAGTTGTATAAATTTTTAATCCATCCGTGTTTAAATTGTATTTAGATCCATCTGGCTTTCTGTTTTCATTAGAATTTACCCAACTTTTCATATAGGATCTCAAAAATTCCCTGAAATAAGTTGCAAGCCCCTCACGATGAGATTCTGGAGTATACTTTAAATTCAGGGGTTCCATTTTCAATGAATCAACTATTTCTTTGTGCAAATAATTGTATTTTTTCATTTGATTTAGAACAACATTTCTTCTGTTTTTTACGCCAATGGGGTTTCTATGTGGTCGTGGATTATATAAAGAAGAGTTTTTAAGCATACCTACAAGAATTGCAGACTCATTTAAATTAAGCTCAATTGGTTCTTTACCAAAATAAATCCTTGCTGCACTTCTTATACCATCAGCATTATTATTAAAGTCATATATATTTAGGTATTGAGCAATAATTTCATCTTTGGTATATTGTCTTTCCAAACGAACAGCGATAATATATTCTTTAATTTTTTGGGAGATCCTTTCAATCATATCCCTTGATCCTTCCCCGGTAAATAGTTGTTTAGCTAACTGCTGAGTAATTGTACTGCCCCCTCCATCTTTACCAAATTTTATAATTGCACCAAATGTCCTTTTAAAATCTATACCACTGTGTGAATAGAATCTTATATCTTCCGTGGCAATTAAGGCATCAACAAGATGGGTAGGTAGTTCTTCAAATGTTACAGGTGTTCTGTTGTCATTAAAGTAGTACTTACCTAAAGTTTTATTGTCAGATGAAATTATTTCAGATGCCAACTTAGTTTTTGGATTCTCTAATACTTCAAGGTCTGGCATATCACCGAAACCTCCAGCTGAAGCAAAATAGAAAAGCCCCAAAATAACAAAAATTGGTGTTATAACTATTAGCCAAAGAATAAAAGAATAAAATCTAAATTTTTTTTTTGAAAGTTTTTTACTTTTTGACATATTATTTGTCTTTTTCAAATTTATATCCTACGTCTAAAACTCCTTCCAGCTTTTCAATTCCAATTGTTTCATTTACATTTCTCATAGCATGTTCAATATTAATAAAATAATTTTCTTTTGGCATAAGTTGAAAATCAATTTTATGAGGTAAATTTAATTCGTGAATATTAATCATTTTGGAACCAATAAGTTTTCCGAAATTATCAGCAACCTCATACTCAATTGTATCCCTAGAAATTGTTTCACTAGAATTACTAACAGTAATTATTACGAAAATATTGTTATATCTATATTTTTCATTAAGTCTTAAGGTCAAATAAGAATTAGTATGTGTTAATTTATCATCATTTTGAAAGTAAAAATTTTGAATAGAATCTTTTTGCCAGGCTCCCTTAATTGAATTGTATTTAATAAAAACCGGGTTGGGCTCACATGAGACGATACAAATAAACATTAAACATATTAATACTTCTCGCATCATTTAATCAATTCGTGAAACTTTTATTGTTCGGCCCTTTTTAAAAATATCGTGCTTTGTTTTTTTACCCTTTCTCAGTAACTTTTGTTTATCTAAAGGTTTCCTAAAGGTTTCTCTACATTCATAAGAGCAACAATTTTCCATTATTTCTTTACAATCATTGCATTGGATGAATAATAAATGACAGCCATCATTGGCACAATTGGTGTGAATGTCAAAAGGGGTTCCGCATTGATGGCAATTTGCAATAACTTGTTTGCTAACTTCTTCAGCCATTCTACCGTCGAAAACAAAGTTTTTTCCGATAAAATTATTTTCTAAACCCTGCTCTTTGACTTGTTTTGCATATTCTATAATTCCACCCTCGAGCTGGTAAACATTCTGAAAACCTTTATGTTTAAAATAAGCGCTTGCTTTTTCACATCTTATTCCGCCTGTACAATACATTAATAATTTCTTATTTTTTTTGTTCTTTAGAATATCTCTTTCAATTATACTTAACGAGTCTCTAAAAGTATCAACATCAGGACAGATTGCTTCTCTAAAGTGTCCAATTTCACTTTCATAGTGATTTCTCATATCCAATACAATAGAGTTTTTATCTTTCATATGATTATTAAACTCTTTTGCATTTAAATGTTCTCCTTTTTTTGTTACATCAAAAAAATTATCATTTAATCCATCCGCAACAATTTTATTTTTTACCTTAATTTTTAGCTTTAAAAAAGATTTTAAATTGTGTTGTAATGCTACATTAATTCGAAGATCCTTCAAAAAATAAATTTTCATTAAATGATTTGAAAATATATTCAAATTTTTCTTAGGTAAAGAAAGTTGGGCATTTATACCCTCATTTGCAATATAAGTTCTTCCCAAAACATCAATGCTATTCCAAAAAATGAAAAGATCATCTCTAAGTTTTGAAGGGTTTTTTATACTTGCATATTTGTAGAATGACAATGTAATTCTCTCTAAATTTGAAGCCTCTAATATTTTTTCCCTCTCATTAGAGCTGAGTTTGTTGTACAGTTGCATGCTATACTGTTTTAATTAATTACAAAAGTAGATAAAAAAGATAAAAATCATCCTTTCTTATATTGTATTGTGTTAAAAGATGTCATAAATTAGTAATGAAAATTAACTACTATGGGTAACGAAAAAGAAGACAAACTTAAAGCCTTAAAATTAACGCTTGACAAACTGGATAAAACATACGGAAAAGGAACCGTAATGAAAATGGGTGATAGACCAGATGAAAATGTTGAGGCCATTTCATCTGGATCCATTGGACTTGACTTAGCTTTGGGTGTAGGCGGTTACCCCAAAGGCAGGGTTGTTGAAATTTACGGACCCGAATCCTCTGGAAAAACAACGCTAACATTACATGCAATTGCTGAATGTCAAAAAAAAGGTGGCATAGCTGCTTTCATTGATGCTGAACATGCTTTTGACAGGTTTTATGCAGAAAAATTAGGTGTAGATATAGAGAATCTTATCATCTCTCAGCCTGATCATGGTGAACAAGCTTTAGAGATTGCTGATAACTTGATCCGCTCTGGCGCAATTGATATGGTCATTATTGATTCAGTCGCTGCTCTTACGCCAAAAAGTGAAATTGAAGGTGAGATGGGTGACTCTAAAATGGGATTACATGCAAGACTAATGTCTCAGGCATTAAGAAAACTAACAGGCTCAATCAGTAAAACTAATTGCACAGTTTTTTTTATTAATCAATTAAGAGAAAAAATTGGAATCATGTTTGGAAATCCAGAAACTACAACAGGTGGAAATGCACTTAAGTTTTATGCTTCCATAAGAATTGATATACGAAGATCAACTCAAATTAAAAGCAGTGATGGAGCAGTAATTGGGAATAAAACTAGGGTAAAAATTGTAAAAAATAAAGTTGCTCCGCCATTCAAATTAGCTGAATTTGATATTATGTATGGGGAAGGTATCTCAAAGGTTGGAGAAATAATTGACCTTTGTGTTAATGCTGAAATTATTAATAAAAGTGGATCATGGTTTAGTTATGAGGGAACCAAATTAGGTCAGGGAAGAGATTCTGTAAAAGCTTTGCTTAATGATAATCCTGATCTTTGTGAAACACTTGAAAAAAAATTAAAGGAAATTTTTTAAGAGGTCTCCAAATCTGAAAGTATTAAACGCCTTACTTTGTTACATAATGTATTGACATCTTTTCTTGTCATATTCTCAGTAATTATTGGATCGTGAATTTTAACCCTCAATTGGCCAGGGCTTCCCTTTGATCCAGCTAAAAGACCACCGTAACTCCAAGGAAATCTTTTCTTATTATCTAAAAATGTCATGGGGACAATAGGTATTTTATGGTCGATTGCTATAGAAAATGCACCATGTTTGAATGGCCCCAAGTTTACATCAAGTGAGGGCACCGTACCTTCAGGAAAAATCACTATACTAATCCCTTCCTTTAATTTTTTTTCGGTTTGTACAAACACATTTTTTTTGCTTTCGTTACTTGACCGATCAACTAAAATCATAGTTTTTTTATAGACATAACCAAAAAATGGTATTTTTTCTAATTCTTTTTTCCCTATGAAAACTAAAGGATGATTTCTAATAGATGAAACCATTAACATGATATCAATCATTGAAACATGATTAGCAACAAAAATATAAGGTGATCCAGGAGACAAGTTAATTTTCCTTTCAACTTTTGGGAACATTCCCATTCCAAATAAGACTAAATCAGACCAGAATACAGCCATTTTAGAAAATTTTTTAAATAATTTTGGATTTAGAGCAACAAAGAAGAATGATGGAAATAAAATTAAAATTGTGAGAACTAATACTAATAAATAAAACCAAATATTATAAAACGTCCAAAAAATATATTTCAATGCCTTCACAAGTTTCAAAACTAATTAATTTATTTTAATAAAAGGGTTAACTTTGTTTTATGGGTGAAAAATTAAAGAGAATTCTAACAGGCGTACAAAGTACGGGGGTTCCTCATCTTGGCAATATTTTAGGAGCTATTATTCCTGCTATTGAATTTTCAAAAAAAGAAAATATTAAAAGCTATTTGTTTATTGCAGATTTTCACTCTTTGACTCAAATTAAAAACTCTGAAGAATTAAAGAAAAACACATTATATACTGCTGCAGCTTGGTTAGCTTGTGGATTAAACCCAGACAAAACAGTATTCTATAAACAAAGTGATATTCCACAGGTTTCTGAACTAGCTTGGTACTTAAGCTGTTTTTTTCCGTTTAAAAGACTATCATTAGCACATAGCTTCAAAGACAAAAAAGATAGGCTAGATGATGTCAACGTAGGGTTATTTAACTATCCCATGCTTATGGCAGCTGACATATTAATGTATGATGCTGATGTAGTTCCAGTAGGAAAAGATAACCTTCAGCACTTAGAAATTACCAGAAACGTGGCTAACAGATTCCATAATGTTTTTGGAAATACATTTACATTACCTGTCGGCCATTTACAAGATGATACAAAACTAATTACTGGAACAGATGGAGCAAAGATGAGCAAGAGTAAGAATAATATAATTGATATTTTTGCAGACGAAAAAGTTCTAAAAAAACAAATTATGTCAATAAAAACGGACTCCACAGCAATTGAGGATTCTAAAGATTGGAAAAACTGTAACCTATTTAAAATTTATAGACTACTTGCAAAAAAAGATGAAATTGAATCAATGAAAAGAAATTATGAACTTGGGGGGTATGGATATGGTCAGGCTAAAAAAGAACTACTTAATCTGATACTAAAAAAATATGAAATTGAGAGGGAAAGGTTTCAGCATTATATAGCAAACGCAGACAAAGTTGAAAAAATATTAAAAGATGGTGCAAAAAAAGCAAATGTAACTGCTAATAAAGTTTTGAATAGAGTGCGTAAAAAATTAGGTTATTAAATAAAGAGTTTAATATTTTTTATATATTGATATATATTATTTTGAAATGAAATTCAACAACCATGTTTTTCCGTTATTAAAAGAATGCGACTGTGTTGTAATTCCAAATTTTGGATCTTTTGTTTGCAGAAATATCTCCGCAAAATTTAGTGAAAATCGTTCAAAGCTACTCCCTCCAAATAAAGAAATTGTATTTAACAAAAACTTGAAAAAAAATGACGGGGTTTTGGTAAAAAATATTTCAGAATTAAAAAATATTTCATACTCTGACGCAGAAGAAAAAATTAATTCATGGGTTAAGAAAACTAATAAGAAAATTAACAAGGGCAAAAGTATTGCATTTGAAAACATTGGTTCCTTAAGAAAAATTGACAAGAATTTCATTTTTGAGCCAAACCATAATAGTATATTTCTTAAAAGCTCTTACGGTTTGTCGGCAGTGGATACTGTACAAATAAATAAAACAAAAATAATTAAGCCTTCTTTTAATAATACAATGCTTAAATACGCTGCAATTTTAATTTTGTTTGTTTCCTTTTCTGCAATTGCTTTAAATTCTTATTTTGATTCTGTAAAAAATTTTAACGAAAACTCTTACTTAGTTGCAAGCAAAGAAGTCAGTAAAAAAATTCAAAGAGCAACTTTTAGTATAAACCCTATTATTCCCTTGGTTACTTTACCTATTGAAAAGAAATATGGAAATTTTCATATTATTGCCGGATCATTTAGGTTCGAAGAGAATTCACTAAAAATGATTAATTTATTAAAGAAAAAAGGTTTTATTGAAGCAAGAAAAGTCGGCGTGAACCCATATGGACTAATTCAAGTTGCTTACAACAGTTATGATTCTGTCGAACGAGCAAGAGCGGCCCTTGAGCTACTAAGAGACGCCGAAGATGAGAATGCTTGGCTTCTTATAAAAAATTAGGTTAGCCCAAAATGCCTACAAAAAGAAAAACGCCTAAAGACTCTTTAACCATTCTTACAGATACTGTTCTGCCTGGAGAAACAAATGCAATAAATAATTTATTTGGTGGAGAGCTCCTTGCAAGAATGGATAGAGCTGCTGCAATTTCAGCTAAAAGACACTCTAAACAATTTGTTGTTACATCATCTGTTAATAATGTATCATTTGGAATGCCTATACCACTTGGAAGCACAGTGACTATAGAAGCAAAAGTATCCAGAGCATTTAATTCTTCAATGGAAGTATATATAGATGTTTGGATTGACAATAGTAATGGAGAAAAAATCAAAGCTAATGAAGCAATTTATACATTTGTTGCTGTAGACAAAAATGGACGTCCAACAAAAATTGATAAAATTTTTCCAGAAACTAGTATCGAAAAAGAAAGATATGAAGCAGCTCTTAGAAGAAAGCAGCTTAGCTTAGTTCTTGCTGGTAAATTGAGTGTTAACGAAGCTACTGAACTAAAAGCTTTATTTTACTAATTACATTTTGTAAATCCAGCTTGCAGGGTTTTGTGGAGTCCCTTCTTTAAAAATACTAAAACTTAAAATTGTTTGTTTTGTGATTTTGTCTGTTGTAATCTCGCCTATTTTCTGTTTTAGCTTAACCTTTTCTCCTTTTTTGACAAAAATTGCTTCGAGATTTTTATATGCTGTGAAAAAACTACCGTGCTGAATTAAAACTGTATATAAATTATTTTTTGATAAAATAACTGAATAAACATTACCCTCAAAAATTGATCTTGCATATGAGTTTTCTGATGTTCTTACTCTTACTCCATTACTCTGAATTGTAGCTGTTTTAACAATAGGATGGGGTTGCTTCCCAAAGCCAAGAACCACATAGCCCTTTTCAACAGGCCAAGGCAATTTCCCTTTATTATTATTAAAATTTTTTGAAATTAGTTTTGCCTCAGCCGTCAATTCAAATCCTTTTTTCTTACTTCTTGATTTTGCTAAAGCATCAGCTATAATCTTTTGAATCTTAGCATCAATTTCTCTGGACAATTTTTGTTTAGAATTTATTTGTTGAATATAACTCGTTTGATTTTGATTAATTCGAAAAACTAATTCGTTTAGATTTAAAAGCTCCAAATCCAATTCTTTTCTTATTAGCTTGTTTTCTTTTATTAGAAGCTCCTTACCTGTTTTTTGTGAATCCAATAAAATAATTGTTCTATTAATTTCTGACGTTGTGATATCTAATCTTGATAATATTTTGGATTGATAATTTGCATATTGTTTAAAATATTGGATACGTTTAAATGCCTGGTAAAATGATGAGGAAGAAAAAATATATTTTATTTTATTTAAACTTGACTTTTTCTTGTAAGATTTGAGAATCATTTTTGAAAGTTCATCTTTCAGGCTAGTTTCTCTGTCTTTTAAGCTTCTAAACTTTATTTCATTTTCCTCAATATTTGAAACAATTAGATTCAGCTGATCATTCATGTTTTCTATTAGCCTCTCTTGTAAACTAGTCTTATATTTTACATCTTCTGCATTAGACAGAATTAGCTTTTTTTCCTTTTTAGAGTTAGATAGTTTGTTTTGAATTTTTGCTATCTCAGTCAATAAATCTTTTTTTTGTTTCTCTAAACTTGATTTATTTTGAGCAACTCCCTGAAAACAAAATGCAAAAACAATTATTAA
>CENP01089746.1_pt1 | contig 22592 bp, 22 predicted proteins | sample 361281 | NCBI WGS metagenome assembly CENP01 (sample SAMEA2591122, study PRJEB7988) | marine metagenome | biome: marine biome (ENVO:00000447); feature: deep chlorophyll maximum layer (ENVO:xxxxxxxx); material: saline water (ENVO:00002010), including plankton (ENVO:xxxxxxxx) | depth 70 m | reverse complement strand
ATAATAACCGATCCAGCGAAACTACCGGGCGAGTGGTGGAATTATTTGGTAAATCCGATTGTAGGTTATTATATACCAAAGACAACTATTTATAGGAAGTAAAATTATACTTTACTTAAGTGTTATTTTCTTATAAATATTTACAATGACCTTTTGCGGTTTAATGGTCAATTTTTGTTAGCATCTAAATATAAAGCAAACTCTTTATTAAAAGCATCATCTGAGAAAATTGCTTGGATTTCAACTATTTTGTTTTCTTTCCATTTATACCCAAAAAAACTAGGATTAGATAACGTGTCTCCTGTTATCTTAGAAACACCTGACCAATCAGACCATTGACTAGTCCAAACTTCCCCGTAACTTTCTTTATATCTGCCACCAGCATTTTTAATGTCAGAACCAATGTAATTTACAGTTTCAATCCATCCATCAGGGAAACTAATATTACTAAACATTGCATGATGAATATTACCAAGATTCTCGAATTCATCTTTAGTCATTTCTTGCTGATTAAATTTTATAGAAGCATCATCTGATACAATACTCGCATCAAAATTATTATCAACATAACTTTTCATCATGAGAGAAACCATCTTACCCTTGTCATCATTAACAGTTATTGTTGAAGTAGGTTCAACCTTTTTTTCGGCACAACTAAAAAGGATAAAAGTTGTTAATATTAAGATTTTTTTCATTTTAAATTAATTTACAATTAATATTTACTAATATACAAAGAAGTTGAAGAAAATAAATAAGAAATTTTGAAGATGGTTTTTATGATTGGAAGATTGTTATTCTATGTTATTTTAAATTAATCGAGTTCATAAATCGAAAAACTTACTCGAATGTTTTTCTCATATGGTTACTCAGATTATACACTAATTTTTTTTTAATTCTTACATAAAATTTTATTGTTTATACAACATTTGTATATACAATTATATTATATTTACATTATAAAAAAAAGAAAATGATTTGTAATTGTGGAAACACCCAAAATCCCAGCGGATTTTGTGACGTTTCACACTCAAATTAAATTATACTATTTGGTTTGTGTGGGGGTGCGTTATTGCTATGAAGAGGAAAAAATAACATTTCGACCCCCACCTTACCTACTATCAAACCCTCAGAAGGTTATAATTTTTACCTTTTTAAACTTATCATTTACAAAACGTAAGTAGAACCATTTTCTTTAATTTTTCCAATTCAACCCGAACGATAAAACAATTTTTATTAACATAATTAGTTATCATAGAGAGATTATTATAAAACTACTCTTACCAAAAACCAAACCCAAGCTATAATTAATAGAGTACCACCTATAGGAGTTATAGGCCCCACCCATTTCATTTTATTCTTTTTAATAGATTGTAAAGACAGTACAAAAATACTTACTGAAAAAAATAGGGTGCCTATTATGAAAAACATTGCTATCCATTTTTTACCTTCTATAGGCATAAAGGATAATATTAACAAAGCTAGACCGTGGTAAATCATATATCTTACTCCAACTTCGAAAGATTGCAATGCTGTTTCTGGAATTATTTTTTTAAAAAAATGAGCTCCAAATGCACCTAATATAACAGACAGAAGGGAAAAAATTATTCCAAAAAGTGCAATAAATTTCATGAAATTAAATTACAAAAACCTTAATTAAGCTATATAATTTTCGATTCTTAAAAGTTAAAAAATCATGTTTTATCGATCAAAAAGTTCTTCAAGTGATATTATCCTGTTTTCTTCAAATGATTTTTTAGCTGCCTCTGCTAAAAACAAAGCATTCAATCCATCTTCACTATTATTTGGAATTTGTTTTTTTTCTAGTAAGCAACTAATAAACTTTTTCAATATCATTATATAAGAACTTGAATAACGTTCAATAAAAAAACCCAAAGGAAGTGATGTGTGAATTCCCTTTGAATCTGACAAAACATTACCATCGACAAGTTTATTTTTACTTGAAACCATTCCTAAATCTCCAAATACCTCTACTCGCTGATCATAGCCATAAGCTGATTTCCGACTATTATCTATAGAAGCCATTGATCCATTTTCAAAAGTTAGAGTTGTGATGGCGGTATCTAAATCTCCCATTTTCTTAATCTCCGGATCTCCAAAAACTGTTCCAGAAGAGTAAACCGAAATAACTTTTTGTTGATTTAAAAAACAAGCCATATCAAAGTCATGAATTGCCATATCAAGAAATAATCCACCTGAGGATCTGATGTAATTAATTGGAGGTGGCGCTGGATCTCGACTTGTGATTTTTATAATTTGTGGTCCACCAATTACTCCACTTTCAATATCAGATTTTAATTTTAAGATATTGGTGTCGTAACGTCTATTAAACCCAACCATAAAGGGGATTTTATTTATTTTAATAATTTTATTTAATTTTTTAACTTTTTCTAGTGATAGATCAATTGGTTTTTCACAGAAAATTGCCTTTTTAGCCTCGACAGCTTGTATTATGTGGTCTGAATGTACTGAAGTAGGAGATGAAATTATGACAGCATTAATTTCATTGTCATTCATCATTAGATTAAAATTTTCATAGATTTTTTTTACCCCCCTTTCGTTGGCCCATTTAATATTTTCTTCATTTAAATTCGAAAGAGCAATTATAGATGCATTTTCACAACTTAATCTAATATTTTCAAAGTGAATTTTTCCAATTCTTCCTAATCCAACTAATCCAAACTTAATATGTCTCATGATTCAAGGAGATAGGCATCTTATAAAACTACAAGTAGTTAATTCCAAAAAATAAACCAATTGATGCTCCAAACAGTAATGCTAGCGTAATTACAATATTAGATGATTTTTTATCCGAATAAAGCCTAGATGCTAATTGATTTAAAAAGCCTAGTTGTTTTGGATAAATTGATTTATCATCTAATGACCTATATATCTTTAATGCTTTTTGAATTATAACTATACCCAAAACTTCTAACAAAATAACTGTTATTAAATAATAAATTTCAGTATTTGAATCAACAGGACTAGCTAACAAAATTATAATACCAGAGAAAATAGCTACATAGGCATAAATTATAGTTTTCCAAAAGTCTTTCTTAGTTTTCATTTCATTTAAGTGAAATATGTAAATATATTATTGTTAAATTAACGAATAATATTATGATTCTATGACTCTCATTTTAAAAATATTCAAAAACAATAACTACTTAAAGATACTTGTCTTTTCAATTTTATTGAACTCTTGTTCATCAAATGGAAAATCAAAAATTTACTCTGAAGAATTAGAGACCCTTATTTCTTATGTTCAAGATAAAAGTGATTTTAATTATTCTATAAAGGATACTATAAAATATAAAGGAGCCTCTGTTTATAGAGTTAAAATGAATTCTGGCAGGTGGTTAACAACAGAATTGGTTGATGAACCTATTTGGTGGCACTGGGTCGATATAGTAATACCTGATACTCTAGACACCTCAAATTCATTGCTTTTTATAGGTGGAGGATCAAAATTTGATAATGATCTATTTTTAGATAGTCTAAGTATTCAAACGGCGATTGAAACAAAATCAATAATTAGCCATATAAGCAATATCCCTTACCAGCCCCTCAAATTTATATCAAGTGATTCCATCGAAAGGTATGAGGATAATTTAATAGCATATGGCTGGAATAAGTTTCTTCAAGGAAAAGCCAAAAAAGAAGATGCAGAATGGTTAGCAAGGTTTCCGATGACACGTGCAGTAGTAAGAGGGATGGATGTTATTCAAGAGATCACTTCCAGCAAAGGAAATGCTGTAAAAAAGTTTTTTATATCTGGAGCATCAAAAAGAGGTTGGACGACATGGACTACAGCCGCAGTAGATAATAGAGTTATGGGCATGGCTCCATTGGTAATTGATCTTTTAAATTTAGTTCCTTCTTTTGATCATCATTATAAGGTTTATGGTGATTGGACACCAGCTGTTAATGATTATGTTGAATTTCAAATTATGGACTGGATGAATACAGAAGAGTTTAAAAAACTCATGAACTATGTTGAACCTTATCAATTCAAGGAGCTTTTTACAATGCCTAAATTAATTGTAAATGGTACTATTGATGAATTCTTTGTAACAGATTCATGGAAATTCTATTGGGAAGATATTCCTGACAAAAAATATCTTCAATATGTTCCAAATGGAAATCACGGCTTAACTGAAGGTTATCGATATAAAAATGTCTTTTCTTTTTACGACAGACTTATTCATTATAGAGATTTACCAGAAATGGAGTGGCATATTAAAAAAGGTGTGTTTCACTTAAATCTAGGAATAGATACTCCACACAGCATAAGTCTATGGAAGATAAATAATCCAAATTCAAGAGATTTTAGAATATGGGAAGTTGGTAGAAACTGGGAAAAGATAAAGATAAAAAATAATGACTCAGGTAAGTACGAGATAATCGCTCCTGATGGTGAAGGCTTTACTGCTTCACTCGTTGAGGTTATCTTTTATCCAGATTCTGAAACACCAATAACTTTGACAACAGGCACTCAAGTTTTACCTAACAAATATTTATTTTCATCCTATAAATCAAAAATTAAAACAAAAGAAGAGGGTAAATAAATTTGGCCCCGAAAGTATAATTTATTTGTTTGGTGCAGAAAATAAAAAGTCTTAAACTTTAGTATTATATATATCTGTAACTCGAGAACAACTTAATTGTTCCATAATTTGTTTTAATTGTGTTTTAAGCATTGATATTGTATGATTTCCACCCTTTTTCCCTAGAGCAGACACACCGTACATAAAAGTTCGTCCCATAAAACTAAAATCAATACCAGTTGACATCGCACGAGCAACATCAGCACCACCTCGGATTCCACTATCCATCATCAAAGTTATTTTATCCTTATACAAAGGCGCTATAGTTTTTATAGAATCAATAGTTGCTTGGCCAACATCTACTTGGCGTCCACCATGATTTGAAACAATTACTCCGTCCAGCCCCAATTGACAAGCAATCTCTACATCTTGAACGGACTCAGCTCCTTTTAAAACAAGTTTTCCCTTCCATAAATCACGAATCTTTTTAATTTTTTCTCTATTTAATCGCCCTGAAAAAGTAGCATCCATAAATTTAGCCAATTGACTAAGGTTTAATTTTTTAGGCATGTAAGGTTTTAATATTTCAAAACTTGGTTGCCCATTAATAATAGTTTGAAATAACCAATGAGGTCGTTTAATTGTATTAACAATATTTGTGAGTGTCATTTTAGGAGGCATAGATAATCCGTTACGAATATCTCTAGGACGATAACCAAAAGATGGAACATCTGCAAGTATAACGAGAACTGGACATTCAGCTACTTCAGCTCTTTTTAAAATATCCTTAGTAATACTTTCTTCAGCTGGATGATATAGTTGAAACCAAGCTTTGCCTTCAGTAATTTCCGCAATCCTCTCAATACTTGCAGTCGTAACAGTACTTAAAACAAAAGGAATATTGTGATCATATGCGGCCTTAGCTAGTATTTCTGGTGACTTTGGCCACATAAGTCCTTGTAAACCGATTGGCGAAATACCAAAAGGGGCGTCATAAATATGCCCAAAAAGTTTGGTTTTTAAACTTGGTCTATTGTAATCTACTAAATATCTAGGTTTAAGTTCAATATCCCTAATCCTTTGTGTATTTTTTTTTAGATTCACATCATCATTACAACCACCTTCCAGATACTCAAATGCAAACTTTGGGATCTTAGATCTAGATCTTTTCCGTAAGTCAGACACCGAGGGATATTTATAATTTATTTCATGTTTCATAGTTGTGGTTCATTTAAGTCATAAATCTTATCCATCAGTACCCATTTCACTCCGGGCTTTGAATTTGGAAGTGATTGTTGAAATTCCCACATTAGAGTTTCCCACTCTTCTACTTTTGGATTACTACCATCTAGCTTCGCTTTTTTATTAAATGAGAATGATTTATCAACTTCTAAAATCATAAAAAGTCTATTTCCAGTAATGAATATTTCAGCATTTACAATTCCTGAATCTTTAAGACTTTTATTTATTTCTGGCCATACATTTTTATGATACTTTACATAAGCATTTATTTTTTCTTTTTCGTCTTTTAGATCCAATGCCAAACAATATTTTTCCAACTTATCAGTCATTATTTTTTATACTTAAGTACCCTGTCTAAATGTGTATATCCACCGTCTACATGCAATAATTGACCCGTAGTGTGACTAGATCTTTCTGAAAGTAAAAACGCAACAGCATTAGCAATTTCAGTTGTTGTTGTCATGCGCTGCTCTAAAGGAATTTTATCTGTTATAGATTTCAACTTTTCTTTTGGATTTTCGAAAGTCTTAATCCATTTTTCATAAAGTGGTGTGTAACATTCAGCAACAATAATAGAGTTTACTCGAATCCCATAGGGTAATAACTCAATTGCCCATTCCCTTGTAAGAGCATTGCGTCCTCCATTAGCTGCCGCATAACCTGATGTACCTCCTTGTCCAGTGTCAGCAACTTTGGAACTAATATTTACTATTACACCTTTATTTTTCTTTAGTTCAGGTAATACCAAATGTCCCATCATGTAATAATGAGTTAAATTACGTTTAATTGACTCCATAAATTGAACATAATTTCCAGATTCTAATCCAACACTGTCATTAATTCCCGCATTATTTACAAGACCATCAATTCGACCATACTTTTCCAAAATCTCTTTAACAGCTATTTCACATTGCTTGGGTTCGGTTAACTCTGCAAATGCATAACCAACTTTTAGATTCTTCTTTGTTAATTCATAAATTAATTTTTCTATACTTGGCTTGTTTCTCCCAACCATAACAGGAAATGCAGCTTCTTTTGCTAATAAAGACACTATACCTTCCCCTATACCTTTTGAGCCTCCTGTTACAATAATAATTTTATTTTTTAACCCTAAATCCATATTACAGATTATATATTTTAATAGCATTAATACCCATAACTTGAGCTTTTATTTCAGCTGAATACATACTAAGGTAATCATTAATCAGCGTAAATACTTTTTTATAATCTGCTGCAAGAAGACACACAGGCCAGTCCGAACCAAATAGAAGTCTATTGGCACCAAATGAATTAAAGACATGACTCATGAAAGGCTCAAAATCTTTGTCTTCAAAAACAAAATCTTTTGTTTCAGTTACCATGCCAGAAATCTTACAGCTTACATTTTCAAATTTTGATAAAGCTTTGATATCAGCCTTCCACTTTTGTGTAATAGGCTTTGAAATATTTGGTTTGGCAATATGGTCTAAAATAAATTTTTGTTTGGGAAATTTTTTGACTAAAGATATAGCAGCTGGAAGTTGATGAGAAAAAATAAGAATGTCATAAGTAAGATTATACTTGGAAAGTTTGCTGATCCCACGTTGAACATCTGATCGAAGAAAATAATCATCTTTTTCTGCTTGCGCAATATGACGTACTCCCTTAAATAATGAATTAGACGTATAATGCATAAGTTGAGATTCAATACCTTTGGCAGTTAAATCAACCCAGCCAACAACACCTTTTATAAAAGGATTTTTTTTAGCACAGGTCAATAAAAATTCTGTTTCTAAATGAGATTGATCCGCTTGAATTGCTATACAGCCGTCTACTCCATTTTTCAAAAGAATGGGTTTTAAATCTTTTGGAAGAAAATGTTTTCGGATGACTCCCATAGAGTCATCAATCCATAAATCTCTTTCAGGATTATAGTTCCAAAAATGCTGATGACTATCAATAATCATTTATATGCTTTGCATAATTGCTTTGATGTCCCTAAACCTTTAATACCTAATTCAACTTCATCACCAGGTTTTAAATATTTTGGAGGATTTAAGCCTAAACCAACTCCAAAAGGTGTTCCCGTAGAAATAATATCTCCTGGAAGCAGGGTCATAAACTGACTAATATGACTTACTATCTCTTGAACATCAAAAATAAAGTCTGAAGTATTACTTTTTTGAACAATTTCTCCATTTAATTTAAGCCAAAGATCCAGGTTATTTGGATTTTCAATTTCATCTGTAGTAACTATGTATGGCCCTAAGGGAGCAAATGTATCACAACTTTTTCCTTTTACCCATTGGCCAGATCGTTCTAGTTGAAAAGCACGTTCACTTACATCATTATGTAATACATATCCTGCTATATGAGATAAAGCATTTTCTTGCGATACATAGGAAGCCTGTTTTCCTATAACTAAAGCTAGTTCGACCTCCCAGTCTGTCTTCAAGCTTCCCTTTGGAATAATAATTGGATCATAAGGACCAATAATAGCAGAAGTTGCTTTAAAAAAAAGAACCGGTTCTTCTGGAACTCCCATTCCACTTTCTTTGGCATGTTGAGCATAATTCAGGCCAACACATACAATTTTTGAAGGACGTGATAATGGTGCACCCCATCGATTTTTTTCGTCTACTATTAAACAGGATTCTTTATTTTTATTAAGCCATTCCTGTAGCTTTTTTGGTCCATTTGTACCAAAAAATTCTTCATCATAATCTGAAATGAATGTGGAAACATCCAAACGAATCCCGTTATCTAATAATACCCCAGGTTTTTCTTTATTAATTGATCCAAATCTAATAAGTTTCATTTTTTTAATTCGAATTAAGTGTTATAAACCCTCCATCTATGGGAAAATCAGATCCTGTTATAAATCTCGCTTCATCTGAGCTTAAATACAATGCTAAATCAGCAATTTCTTGCGGCTTTCCCATACGACCAATAGGTTGGGTTTTAGATAGGTTTTCAAACATTTGTTTTTCTTTACCAGGATAGTTTTTATTAATAAAACCGTCTACAAAAGGGGTGTGAACACGAGCAGGAGAGATACAGTTACACCTAATATTATGTTTAATATAATCTTTAGCAATTGAATAAGTCATAGTCAAGACAGCGCCTTTGGTCATTGAATAAGCGAACCTATCAGAAATTCCTACACTTGATGCAATAGAGGCCAAATTGATAATTACTCCTTCTTTATTTTTTTTCATTGATGGAATCACCGCTTTAACACAATTATAAACTCCTTTGATATTAATATTATATAACCTATCCAAGTCTTTTTCTTCACAAGCTTCAATATTTCCCACATGAGCTATCCCAGCGTTATTAATCAGAATGTCTACAGATAGATTCTTTGTGATACTGTTAATTACATTATTAGTATTATTAGAGTTAGATACATCACACTTATGTGCAAAAGCTTCAAAACCATTTTTTTTTATTTCTTCAACAGTTTCTTTAGTAGAATCAAAATTTAAATCTAAAATATGAACGGAGGCCCCATGATTAGATAGGGTTTTAGCTATTGCTTTTCCTATTCCACTTCCTCCCCCAGTTACAATTGAAGTTTTATTTTTTAATGAAAACTTTAGACTCATAATTATGATTGTTATAGTGACATAGCCCTTTTCCAAGGGATAAAATCATTCTGATTTAATTTTCTGGCCTTAACTTTAGTTTTTCCACTTGCTACCTCAATCAAGTAGTCTAATAATTCTTCTCCACAACTTTCTATAGTGCTAATACCTTCAATTATTGACCCAGTATTGAAATCTATAATATCGTGCATTTTTTCATACAGACTAGTATTTGAAGAAACCTTTATAACAGGAACCGCAGGATTACCTGTTGGAGTTCCCAAACCTGTTGTAAATAAAATTAAATTTGCCCCTGACCCTGCTAAAGCAGTAGTAGATTCTACATCATTCCCCGGAGTACAGAGAAGATTTAATCCCGGGCAAATAATTTGTTCTGTATAATCTAAAACATCTACTATTGGAGAACTTCCCCCTTTTTTAGACGCTCCAGCAGATTTTATTGCATCAGTAATCAAACCGTCTTTTATATTACCTGGCGAAGGATTAGAATCAAAACCAGCTCCAAGTGCACTTGCCTTGGTATTATATGATTTCATCAAATTTGCAAATTTATTAGCTTTTTCGAGTGATTTGCATCTATTAACTAGTTCTTGCTCTACGCCGTTTAGCTCCGGAAACTCAGATAGAATAGCTGTGCCCCCTTGTCCAACGATTACATCAGAGACAAAACCTAATGTTGGGTTTGCTGAAAGTCCTGAAAATCCGTCAGAACCTCCACATTCCAAACCTAAAATAAGTTTACTCAATGGAGCTTTCTCTCGAATTAAAGAGTTAGCTTTTATAAGACCAACAAAAGTTTTCTTAATGCATTCAGCTATGTATTCAGGCTCCGATGAACTACTTTGTTGTTCTAAGAAATAAACTGGTTTATTAAGGTTAGGAGCCATTCTATTCAATGAACGCTGCATAATACTTATTTGTGCATGTTGACAACCCAAACTTAAAATAGTAGCCCCTGCTACATTTGGATTATTTATATATCCTGACAATAAATTGCACAATGCAATTGAATCTGATGTAGCACCGCCACAACCCCCATCATGAGTTAAAAAATATATACCATCAACATTTGGGAATAAAGGATTCTGAACTTTATTTAGTGAATTACTTAAGATATTTTCTTCCAATAATTCTTTTTCTGATGCTCCACTCTTATACTTGGTTATCAAGTTGTCTAAATTAAATTCTTCTTTACGATTAGACTGATATCCTAACCCTTCTAGCAAGGATTTTTTTAATTCTTCAATATTTCTATTTTGGCAAAAAACTAATGGAATGATAAGCCAATTGTTTTCAGTTCCTACTTTTCCATCCTCTCTATGATAACCAAAAAATTTTTTATTTGAATATTTTTTAAAAAGTGGAGCAGACCAGTTTTGATTTTTTGTTTTTTCTGGCACTACATATTTTTCAGTATCATGATAAATATTTTGGGTATTAATTTTCTGACCTTTTAGAATCTTGATTTTTGCTCGACCAACAATAACACCATACATATAGATTAAATCTCCATTGTCTATATCTTGAATTGCAAACTTATGTTTAGCTAAAATGTTTTCAGCTAAATGAAAAGATTTATTACCGTTACTTATAGTTTCATTTTTATTTAAATCAGTAAGAGCAACCATTACGTTGTCCTTAGGATGAATTTTTAATGTCTTAGACTTTAATTTCATTAATAACTAAGATCTTATTTTCTCAATCATATCAAGTACTTCAGCTACTCTGACTCTTAGAATATCATAATCTTTTTTGACTAAGATTTCTTCAGAAATTAATTTTGACCCCAGGCCAACACAAGTAACACCTGCATCAAACCAATCTGTAAGGTTTTTTTTCTCAATAGTAACTCCACCTGTTGGCATAATTGAAGTCCATGGCTGAGGTGCTTTGACAGATTTAACAAAATCAGGGCCATAAGTATTTCCAGGAAAAAGTTTTACCAATTCACAACCTCTTTCCTCTGCTACTGTTATTTCATTAAGAGATCCACAGCCAGCTATCCAAAGTACCTTTCTTCGATTACATATAACTGCAATATCTTCTCTAAATACAGGAGTTACTATAAAGTTTGCTCCATAAAGCATGTATTGAGACGCGGCAGAAGCATCAGTGACTGAACCAACCCCAATTATCATTCCAGGTAGCTCTGAAATAGAATATCTAATTAATTCAGTGAAGATATCTATGGCAAAATCTCCACGATTCGTAAACTCTATCAATCTAGCTCCACCGTCATAACAAGCCTTTAATACAGCTTTAGCTACCTCAATTTTAGGATGATAAAAAAGTGGAATCATTCCTGATTCTTTAATCTGATTTATTACTTGTACTCTATTGTATTGTGCCATATCATTATATTATCTAGCGACTCGCCCAGAGGAGTCTCCACTTATCAATTTTTCTATTTCTGATATACTTACCAAATTGACATCACCCTTGATTGTATGTTTTAAACAGGACGCCGCAACAGCAAAATCTAAAGCCTTTTGATCATTATTTGAATAATGAATTAAACCGTAAATTAAAGCACCCATGAAAGAATCTCCTCCTCCTACCCGATCTACAATATGTGTTATTTGATATTCAGTGCTTTTTATCATCTTAGAGCCGTCATATAGTATACCCGCCCAGGTATTATTAGATGCTGATATTGATCCGCGTAAGGTCGTAATAACTTTTTTTGCCTTCGGGAATTTAGTATACATTTGTTGACATACGGATAAAAAAGATTCAGCCTTTATCTTTTCACCTTGAGTATTAATATTTATATTTTTTGGTTTTATACCAAAGTGCATTTCCGCATCTTCTTCATTTCCAAGGATAATATCACTATATGATGTTAATTCAGTCATGATTTTTTCACGATCACCTTCATAATTCCAGAGTTTAGCACGATAGTTTAAATCTGTTGAAATAGTGACTCCCATCTCACTAGCTAATTTTACAGCTTCCAAACAGGCATCTGCAGCACTTTTAGAAATGGCTGGAGTAATACCTGTCCAATGAAACCATTGAGTATCCTTGAAAATTTCTTTCCAATCTATCCTTCCCGTTGTAATCTCTGACATAGCAGAATTCAATCGGTCATAAATCACCTTGCTTCCACGACTTACCGCACCATTCTCTAGAAAATATATTCCTAGACGATCTCCTCCTTCTAAAATATAGTTCGTACCCACATTCCGCTTTCGTAACTCCATTAAAGCACATTTCCCTAGATCATTATTAGGTAAACGAGTAACAAATTCAACTGGTAAACCGTAATTGGCTAAGGATACCGCCACATTTGATTCTCCTCCTCCATAAACTACATCAAAACTATTTGCTTGGGAGAAGCGTAAAAATCCTGGAGGTGACAATCTTAACATGATTTCACCAAAGGTTACTACCTTTTTCATACTCAAATTTAATATAAATATTAATTTCCATTGTAAATATAGGGTATTCAGATAATCTTAAATTAATCCCTTTTTCATTTGCTGAATCGCATAATTTGCTGCTCTAGCAGTTATTGCCATAAATGTTAATGAAGGGTTTTGGGTAGAAGTAGAAGTCATACAAGCACCATCAGTTACAAATACATTTTTACATTCATGTAATTGATTCCATCGATTAAGTAAAGATGTTTTGGGATCTTTACCCATACGTACACCTCCCATTTCATGAATATCGTTACCAGGTCGACGGCTATTATCATTAATTGTAATATTGACAAAACCAGCTTTTACATACATCTCTGAAAATTGATCATAAAAATCATGAATCATTTTTTCATCATTATTATCATAATCCACATTTATATTAAGTTGTGGTATACCCCAAACATCTGTTTTTATCGGATCAAGTGTTACTAAATTTGATATTTTAGGAATTGTTTCTCCCATCATATGTGAGTTTACACTCCATACACCAGTTTCTTTTGTATTTAATAGTTGATCACTCAAAGTTTCTCCATAACCATCTCTTAAGGTTTCTCTGATAGGTTTTGCTCCAAAACCAGCAGCATAACCGCGAAGAAAATCAGTTTCTTGTCTGTATACATTACGAAATCTGGGAACATAATGCGAGGTTGGTTTAGCTCCATCTGTAGTAAAATCTGAAAAGCCTTCAAACTCTGCATTTATAGTTGCCCTATAATTATGAAACGCTATAAATTTTCCCATTAATTCATTATCATTCCCTAAACCATTAGGGAAGCGATTTGATTTTGAATTTAGTAATATTAAATTTGTATTTAGTGTTGAAGCAGTTACAAATACTACTTTAGAAAAATAGTCTTGACTTTTTTTTGAATTTGAATCTATCACCCTAACACCAATTGCTTTCTGTTTTGTTTCATCGAAAAGAACAGAATGAACCACAGAATTCGTTTTTAAAGTTAATTTTCCTGTTTTGAGTGCCCACGGTATTAAAGTAGAATTTGCATTGAAATAGCCCCCTAATGGACAACCACGCTGGCACACATTTCTACTCATACACAAGCCCCGACCTTGTTCAATAAAAATTGGTTTACTTTCAGTCAAATGAGCACACCTGCCATAAATTACATGACGATCCTTATAATGCTTTTTAACTTCTTCACTAAAATATTTTTCAACTACGTTTGACTCCCATGGTTTTAGAAAATCTCCATCAGGTAAAATATCTAAGCCATCTTTATTCCCGCTTACACCAACAAATCTTTCAACGTAGGTGTACCATTTAGCAAGGTCCTTATATCGAATTGGCCAATCTACAGCAAATCCATCTCTTGCTGGACCTTCAAAATCAAAAGGACTCCAGCGTTGTACTTGTCGTGCCCACATAATAGACTTACCTCCTACTTGATAGCCCCTTATCCAATCAAATGGTTTTACCTCTCCATATGGATGCTCTTTGTCTTTAACAAAAAAATGTTTTGAGTCTTCTCTAAAAGCGTAGCATCTGCTTGCAACTGGATTTTCTTCAATTTCTTTAGCAGTTAACTGACCTCGATATTTAAACTCCCATGGTTGCATGTTAGTTGTAGGATAGTCTTTGATATGCTCTACATTAGGCCCCCTTTCTAGCAGCAAGGTCTTAAAGCCTTGTTCACTAAATTCTTTTGCTGCCCAACTGCCAGCCATTCCAGCTCCAATAACTATAGTATCAAACTGATTCTTCATATATTAATTCTATTCTTCAATTTGTACGCTACCATTATAACGGCCTGGCATAAATTCAAAATTTAAATAGTTTTTCATGTAGTTTTCAGAAGTTTCAAAGTGTAAAACTGAATAGTCCTTTAAATAATTTAAAAATAATCCAATATCAGATTTTTCTTTATTTAAATAACTAGCAATAATGGTCTCTTGATCATCAATAATTAAGTTTTGAAAAGCTTCAAAACCATTTAAAAATTTAAATCTTTCTTTAGAATCTAAACAGCAGTTTACCATATTAAGAACAAAATGCTCTCTCGGTTCAGGGGTAGGGAAATTTTCAACTTTTAAGGGTAATAAAAAATTACAAATAGCAGCAATTAATTGTTGTTGTTCTGCTTTAATTAAAGGTAAATTAGAGTAACTAATTTCAATAACAAAATTACAGGAGTATGGAAGACTTAAAATTCCTCCTGTCAGCAATCCAATATTTTTTAGTGCTTTTCTGCGACGAATCATCTAAAATTTATCATTAAAATTAAAAATTTCTATACTCTCCATCAAGATATTTGTTAGCCTCACTTTCTTGAAAACGGGCACTAGTATTATCCCAATGAAGAGTCTTGTTCGGAAAACGTCCTGCAATCACACCTAAAAGTATAGTCTCTGTTAATCGGGATGAATAAGAAAAAGGAGCTGAAACTTTATCTTTTCCCAAACAAGCATCTACAAATTGATGATAGTGCTTGGGCGCATCCCTTTCATAATCATTTTTAGTATTTCCAAGAGCATCATTAGGATCGTATTTTTTTATATCAATTTCTTTGTATTCTCCATCAATAATGTGTCTAGGACGTTCCATAAAGTGAGGAAGTAAAAGACGTCCTTTTTCCCCTATAAACATAGCGCCTTGAAGGGGGAGTTTATCTCGATTAGGTAATTTTAAATCCTTTTGTGCTTTTGGAGATCCAGGCCCATCAGACCAAATCCATGTTAAATTTTCAGCTGTGTATTGAGTACCAGGGAAGGTATAGGTTACACTGTTATTTTCAGGAAAACCATAGCCATTAGGTTTTCTACATTTATTTTTAATCGTTAAGGGAACATCTAGTTCTAATGCATTATATGGCGTATCAAATATGTGAACACCCATATCTCCCAAGGTTCCACAACCATAATCAACAAGTTTTCTCCAACTGCCAGGATGATAATATTTTTCTTTATAAGGTCTTTTTGGTGATGTTCCAAGCCATAGATTCCAATCTAGTGTATCAGGAATTGGGTCTTTACCTTTAGGAGTTGGGCCATCATAACCCCAGTTTTTTGGGGACCAAGCTCTAACAGTGTGAACCTTTCCTATTATTCCAGATTGGATTAATAAAGTAGCGAGCTTATAATCATAAAATGAATGAACTTGTATTCCCATTTGAGTGATTAAATTTTTTTCCTCTGCTAATTTTCTCATTTCTCGGGCTTCAGAAACAAAATGAGTAAGTGGCTTTTGACAATAAACAGGTTTATTCATTTCCATGGCCATAATAGATGCAGGTGCATGAGTATGATCTGGTGTTGAAACTATTACTGCATCAATATTTGCAGACATATCCTTTAACATTATTCGGTAATCTTTATAAGTTTTTGCTTTGGGATAAATCTCACTTGCTTTTGATATAGCTTTAGAATCAACATCACAAAGTGCTACTACATCAACAGACTCATGAGAAGCTATAGAAGCTAAATCTGCAGCACCCATACCACCAATACCAATATGAGCAGTTCTCAACCTAGTATTTGTCTTCGATATAGAGGCAAGAAGTGAAGATGGAAGTAAAGTTGTTGTTGCTAAAGCAGCAGACGTTTTTAAAAATTCTCTTTTTTTCATTTTATACCAATTTTATAATTTTTTTATTTTAATATTTCTGAACCATAAATTACTGCCATGATCCTGAAGTCCAATATAACCCGTTTTATATTTTCCATAATCAGGAAAGTTATCCCATTTACCTGAATTTCTTTTATCATACCATTCCTTAGACCATGGAACAAAAGATAAAACTTTTATATTATTTAACCAATGCTCAACTTGCTTCTCAGTAAAAACGATTTTTGAACTATTCCATTGTCCTGCAGGATTTAAATTTTTCATTTTTGGATTAGCAATATGCATTGCATAGTCAGCTGCTGTCTGTTGAAGGGGGTTTAAATCAGCTGGGTTATCAAAACCAACACTAGTATTATATTCTAATAAATCATGAAGGTTAGCGTAATTTTCATCGTCAATCAATTGGTATTCTGGAGCCATATCGGCAAATCCACCATATCCTTCTTTAATATGATAATAAATACCACTGTTACCTCCCTCTGGAATCTTCCATTCTAGGTAAAGTTCAAAATTATCAAATTCTTCATCAGCATAAATGATATCTCTATTTCCTTTATAATCATAATCTTGCTCAAGGATTTGTTTTGTATTAAAAGTCAAAACTGAGTCTACTATTTTCCATCCTGGAGGCATTTCAGCACCATTGTATGCTCGCCATCCTTTTGTAGACGTTCCATCAAACAAAGTAATCCATTCAGATTCTGAAGATTTAGTAGCCTTATTTTCACAGCTATAAAAAAATAAGACTGCAATAAAAATCAAAACAAGCTTTTTCATATTTATTACTATTTTTTTTATTAGGGTCTTTAAATATATAAAATTGAAATATTAATTATTTTCGTTTTACTTACTAGTATCAGTTTCTTAAAGCACTAAACATCAATTTTTTGTGTAAATATACATGTAAGTAAGCAGTAAAATATTATATTTGGTTATATAAATCCATTTGTTATGAATTTTGTTAATAGATTACTGTTATCTGCCCTAATTCTTTTTAGTGTAGTTATCAATGCTCAAACTAGCGAAAACCCATGGGCAATTGCAGTGGGAGCCGACCTAATAAACTTGCAAGGTGATAATGTTGATTCTGGATTAAACTTTGGTGCACCTGCACTGAGTTTATCACGTTATATTACTTCTGGTTTTTCTTTGGGGATTCAGTATGGTCTAGGTAGTGCAAGTCCTCAAGATAACGTTGATTTAGATTACTCTTATCTTGATGGTGTAATAAAATTTAACTTAACTGATGATAATATAATTCCTTATTTATTTGCAGGTTACGGTCTTAGTAGATTTGCTGATGGAAATGACAAAGAAGGTGCATTTCCCTCAGGAGAAACTGGTAGAACCACCTTTGGTGGTATTGGTATAAATATTCCGGTTGGAGACCAACTTAATGTAAATGTAAGTACATCATACAGGGGCACATCAGAGACTTCCGACTCATACAATCATCTGCAACATATCATTGGTCTTAGTTACAATTTTGGAGCTGGTGATGCTGATGGAGACGGTGTGCCTGATAAAAAAGATGAATGCCCAGACATTCCAGGTTTAAAAGAATTCAATGGTTGTCCTGATACTGACGGAGACGGAATACCAGACACAAAGGATCGCTGCCCCGAAGAAGCTGGCTCAGAAGAATTACAAGGGTGCCCTGATGCTGATGGTGATGGTATAGCTGATATTGATGATGAATGTCCTAATTTGGCAGGTAGTGCTGAAATGAATGGATGCCCTGACACCGATGGTGACGGTGTTGCTGATAATACTGATAGATGTCCCGAAGTTATCGGAGATCCGTCAAATGGTGGATGCCCATGGTCTGATTCTGATGGTGATGGAGTACCCGATAAAGATGATAATTGTCCAGATGTTGCTGGAGTTTTAGAAAACAGTGGTTGCCCTTCTGAACCAACTGAATTAATAAATTTTATTAATAGTATTGATAATATAATCTTATTCAAAGCAAGTAGTAGTAAATTAGACACTGGTGATAAAATGACTCTTGATAAACTAGTAGAATTATTAGGTCAATATGAAACAGCTTCAATAATAATCGAAGGCCATGCCTCTAGTGATGGAAGTGAATCTTATAACCAGAAACTTTCTGAAAAGCGTGCTGCTGCTGTAAGGGCATATTTATTAGAAAAAGGAATTGCTGATAACAGACTGTCAACTATTGGCTATGGTGAGTCAAAACCTGTTGGCAATAATAATACAGTTAAAGGTAGAGCTAATAACCGAAGAGTAAATATAAATAGAAGTGCTCAGGTTAAAGTAAATTAATTTCATCTAAAGTTTGAAAAAACCTCCACTTTTTCCTGGAGGTTTTTTTTGTTGTTTATTTATGAAAAAAAATATCTTATTACTGTTTTCTTTTATTTCTTTTTTAATCCAAGCTCAAAAAAGAGAACTGCCTGTTGATACTTTGGTGATTACAAATCATGTTTCAACTATAAAAGGGGAAAAAGTGGAATATGAAGCACAAACTGGCACACAACCAGTTTGGGATGATGACGGTAATCCAATTGCAAGTTTATTCTATACCTATTACAGAAGAATAGATATAAAGAATATAAGCGAACGACCCATTATTTTTTCTTTTAATGGTGGTCCTGGCTCAGCGTCAGTATGGATGCATCTTGCTTATACAGGTCCAAAAATCCTTAAAATAGATGATGAAGGTTACCCCATACAACCCTATGGTTATAAAACTAATACTAATTCAATCTTAGATGTTGCTGATATTGTTTTTATTAATCCAGTTAATACAGCATATTCAAGAATACTTGAAATTGATGATAAAAAAGCTGAAAGAGAAATCTTTTTTGGAATTAATGAAGATATTGAATATCTCGCTGAATGGCTGAATACTTTTGTAAATAGAAAACAGCGTTGGGAATCTCCAAAATATCTAATTGGTGAAAGTTATGGAGGTACTCGTGTTATGGGGTTGTCTGCTGCACTTCAGGAGAATCAATGGATGTATTTAAATGGAATTATTATGGTTTCTCCTGCAGACTATAGGGTTATTCGTGTGGGAGGTCCAGTGTCTTCAGCATTAAACCTACCTTATTTTACAGCTGCAGCCTGGTATCATAACCAATTAGCTTCTGATCTTCAACAAAAAGACCTTTTAAATATTCTTCCAGAAGTAGAAGAATTCACCATTAATAGATTAATCCCTGCACTTAGCAAGGGTGGTTTTATATCAGATACAGAACTTAAATCAGTAGCTTCTAAAATGGCTCTTTATTCAGGTCTTTCAGAAAAATCTATAATTCAAAATAATCTAGATGTCTCAACAAATTTTTTCTGGAAAGATTTATTACGAGACCAGGGAATGACTATTGGAAGATTAGACTCACGTTATTTAGGAATTGATAAGAAAGAAGTTGGAGTTCGTCCAGATTATAACTCAGAATTGAGGTCTTGGGAGCATTCATTTACTCCTGCTATTAATCACTACATTCAAAAAGAACTAAAATTTAAGACTGACCTTAAATATAATATTTTTGGACCCGTTCATCCATGGAATAATGATAATGATAATACTAGAGAGGATTTGCGGCGAGCAATGGCAGAAAATCCATACTTAAAAGTTCTATTTCAATCAGGTTACTATGATGGTGCAACAACTTACTTCAATGCCAAATACACTATGTGGCAGGTAGATCCAAGCGGGAAAATGAAGGATCGTTTTTACTTTAAGGGTTATCGCAGTGGACATATGATGTATCTTCGAAATGAAGATTTAATTAAAGCTAATGACGATCTTAGAACTTTTATTTTAAACACTACCACAAAAGGAAAACCCGCTAAGTATTAAAGATATTTTTCTATATGTCGCATAGTTCAACAGCGGTCCTTAAAGAATTAATGCCGCCATTAGTTCTATCAAGTGGGATAAATTCTTGTGCAACTACCCCATTAAAACCTGTTTCATAAATAGCTTTCATAATTGCCGGATAATACAACTCCTGTTTTTTATCTAATTCATTTCGCCCAGGGACACCTGCTGTATGATAATGTCCATAATATTTATGATTTTCTTGAATAGTATGGATTAAATCACCTTCCATTATTTGCATGTGATAAATATCGTAGAGTAATTTAAAATTATCTGAGTCTAAGGACTTGCAAAGAGAAACACCCCAATTAGAATTGTCACACATGTAATCAGGATGGTTTATTTTTGAATTCAATAGTTCCATCTGCAATATAACTCCATGGTCTTCAGCTACAGGAATAATTTGACTTAACCCTTCAATACAGTTATCTAAACCTTCACTATCACTCATTCCTCTTCTGTTGCCACTAAAACAAATTAAATTTGTCCATCCTGCTTCAGCAACAAGCTTAATGTGTCTTTTATAATGTGATATCAGATCCTTATGAAATTTCTTATCACACCAACCGTTAGTTAGACTTCGAGTTAATTTACCTTCTAAATCACCATAACACATTGTAGAGGTTAAATCATATTTTTTTAAAACATCCCATCCTTCTGCACCTATAAGATCAATTCCTACCAACCCTAATTTCTTAGCTTCTTGTGCTAATTTTTCTAATGGCATTTTCCCATAACACCACTTACATACTGATTGATTAATATTTCCTTTTAATGGTTCTTTTATTGAATTTGTTGAAATCATATGGTTAAATTTTGGAAAAGCTAAGGTTGAAGAACCTAGTGCAAAGGTTTTGATAGCATTTCGACGACTAATTTTAGATTTTTTACTCATAGGAATTTACATAAATATATTGTGCCAAAGCAATTTAAAAAAAAATTTACGATTTTCTATCTATTTCTTTCTCCCAATTCCAGGCACTCTGTAAAGCATCTTCTAAACTAAATTTTGCTTTCCAGCCCATCTGATTATTGATTTTATTTACATCTGCAAAGGCAGCAACAGAATCCCCTTTACGAGGATCAGAAAATCTGTATGATACCGACTTACTTGTTATTTTCTCAAATGCATTAATAACTTCTAATACACTAACCCCATGTCCTGTTCCTACATTAAAAATTTCACAAGTCAGTTTTTTATCACAAGAGATTAAATAATAAATACTATCTATATGGGCTTGAGCTAGGTCCATTACATGAATATAATCCCTAATACAGGTTCCATCAGGAGTATTGTAATTTGATCCAAACACTTTTAGGATTGGTCTTTTTCCTATAGCTGTTTGTGTCAAAAAGGGTACTAAATTTTGAGGAATCCCTTTTGGATATTCTCCAATTTTAGCTGAAGGGTGAGCTCCTATAGGATTAAAATATCGCAATAAAATTGCTTTAAAGCCTAAATGGGCTTCACAGCAATCTTCAATTATTTGCTCTCCTATCTGTTTTGTATATCCATAAGGAGAACTAGGAGGTTTAAGGGGGGTGTTTTCTTCTATTGGTAGTTTTGAAGCTTGTCCATATACCGTACATGATGAGCTAAATATTAGTGGTATACTTAATTCACATAATAACTCTAATAAATTTATTAGTCCTCCAATATTATTTTCATAGTATTTTAAAGGGCTTTCTAAACTTTCACCTACAGCTTTATGAGCGGCAAAATGAATCACTCCATCAATATCTGTGTATTTTTTAAATAAATCTATGGTTTTATCTTTATCTTTAAGATCTAGAAGCTCAAAAACAGGTTTCTTTCCAGTAATAGCCCTAATACCTTCTAAAACTTCAATACGAGAATTATCAAGATTATCGATTGAGATGACCTCAACACCACTCTCTAAAAGCAATACAGTAACGTGCGAACCAATATATCCTAACCCCCCTGTTACTAAAATTTTCAATAGACAAAAGTTATGATAATTCCCACCCCTCTCTATAGTCTCGGGTTACAAATTGGTTGGCATCCTCTAGATTTGTTATTTTCATATTATCACCGTCCCAGGTTAATTTTTTCCTTCCAATAAAATTTGGAACCGGATAACCATACTGTTCTCTTAAAGACTTGCCTTCAAGCATATAGCTTCTTATAGCAATATTACCCATTAAAACTGTCTCAGTAAGGGGGCCAGAGTAGTCAAAGCTAGATGTTAAATCTCTATGCTTTTGACTATCAAATCCATCTTTACAAGCATCAACCCATTTTCTTTGGTGGTTAAACTCTGGAACTAATTTCTTTTTCATATCACCCTTAATAACTTCTTCTCCTTTAAGATATAGTCT
>CENP01021845.1_pt1 | contig 22592 bp, 22 predicted proteins | sample 361281 | NCBI WGS metagenome assembly CENP01 (sample SAMEA2591122, study PRJEB7988) | marine metagenome | biome: marine biome (ENVO:00000447); feature: deep chlorophyll maximum layer (ENVO:xxxxxxxx); material: saline water (ENVO:00002010), including plankton (ENVO:xxxxxxxx) | depth 70 m | reverse complement strand
AAAATATCATCTTCAGGTGCCCATATATCAGCCCTTCCACCACCAAAGCCAAAGGTCTTTCCACCCATAGACTCAATAGCAACATTACCTGTTAGTATGATCAGGTCTGCCCAACTGATCTTATTTCCGTATTTCTGCTTGATGGGCCAAAGAAGCCTACGAGCCTTATCTAGATTAGTATTATCTGGCCAGCTATTTGTTGGCGCAAATCTTTGTGATCCAGTTCCTCCGCCACCGCGACCATCCGCAGTTCGATAAGTGCCAGCAGCATGCCATGTCATTCTAATAAAAAATGGTCCGTAATGACCATAATCAGCTGGCCACCAATCTTGTGAATCTGTCATAAGGTCATTGAGGTCCTGCTTTAAAGCAGCATAATCAAGTTTTTTAAATTCTTCGCTATAATCAAAATCCTCACCCATTGGGTCTGATTTTTTATCATGTTGATGAAGTATACTCAGGTTAATTTGTTCTGGCCACCAATCTCTATTTGACCTAGCGCTATTTGTATGTTGCTCGCTAGACCCATGAGCCACAGGACACCTACTCTCTCCATTTTGAAGGCTTGGACTTTGTGTTCTTGCTTCTTCTATTGACATTTATTACTCCCTAATTGTGTTTGTTGCATTTTCCGATCAATGTTATTTCTACATTTGAAACTTTAAAATCAAATTTTCTCTTTACTGTTTTTTTTAGATCATCGTTTGGTAGCTGAACATCGATGAGATCTCCACACGTATTGCATTTTAAATGATCATGAGAATCCATATTCCAGTCATACCTTGCAATAGTGCCATCATAGATTGTCCTAATATAACCTTCATTGTTCAACTGCTTTAAATTTCTGTATACAGTTCCAAGGCTTATGTTAGGTACTGAACTTTTTACCTGGTCATATATCCAATCTGCTGTTGGATGTGAGTTAGTGGAATAGACTACCTGTTTGATCAATTCTCTTTGATGACTATAGCGCATATGTTAAACAGTAATAATTCCTATTATTAGTTAAAACATTATTTTTTAGACCACAATATATTTAATTTTTACCATAATTACACAACCACTTTTTAAAGGAAAAAACACTTTATGTTAAATGTAAATGATACAGCGCCGGAATTCACTCTCAAAAATACAAATAAAGAGGATGTATCCCTATCTGACTATAATGATAAAACAGTTGTTTTAGCATTCTACCCTGGAGCGTATACAGGAGTATGTGACACAGAAATGTGTACCTTGCAGGAAAATCTTAATTCGTTCAACAATCTTAATGCTACGGTGATAGGAATTAGTGTTGACTCGCCTTGGGCCAATGGAGCATTTTCCAAACAGTATAATTTGGAGTTTGAGCTGTTATCTGATATTGATAGAAAGGTTATAAAGGAATATGATGTTCTTTTCACTGGCTTAGGCGGTATTGAAGGTTATACTTCTGCTAATCGAGCGGTATTTATCGTAAAAGATGGTATAATCAAATACAACTGGGAAGCTGAGCCAAATCCAGGTGTTGAACCTGATTACGATGAAATTAAAAGGACACTTGAAACCCTCTAAGTTTCTTATCTAAAACCCCTCCTAGAGGGGTTTTTTTTATTAATTATCATCTCCTTAAGAATACCTCGTCCAACTACGCCTAAGAGTACGAGCCCTCCTCCCAGCAACGCAGTCCCACTCATTGCTTCGCCAAGAAAAACGAAAGCAAGCATGGGATTAAAAAGCGGCTCAATTACAGGGTAGATGATTGCATCAAGTGCCGAGACATGTTTTATGGCAGTACTATAAAGTATATACGCAAGTCCAAGCTGTATGATTCCAAGAAAACTGATTAAACCCCAAGAGGCTAGATCATTGGTCAAATTATTAAAGTAAAATGGAGAACAAAGTAAAAACGTTATCAGGTTTCCAACTAATACGGAATCTATAGGCCTATCATTTTTCTGTTTTCGCATAAATAAGGTCAATCCCGCAAACCCAAATCCAGACAGTAATGCTAACATATTCCCCCATAGTTCACTAAACGAAAGTTCCTCCAAAAAGAAACAACCCAAACCAATAAGAATTATTAAAATAGCTAACCAATCTATTTTTGTGGAACGCTCTCCAAGGAATGAAAATCCAAATAATGCTACATAAACAGGAGCTGCATATTGTATTAATATAACATTCCCTGCAGTGGTCATTTTATTTCCAACCACAAAACAGATGACCATCAAAGCATAACAAAAGGCACCAGCCCAAGTATTTATACCAAATACGAATTTTTTAGGTCTACTGTATAAGAAGATCACTAATCCTGTAAACCCACTTCTAATTCCAGCAATGGCCATAGGAGCCCACGGAATCAGTTTTATCAAAAATCCGCCAGTACTCCAAATGACTCCTGTTAATAAAAGAAGTCCTATGGCAGACCTACGGTTCAAACTAGATCTTTTATAGAGTAGCAAAAGAGCTCTGGATAATATACTGTTTCCAGTATGGGGGAAAATTAGGATCAATGCTCATAAAGAGTTCTAGTAAGATCCAATAAAATAAAAAGCCCCCTATCTAAAGAAGGGGGCTTTACATTTATAGTAAGGAAAAGACAGTTAAAAACCTTTGATCTTAGCAGATTTTTTGTATAGCTGGAAAACAAGATGCCAACCTAAAATGACTATTAACATTGGCAGTACCCAAGAAAACTCTGCAGGTATACCAAGGGCAGTGGGCGTAGTAACATGATGTTGATTATGCATAGTCCACACTAGAGGCACTGACATGTAAGTATTATGCTTAGATCTTAAACCCGCTAAGGCTAAAAGGTTTGCATCAGGCGCATCGCCATTTTTTATCGCTGTAATTATCTTTTGCTGCGCAGGCCAGATTCTAAACCAGACATTGAATGCCATAATAGTTCCGAACATGGCACCCAAGTGAATGTTGACTGCCCTATATTCAAAGCCTCCCAGTTTTTGCATCGCAAATACATAAGCTGAAATAAGAAGAAAACTTACTATTGTAACTGCTCTAACATTTGATGCTAAGGGGCTTTTATAAATTGCATCGTAAAGAAATACAGCTACAAAAGTAAACAATAAAAGAAAATGGATAAACATATTTGCAGACTCGCCAGTGACTTCATTCGAAGTGAAATCTGTAGGCATCATACCTCCGGCCCAATAAATCACATAGAGAAGAACAATTCCAGTTCCCCATGTCCAAGCTGCGCCCATCCTAAAAAAATATAAAGTTCTTGGCATGAGCTCTGGAACAACTTTTTGTTTTGTTTCGCCATCCATGGTTGGAGCAAATGCAGTGTTGACGAAGTTGAAAAAGTACAATAGCCCGATCCACATGATTCCAGCAATTACATGTAGCCATTTAAAAATTGGATGAATTAATTCCATAATAATGTTTTTACTCCCTTAAGATTATTAATTAATTGATTAGCCTTCTCGAAGGTTATATGCACTGTGAACCCGATCTATTGCGACCATAAAAGATGCTATGCGCATTGGTACGCTCTTCTCTTTTTTAATCGAGTAGACCTCATTAAATGCATGAACCATTTTTTCTTCTAGTTTTTTATTGACCTCATCTTCGGTCCATTTAAATTGTTGCAAATTTTGTACCCATTCAAAGTAAGAGACTGTTACACCACCAGCATTTGTCAAAATATCTGGAATAATTGCAATTTTCTTGTCCCACAGTTTATTTGCAGCATCACCAGTAACAGGACCATTTGCTGCTTCAACTATCACCTTACAGTTCAATGAATCTACATTTGAATCATTTATTGCGCTACCCAATGCTGCAGGAATCAGAAAATCACATTCTAATGCAAGTAATTCCTCATTTGTAATTTTTTTACCCTGATCAAAACCATCGATGGTTCTGTTTTGATAATTATGATTAAAAAGTGAGGGAATATCTAGTCCATCTGGGTCAAACAAACCACCAGTGACATCACTCACAGCAATGATCTTACAGCCGTATTCATGTAAAAATTTTGCGGCATATGATCCAACATTCCCAAATCCTTGAATAACAACCTTACAATTTTTCAGATCAATGCCCCACTTTTCAGACGTTTCTCTGGTAATGACTGCTGTTCCTTTCCCCGTAGCTGCCTCACGTCCTTCTGATCCTCCTAACTCTAATGGTTTCCCAGTCACAATGGCAGGAGAGTAACCATGGGTCTGACTATATTCATCCATAAACCAACTCATGACCTGTGCGTTGGTGTTCACATCAGGAGCAGGAATATCGACATTAACACCTATAACAGGATCGATTGCACGGAAAAACCGTCTGGACATTCTTTCTAGCTCTGTTTTACTGAATTTAGTTGGGTCAACTCCTATACCACCTTTACCACCACCATAGGGAATGTCCAATAGGGATGTTTTCCAGGTCATCAAGGTTGCAAGAGATCTAACCTCATCGATATCTACGTGCTGATGATACCTTATACCACCTTTAAATGGACCCCTAGTATTATTATGCTGAACCCTGAATCCAATCACACTTTCTAATTCACCATTATCTTTTCTAAAGGGAACTTCCACAGTTAATTCACGATCTGGCAGTTCTAGCGCTTTTGCAATATTCGGTTTGAGACCCAATTTTTCTACTGCTTTTTTATATGCTGATGAAGTTGGGTTGCTGCTTGATGACATAATTACTCCATTTATATCTAAGGTTGCGTTAGTTGAATCTAATGATCATCTTACTAACAAGAAACCACACAATGATTTAATCACTTGACTATTAAAATTGGGCAACCACACTTACTCATAACATTCAAAGGCTTACTTCCCATAAAAAATTTAGCTATAGGTGATTGACTTGATGCTCCCATAATTATGATATGGTTAGTACCTGAAGTTTCTATGATAGTTTCTGCTGGGTCTCCAATTTTAAATATTGTCTCTGCATCCACGCCGCTCCTTCTCATCATTTTTGCTGCCTTGGCTGAAGCCTTTTTATCCGATTTACTAAAGTGTTCATCCTTGCTGATAGTTACAATGTTAACTTTGATATTAAATGCCTGGGCAACCCTGACACCATATTTTACAGCTTTTGCAGTGCCAGGAGAATCATCCACAGCTAGTAGTATCTTGTAATTTTGATTTTTATTGAAATTATTTACCACAAAAATCGAGCTATCAATATACTGGATCATATCGTGGGCCATATCACGCTTTCCACTACCGCCAATAATTGTTAGGTCATATGAATAATTATGAACCTCATCTCTTAATTCTTTAATAATGTCACCATTTCTTAAGATCAAAGATAGATTTTCAAGAGCTGATCCTTTTAAGAGTACTTCAGCTCGACCAGAGCCACGCTCAACTAAAAGATTCTTGGGAAAGCCATCTTTTATTGATTGCTCTTCAATGAATTGGTTTTTAGAAAGGTAGTTATACGCCCATTCTAAAACATCAACACCAGGTCTATCCATATCCCAAGATTCCATCACCTCATTCGCCATACTTACATCTTTCAGGCTAAACTCACTTATCTTTTGTCCTACATCCACAATTGTAGTTGAAGATTTAAGAGCACGGGCAATATTCATACCAACATCAAGGGTAGGTCCCGAGTATTCCTTGCTGCTTATTGCAATTAATATTTTCATGATAATAAAGGCCAATATAACGTTGAGATCATAAAAAGTATTATGATGGAAATAACAAATAGTTTCCAACCTGCTTTAAAATAATCACTTGAAGTAATAAGGCCAGTAGAATGTATAATCATACAAGTAGGCGATGCCACTACAGTTAAATAAGCAAATGCTGATGAAATAGATGTCATAATTCCCATTATTATTGGGTCACCACCCATATCCAATATAACAGGTCCAAGTACGGCAACAGTTGCTGCATTACTTAGTAGGTTGGTGAGCAGTCCTGTTACAACAACAGATACAAACCATCTCACTACTTCAACATCCTGAAAAATAATGTTTAGGGAATAAAGTATCTGTTCAGCAGTCCAGAGTGCTGCGCCCGTCTCTTTCATTTGTATTCCTATAGATATGGCTGAACCGAAAAGTAGTATGACACCCCAATTAGTATTTCTATTTATTTCTTGCCATTCAACTAGTCCAAAAGATAGATAAAGGAAAACTCCACTGAGTGCTACGATACCCAGCCCAATAATAGGGCTGAGAAAGACCCACCCAATAAAAACAAAAAGAAATATTACAATTGCCATTATTTGATTAGCCGTCAATTTTCCAGTTTTTGCAACTTTTACTTTTAGTTTTCTAACTGAGGAATCCATGACCTTTTGCTCTGGTGTAAAAGTATACCATAGTATCAATGCAACAATTGGAATCTCGATAATAAGCATTGGGTAGGCATATTTCATCCAGTCAAGATAGGATATTTGAGCCATCCCAAATTCTGATAGATAACCGATCATTATTACATTTCGTCCACCGCCTGAGGGGGTACCAATTGAACCAATAGCACAGCCATATGCTATAGAAAATAGGAGCAATGTGGAAAGCTTTGTTGCTTTTGTAGTACTCAGACCTGCATTGCGAATTAAGGCAAGTGCGACTGGTAACATCATGGCACCAACTGTATGTTCACCAATAAAGGAAGATAGAAGGGCAGATATAGCTACAAAACCAAGTACAATACGCCACGTTTTATTTCCTGTAATATTTATGACTAAAAGAGCTAGTCTCTTATCCAGCCCTTGATGGACTAAGGATACCGCTAACATTAATGAGCCCATTATAAAAAACACAGCGTCGCTCATAAAGGATGATGCTACTCCATCCGCTGTATCTACACCAAGAATGACTTCCATTATCAGAATAAGAATTGCTACACCGGGGAGTGGAATTGATTCACTTATAATCAAGATCAACGCAACAAGAACAATAATCAATGTTCGATGTCCTTCAGGAGAAAGGCCCTCAGGGGAAGGAACATAGAAAAAGGAAATGCTAAGTAAAAAAGAAAGTATCAGCCACTTTTTACGGGTGACCCAGAATAATATATTTGAGACCGATCGTGCCGAAAAACCAAACATTGGTATTGTGAATTTATTGATTAAAAGTTAATGGTGGGTACAATCACTTGGGACCTTTGTTCCATCTTTATAAATAGCCCATTTCCAAATAGGCACCTTATGTTTGAGCTCTGATATAAAATAGGTCATCGCATCTAATCCTTCTTTGCGATGCTTAGACCAGATAACCACATTTAGACTTACTTCACCAACAAATACTTTGCCAATACGATGTTTACAAAACAGATCGTGTATATGATATTTTTTAATCGTCTCTTCGGCAATTATATTTAACTCTTTTTCGGCCATTCCCTCATATTGTTCGTAGTCGAGATGCGTGATCTCTTTTTCATTCTCTACTGATCTGACCCTTCCATTGAAAACAAGTTCAGATCCTTCATCAGTGCGATCATCATCTGCAGGGAAAGGTCGTAGGGGACCTTGAACAATCTCTATTTTGACCATTTATCCACCTTGAACTGGAGGAATTAGAACAACCTCATCACCATCATATAACTCCGTATCATCCTTAACGTATTCTTGGTTAACTGCAATGCGCAGAGTTACACCTTCCAACTTATCTCCTGATCGTTGACGCACAATTTTTTCGAATTCATAAGAAGTGGTTCCATCCTCAAGCTCAAAAATTAGCTCATCGGTTTCCAATGCATATTTAACCTGAGAAAAACATTTTAATTTGATTTTTATCATAATTTTATTGTTTGCGTTGTATGACTCATCCCATCATATAATAAGAGTTTACCTATCAGATTTGGCTTTATATCAAGAAGAAGTTTAACGGTCTCAAGTGCTTGTATATTACCAATTATCCCAGGTAGCATTCCTAAAATGCCAGCTTCTGAACAGTTATCAACACTTGGTATTTTTCCTGGGAATAGCTCGCTATATCCACCCTTTCCATTGACATTTAAAATAGCGACTTGCCCTTCATATCTATATAATGCACCATAGACCATAGGTATATTTAATCTCTTACATAATTTATCTATTAATTTTCTTGTTGATATATTATCAGTGGCATCTAAAACAACGTTTGCATCTGCAAGCAATCTCAAACCATTATTTTCATCCAAGTTGAATTGAACCGCATCAATCAATGCACTGTCAGATAGGGCTTGCAATGTATCCTTTGCAGCATGGACCTTCATCCTTCCAACATCGTCAAACCCATATAAAGGTTGACGATGAAGATTACTTAGTTCTACTGCATCACCATCTATGATCTTAAGATTTTTAATTCCACAGGTGATGAGTGATTGAGCGACAGGACATCCTAACCCACCCATTCCAATGATTACTACCTTAGAATTCATTAGTTTGGTTTGACCTTCTATTCCAACTTCTCTAAGAATTGTTTGTCGCGACCAACGACTCATATCTTTTTGTTGGGCATGGAATGCATTCCATGCCTCGACTCCACCTAAGAGACTAAAGGTTTCTTTTAAATCATTCTCAATAATGATTCCCTCTGTAACGATTCCAAATTGGCAGATTAAAACCAATTTATCACTTGTATTTGGCAAGTTATTTTCATGAGCAATCATATGATCTAGTCCCATAATAGGAAGATCATACCTCTGCTCTTCTCCGCGTATATCTACAGCTTTAAAATAATGGTTATTTTCAATCCAGTTTTGTAATTCTTTTGGAGTAATGATCATGATAGATAAGCCCAAGGTAAAAGGTTGACCTGAATTGAATCTCCAGACTTAAGATCTTCATCGCCTGGAGTTGCTCCCAATATACAATTTGCACCCAGTGCGGATGTTAACATGTGAGATCCGATCTTTTTGGAAGGTCTGCAAAGTACTTTTCCTTGATCAACCCAAGCATTACCAAAAAGATATCTAAATTTTATTTTATCTCGCTGAAAATCACCTTGCAGAACCCCGCTCAAATATGGACGTTCAGGAGACCCCATCATCTGATCAATGACCGGTAAAACCCATTCCATAAATCCAATGAATGATGATATGGGATTACCTGGTAAACCGAAGATAAGTTTATCATTTTCTGAACCAAAAAAGAGTGGCTTACCTGGTTTTTGGGCAACTTTCCAAAAGTGCTCTTTTACTCCCAGATCCATAAAAATATTCCGCACATGATCATATCTACCCATTGAAACTCCTCCTGAGGATATGATCAAATCACAATCTATCAGCGCCTTTGATAAGAATGAACGCAGTGCTCTTTTATCATCCTTTATCACATTTTGCATTAGAACAGAACCACCTGCATTTTGAACTAGTTCCGATAACATATAGAGATTTGAATTATATATCTTTCCTTCTTTTAATTCTTCACCTGGCTCTACTAACTCATTCCCAGTTGCAAATATAGCAACCTTTGGTTTCTTTGAAACTTTGATCTTATTATATCCAAATGCCGCACAGACACTTAACTCACTTGCAGTAATGCGAGTATATTTTTTAATTAATATGTCTGTTTTTTTGATCTCTTCACCCTCAACGCGAATATTTTTTCCTGGAGGGACCTCAGCCATTATCTTTACAGTTCCATTATCTGAATATCCACTAGTCTGCTCAACCATAATAACTGCGTCAGCACCTTTAGGAACCTTAGCGCCTGTCATGCATTGTATGCATTCTCCTTGGCTTAGATTGATTGAACTTGGAGATCCTGCTGAGCTTGAACCAATATTTTTTAATTTAATAGGATTTTCTTTAGAAGCTCCAATTGTATCACTCGAACGTACAGCAAAGCCATCCATTGCTGAATTATCAAATCGTGGGGAAGGAAATGTTGCCACTACATCTTGGTAAATAACTCGGCCACTTAAATCAGTTAATGAGATGATCTCTGTATCTAATTGAAAGATATGTTCAGATATAATCTTTTTTGCTTCATCAACAGAAATCAAAATATCTTCCTCATTAAAAATAGAATTGCTAAAATAATAACAATACCCATTACCTTTTGTATGGTTTGCGGATCATACTTGGTCGCACCAAAATATGACCCAAGTGACCCACCAATTAGAACAGAAAGTATCGATGGTAAGAGTACATCATATTCAAATCGTAAGAACTGGTAGCGCGGTGCAAGGCCTGCAAGAGAATTTGACCAAACAAAGATCGAACCAGCCGCGGCAGCCTCTTTTTCCGTACCCAAGCCTAACATTATTATAAGAGGAATCAGGTAAATTCCACCTCCGATACCAATGGCACCCGCAACGAATCCAAGCGAGGAACCAATAAAGATAATTAAAGACCATTTTTGTATTTTCGTTAATTGAATTGAAAGCACAAGATCATTTAGAATATAAATTCTTGTTGCAATAGCTATAAGCGATAATAAGAGAATAAACTCAAAAATAGATTCATTTAGTTTTATGGATCCCGCAAAGTATGCCAACGGAACAGAGGTAATAATAAATGGGATTACTAAGCTATATCTAACATATCCAAAACGCCAAAAATTCACCATCCCAAAAAATGTTACTAGAAGATTAAGTGTTAGGGATACAGATGGAATTATATGGTAACTCACTCCAGTAATTGCCATAATTGCTGTATAAGATGATCCACCTCCTAGACCCACACTCGAATAAATAAATGATATAATGAGGAAGGATAATGGAGTGAGGTATTCCATCAATGTTTTTCGCCCTTTATCATATGGAATGAATGGAATATTGTTGGTATCAACACATTTAATGCATCCTTTGCAGCACCTTTGCTTCCAGGCAAGCATATCACAATAGTATTCTTTATCAAACCAACGGTAAGCCTTGAAAGCATGGCTGTTTTTACCTTTTTACGTCCATAGGCATGAAGTGCCTGCTCTACTCCAGGTAGCCTAGAATCATATATACCATCTAATATATTTATGGTAAGATCTCTCTCACCCAGGCCTGTACCTCCAGACGTAATAATCAATTCAACACCATTTGCGATCCAATCTTTCACAAGCGGGACTAGTTCTTTAGAGCCATCTGGTAAAACCTTTTGATGATCTACACTGCATCCTGATTTAACAAAACCCTTTATAAGAATTGGACCTGAGATATCCTCATATTTTCCTGCCGAAACACTATCGCTCAATGTGATAATACCAACCTTAGGGCGATAGTCACTTTTATACTCCGATTTACCACCTTCTTTTTCTAATAATTGAATACCGCTTATCACCATGGTCTCATCAACGGCTTTGCACATATCATAGATTGCTAGAGCAGCATTTGAGACAGCAGCTAAGGCCTCCATTTCAACACCTGTTGCTTCTTTCGTTTTTACAATTGAGCGAATGGATATATGATTTTCCACAAAGAAAAATTCTATATCTACAAAAGAAAGATTTAGCTGGTGACACATTGGAATAAGCTCCGCAGTTTTTTTAGCTGCCTGAATTCCAGCTATTTTTGATGTTGTTAGGACATTACCTTTTGGAAGACTATCATCTTGAATTGCTAAAATGGTCTCGCGCTTCATTGAGATAATTCCTTCTGCTCTTGCTACTCGTAGAGTATTCATCTTATCTGAAACGTCAACCATTTTTACATTTCCATTATTATCTAAATGAGAAAATTCACTCATGAACTAACCTCCTATTTGGGTCATGGATTCTCTATGCTCCTTACCTTGCCGTTGAGCTGTCCAACCATCGATCATTTTTTTACCCATTGCCTCACGTATCATATCTTTAATTGTAACCTCAGAAAGTCTCTGTCGAATTGCATCTCTAATATTCGTTTCTTGTTGACTATATAAACAGTTCAATAGTTTTCCATCTGCTGTAATTCTAAGTCTATTACATTTACCACATAAGGTTCGAGTATATGAAGGGATCACTGCGACTCGTCCTTTGTATCCTTTAATTTTAAATATATGATGTTCAGTACTAGAGCCGGATATTGGACTTAAAACTTTTATCTTTTTCCTTAGGTCTTCCAGAATATTAGCAGCACTATAATATTTTCCTGTTTTCCATATCTGATGGGAATCAAATGGCATTAGCTCAATGAATCGTACGGTAATATCATTTGATTTGGTCAATTCAGTAAAATCATGAATTTCAGCATTATTAAAATCTCGCATTGCAACGACATTGACCTTAACATGCTTTATGTTTGATTTTACAGCCGCATTTAATCCACCTAAAACATCATGTAATGCATCTCGGCGTGTGATCTCTTTAAATTTTTCAGGATCTAGAGTATCTAAACTGATATTAATTCCTGAAAGACCTGCCTCTTCAAGTTTTTCTATGTAATCAGATAATAAAAGCCCATTGGTAGTCATGTGTACTGAATCAATAGTTGTGATTTTTGAAGCATATCCAATCAGCTCAAAAATATCTTTTCGCAATAGAGGTTCACCACCAGTTAAACGGACCTTAGAGACACCTAGGTCTGCCACGACCTTTAAAATACTTTTGATTTCATTTGTTGTTAGAATCTTTCCCTGGTCTAGGAAATTAATACCTTCTTCTGGCATGCAATAGATACAGCGCAGATTGCAATGTTCATTAACTGCTAGTCTAAGATAATTGAAAGTTCTACCGAAACGATCAGTAATGGGTGAATCCAAAGACATACTTTGGTCATTCACCAAAGGGGGCGTATATGTATTGTTGTCTTTTCTCATTCCAAGTCATTCTGTTTCTTCAGAAATCGGGAGCAGATTCAAATGTTTCCATTAGGACCGTACCGGCCTCGAGCCATATCAAAGTATTCTAGGACTTAGGCTCTTTGGCTAAGAGAAGATTATTGCATCAAATCTATTGCTTTAATTTTCTATAAACAATATCAGCTATATAATTATTCTAGAACCAACCAACATATAATGTTCAGGTCATATTAGGCTTATTTATCCACCTAGGTGAAAAATAAAGCCCACAACAAATAACTACTTCAACTGCAATAAAAATAAAAAGATTTCTGGCAACACCATCATCAAACCCATAGCTATGAAGCCCCACCTGAAGAAGATTTACTCCAAACCAGGCAAGTGCTACAATAATATTATTTAGACCCATACCCAATGCAAACTCAGGAGGCTTGGCCATACCAGATAGGCGCATATGGATCATCATTAATTGCCAAAGTACAATAAGTAGTGCCCCATTTTCCTTTGGGTCCCAACCCCAGAACCTTCCCCATGACTGGTCCGCCCAAATACCACCCAATATCGTACCAAATAATGTGAAAAATAATGCAACAAGTGTTATACCAAATAAATTATTAAAAATACTCTTTAACCTTGGATCATCCTTAGAATATCTAAGTGACTGGATTAAATAAAGGTGTGCCACACACCCTGCCATTAGGGAAGCACCATAACCCATTGTGATAGTTGTAACATGGGTCGCTAACCAAAAATTAGAGTTTAGGACCGCAACAAGAATACCTAAGGTGTCACCATCAGATGCATAGCTAAAGCCAATGTAATGAAAGATGGACCCCGTTATGACACCAATGAAGATCCCGAGACCATCTTTACGAAAATATTCTAGAATAATTGAGAATATTACTATAATGAACGAAACAAAAATAATGGACTCATATAAAGTTGAAACAGGAGGCCTACTCATGATTAGCATCCTTAAGATGATTCCGTACCCATGGAATAAGGCTCCAGAAATCAAGAAGATATAAGAAATCTTATTTAACCATAATGGCTTGGTCATCCAACTAAAAGCTAGAAAAATAAACCCAATTAAATAACATCCTAAACTAATATAAAATAGATTGGTTCGATTCATCCAGGCTTCTTTTTCTAACATAGCGATCTCAAAGCTTTTGTTAGGAAATGATAATAAAGCATTTTCATAATCTATCAATGCCGACCCCATAGCCTGTTCTTGACCTGCAAGCCTACCTGAAAGATAGGACTGAAGTGAGCTTAATATTTTTTCCTGATGCTCATCCATTGGCATGCCGGTAAGAATAAACTCATAAGGAGATAACCATTCATCGTTATCATTCTGCTGCCCTGGTGGAATCAGCTTTAAGGCTTTGAGATAACTGATCTCCTCAAAACGCATAGCATTCCTACTAAGCTCTAAAAGTTGTTTTTCAAATACGGTCCTCTCCTCATTAGGTTTTTCATCAATACTGACAAGAATTGCAGACTGTTCATTAAGAGCTGGTGCTATTTCATTAAAGCTATATTTATGTTCTGAGCTCCATTCCAGTGAAAGACTTGCTGTCACATCTGGATTTCTAATATTAAAGATTCTTTGTTGCCTTCCACTATGTGGGTCTAGAACCAAATTCATAAGCCAGTCAGTGGCCGTAAGGTCTAATTCTTTAATAGATCTTTTACCATAGAATGCTAAAAGATGATTACGGGCATATGTATCCAAAGGCTTGACCCTACCTTCATCCTGTACCGGGATATCTCCTATATCAAATCCAAAAATACTTTGGATGCTAACAAGGATCAAAATATAGGATATAGATCTTTTTAGAAATCTCATTTGGACACCCTTGAAGTTCTTTTTAGCATTTTAGGTAGATTCAACAAAAGGTGAATCAATAGACCTATGCTCATGATAATGCTTGATATGTATGGAAACATTCTGCCATAGTTCTTCACAGTCGCAAGAACAGTTGTCTCCTTATCAAGTCCTTCAACAAAGGAAGCTTGATAAAAAGTGTATCCTCTATGTCTCAGCGGTTCATTCATCTTGATCAGGACTCTACGCGGTATACTGTTTTCTACTAAGTTGATCTCTGAACTAAAACTTTTTGCAACATTAGTTGCTGGATGCATTACCTTTTTAAAGTCTAAAAGTTCAATAGAAAATGGCAGATAGGTTCTTTTCCTACGAAACTCAACAAAAAATAATTCCCCACCTAATTTAAAGGTATCTGGAACTCTTTGACCTAAAAATGAACTATAGATACCATCTTTATCTGTTCCTGCTATTTTAAATATTAATCCTGGACGATTTTGGGTATTTTCTTTTTCAGGTTGCTTTGGAATGATAACAAAATCATTTAGAAAACCTTTATAGATTGAATCCGCTGGAGATATCCTACTTTCAATCCTCACATTCTTTATATGATCTATAATATCAATCTCAATCCCGAGCTTATCATATTCTATCTTGTTCCCCACTTCCAATAACGGGGACTCAAAAATGGTATATTCAAGACTATCCACAAGAGAAGTATTTACAAAGGCTAGCTCCATATCATGATAGTCATCCACGTGCGCTGAACTCTCGCCTTCTTCAATGACCATATTCCCTTCTGAGCTGAACTCCGCGGTAATGCCTCCTCCAATCAATAGCAGTAGACCACCCATATGCACGACGATGATCCCCACCTTTTTCATTTTCCAGAGTTTTTTACTAAAGAGACTAGATGCAAGATTTATTGTCATAAGTATAATCGTGATCCTGCCACCAGGAAGTGGTAAAAAACCAGCAAAAATAAAATAATAGGATGAAAAATACTTCATTTGTGAGGCATATAGTCCAATATCTTTTTGAGCGATCGTTCCAAAAAATACAAGTACTATCAACCATACAACTGTATAAGAAAATATCTTCGGACTACTAATGATCTTCATCAATTGTTTCATTTCATTCATCCTGAAATAGATATAGACTCACAGAATGAACTGAAATCTGATTCAACTTTAATAATGTCATTGGCATTGATTGAAAGCTTCACAAAAACTGTTCTAGCTTCAAGTTGAAATATCGAAGCTAGGATTGCCGTCTCTTTCTGATCTTCATTGATCAATTTAAAATATTGATAATCCCCGAGTCTTCCCGTACGTGAAAATGAAATTTTTTGAATATCAACCAAAGATAATGGTTCTAATCCGATCTGACCAAGCCAACGATTGACATTAGCTTGAATCCCTCCACTAACTCCAGAGAAAGTTGTGATCGACAGATCACCTATACCTTCTGATGAAGGGACATTAAAACTTGCCAATCGCATGGAATGCCCTTGAACTTCTTCCCAATTACCAGGTGTCTTCCATTTAAGGGAAAACTCGTTCTCATTTTTTTCATCAATAAGATCGTTTGAGACCTTATCTGGTTTTGGCAAACGATAAGTGCGTATGTGATCACCCGATTCGCAAGACGTAATAAGAATTTGAAATAGGATGACGATTATGATCTTATACAAAATAGAGCTCCCTTATGGTCTAAATTTGCAATGGATTCGGATTTCAGTTCAAATTACTTTTTCTCTTTTCTAGATGAAGATCTAAAACAATATTATTATTTTAAATAGAATTGTTTTTCTTGGGGAGTTAATGGTCTTCCCATCCATAAAGGTCTGCGGAGTCTATCTGGATGTGTTTCTCGTTTCTTTGCCCATTCATTCCATTTTTTAAAATGCTCAAAAGACACGCTAGTATCAACAAAGATATCTCCATAAAGTTCATCGGGACCGGGTTTTGATATACTGACCTTTTGTAACCAACAATGAGCTCCCGATATTGGATCCGGATTGGCAGCATGTGTGATATTTTGATGAACACCACCATCTCGCCACCATATTCTGTTTGTGTCAGGATCATCAGTCTCCCAAGATTCAACGCCTTTAACCGTACTCATTTTCCATTTACCTGCTCCCAAGTTCTTAATATCCACTGTATTGGTCATAAACCTGTTTCCTTCATCTTGCTGTCTCCTCCACCTTCCTATGTGATGAGAGCATGCAACCACACCAGGCTTTATGGCTTCAGTTACCCATACTTTATCAACAAACCATCCAATTTCTGTCTTGATCTTTAGCAAATCACCATTATCAACTCCAATTCTAGCAGCATCTTTAGTGTGGATCCATATGGGATTACGATGGGCAATCTCGGTAAGCCACTTTGCATTAGCTGACCGTGAATGAATATGGGTTGGTAATCTAAAATTGGGTAGTAATATACATTCATTTTTATCTTGGTCCATTTCATCTATGTGGACATGGCTTTTGATCCTATATCCGGGTGTAGCATGTTCTGGATATCCAAAATCAACCATAGTCTGTGAAAATATTTCCTGTCTCTTAGATGGGGTTGGAAAACCTTTGTATTGCTCACCATTTACTTCAACACCTACAATATTATCATCTTTTATGATCTGCCCATTTGGTTTGACAGTTGTTCCTGTTTCATGCAGAATGATCTCATTATTCTTATAGATATTATCATCGACCAGAAATGCTCCATATTTTCGCATATACTCTAAGGGTGTTATTCCTTCCTTACCTGCTACCTCAGGCAATCCTTCTGTATGCTCAAAAATATATTGATAATATTCATCAATATTGATCTTCTCACCCTTCCGATAAGGGCTCATAAAATGCTTTCGTATGCCAAGATCGTTTTTCTTATCGATCTGCCAGGATAACTCTATCCAGAATTCATCTTCTTCCCAAACCTCACCAGGATTAACCTCGTAAGTAAACTTTACTTTTTTACCATCTCTTCGGGCTTTCTCGCGTAAGACAGGTTGACGAAAAGCTATCCATATTCCTGCCTGCGTTTCATAAGAGTTAAGATCATGACGTTCTGAGGCATGCCCCATAGGCAATACGTAATCAGCAAAAAAAGCTGTCTCATTCCAAGTTGGAGTTAGAGCAATATGACATCCAACCTTTTCAATATCAGAAAGCATTTCTATCCAAGTAAAACCATCTGGGTAGGTCCATACTGGATTAAAAACTCGAGTGAAATAAACATCTATAGACCCTCTATTATCTTTCATAAGGTGAGGAAGGATCTGACTCATCTCATAATGAGCCAAGGTATACTCTCTTGGCCAATTAAGTTCATTCCAGGCATCCGGACCAGGAGGCGAATCAAAGAATTCTGGATGGAATTTATTCCAGGCACTAGGGGAAGTTCCTCCTTCTGTACCAACTGAACCTGTGAGTACGTTTAATAAATGCAGTGTGCGTGAGACCTGCCATCCTCCCAAATTTCCGATCGATGGTCCCCTCCAGACATGTGTAGATAATTTTGTGCCAGCCTTGCCAATGTACCTTGCCACTCGAATGATTTGATCAACATCGATCTGAGCTTCTTCAGCCGCATACTCTGGTGTATAGATATCCCACTCTTGGGATAACCTTTTTAAAAATTGATCAAATTCAACAGGGTCAGAAGGATGTAGGTTTTTCAAATATTCATCCCAGTTGACCCAATTTTCTAAATAATCCCTATTATATAATCCCTCATCTAAGATGAGCTTAGCGATTGCCATGAATACAGCAGGCTCACTGCCAGGATATGTTGGCATCCATTCATCTGCCATAGAAGCAGTATTAGAAAGTCTAGGATCCATCACAATAAGCTTAGCACCCTTCATCATTCCTTCCATTATCCGCTGTGCATGAGGGTTGAAATAATGACCTGTCTCAAGATGCGACGAGGCCAAAAGTATCACTTCTGCATTTGTGTGGTCTGGACTTGGTCGATCATATTTATGCCAAAGCGCATATCCAGTTCGTGCACCAGCAGAACAAATATTTGTGTGGGAATTATGCCCATCAACGCCCCACGCTTTTAGAACGCGTTCTGCGTAACCTTCATGTCCAGGACGCCCAACATGATATACAACACCATCTTTTCTCTTTCGGATAGATGAGGCTATCTTTTCTGATATTTCTTCTAGTGCCTGATCCCATGTTATTTGCTCCCATTTGCCTTCACCTCTTTCACCAACACGTTTGAGAGGATATAGAATTCGTTCTGTGTCATTGATCTGATTGATCGTAGCAGGCCCTTTGGCACAATTACGTCCTCTACTTCCAGGATGATGTGGATTTCCTTCGAACTTACGTAGCTTATCGGTATCCTTATCAATATAGGCCAATAATCCGCATGCAGATTCACAGTTAAAACAAGTAGTGGGAACAATCGAATAATGGCGTTCTTTTTTTTCAGGCCATGCTAACGGATCTAATTCCATAAAGTCATTCCACTCACTTGGATCTGGATATTTGTATAATTCTTTGGGACCATTCATAGCAAATTCTTCAGACCAATCAGGTCGATCAGATATTTTTCGTATCAACCCTAATGACTCAGAAAATGTTTCGATCCAAGATCTCTTCATGATCAGCTCAGTGGTATCATTTGCGGTACTCGTATACGCACAAACTCTGTTAAGAATATTCCAACCACTGCAAGCAAACCTGCCACTAGATCGAAGTCTGTATTTACAGTTAAGATCATAAAGGGTAGAAAGCTTCCAAGAATAAGTCCAGGCCAGAAATACCTCGAGTAATACCCATTGGTCATCATATGAATTGCTTTTTTACTATCAGTAGTACTGTGAGGTATTAAAACCTCTCTAGCAATGATTAAAACATTTAATAAAATAGAAAAATAGAGTATGCTTCTCATAAAAGAAATTGATTCCGAATCAATAATTATCATAGACACCGAACCGGCAATGATAGCATGGACTAACATATGTATTGCTCCGATCCATGGCCCCTGCCAAATATCTCGTGCTCTCGCTTGATCAAAAAGAAATGCAGTATAGACTGCTCCAAGGATAGCAAAGACTGCACCAATGCTCCATACCCCATTAAGTCCAAGGTCAAGATAATAATCAATCAGTAGTAGAGTGACTAACCCTCCAAACACAGTAATGATGTACGCGCCTCTCACCAACCAAGACCTCCATTGAGGGCGTAAAAGAACATATAAAAAACGATCTGGTCTGTCTAGATCTTTGATAAGTAACGCGCCTGTAATGCCCATGAAGATCAATGTAGTACATAGACCACTAATTTCAACAGTACGGTCTAATGGTCCATTTATGAACTGGTAGATAGCCATCATGAAAAATGTTCCAGTTGCGATTGCTTTCGTCCACACATAAGAAGTGACCTCCCAACCCCATAATACACCTTTGCTTGGGGAATCATACACTCTACGAGCCTTCTTTTCATCTACATCCTGTTGTATCTCTTTTGCAACTTGATCAATCGAACGCTGATCAAGAGGTTTACCACTGCGAGCAGAGTTTTCCATTGCTAACTGTATTAATAAATTCTCCGTATCTGACTCACTGACCCGCTTATCAGCATATTTTGCATAGTGACCTACTCCTTTTGACTGTTCTGACCAAACATATTCCCAATCTGGTTTCGCAGCATCCGGATCTAACATTTCATTTGTGCCATTTATGTAGTAAAGATTAGGCTGAGTCATTTTCTCTGGTTTTCTAGCCATAACCTTCTCATTGGTCAAAAGATCGGATATCTTTGAATTTGGATCATCCATATCTCCAGATACGATAGCCTCGACTGGACACACTATCACACATGCGGGTTCATATCCACCATCAAGACGATGGGCACAGTAATTACATTTTGCTGCTGTATGAGAATCTGGATCAATATATAAAGCGTCATAAGGACAGGCCTGCATGCATGATTTACATCCTATACAGCGATCATTGTCAAAGTCTACAATACCATCAGATCGAGTGTATAGAGCCGTGGTAGGACATATCTCTACACATGGAGCATCCGCACAATGATTACAACGATGGACGGAAAATTCTCTGCTACTATTTGGGAATGTTCCCTTCTCAATATACTTTACATGGGTTCGGTTCACTCCAATGGGCACATCGTGCTCGCTTTTACAAGCAACAGTACAAGCATGGCAACCAATGCATAACCGGTTATCTATAATAAATCCGTAATTCATCAAATCAAGTTCTAACAGAGGCTATGAAAATAACAAATCAAATGTTATGTAATTAATCTTTCTAGTATTGAAATTCAAATATGATCTCAGCCTCAGCTTTTATACTAATAGGTGGCAATAGCAAACGATTTGGCACAACTAAATGGCAAGCAATGATCAATGGGAAGACCGTACTGGAAAGGATGTGGAAATCTTGTGATAAATTTCAAGAAAGATATCTTATTGGCAAAGACGAATATTCTGATCAAAAAAAGCCTATTCTTAAGGATAAACTTGAAATAGAAGCACCCATAAATGGCCTCTATACTGCACTTGATTATTCTAATACTGATTGGATATTATTACTTTCTTGCGACCTCCCTTTAATTGATGAGAAAGTCCTTGGTCATTTATGGTCATTCGTTAAACCAGATAGAAATATAATCATACCGGAGGTCAATAAAGGGCTACAACCCACTTGTGCATTTTATAAAAAAAGTCTCAAAGACATTGTAATGGAGCAAATAAATAACGATAGCCTAGGTTTAATAGACCTAGTCCGTAAAATAGAATACCATCCGATCGATCTTACTGAAAGATCAGATTTTTTTTTAAATATGAATACAAAAAGTGATATGAGAGCAGCAGAAAAAATATTAAGCTCGAAAGTAATAGGTAAATCATTATTATAATTATGTTGAATACTGTTATAGATAAACTGAAAGAATTTTCAAAAGCGGACTTTCCAGTCCCAGAAGTATCATCCTATTTACTTGAACTAAATTTAAGTCAGGAAGAACTAAAGAAATATTTATTGCGTGACGATGGCCATTATACAAGGAATCTAATCCATAAAGACAGAGATTTTGAGATTATGGTCATTTGCTGGCCACCAAATACTTCAGCCCCTATTCATGGACATGAAGGTGAAAAGTGTTGGGCGAGGGTTCAAGATGGGAATCTTCAGATATGCAATTATGAAGAGGTGTCATCTGATCCGCTTAAATTGAATATGTTGCAAGAATTATCATGTTCACCTGGGTTTTTAGATGGTCCAGCTGATATACACTCTGTCGAGAATATAACTGATAAATTTGCAACTAGCCTTCATGTATACGCTAAACCGTATGATGCATGTGATATTTATGATATTGAAAAAGAAACGGTCAATCGAACAAAATTAAGCTATCATAGTATTGATGGCGTTCTTTGTTAAAAATGCTATTGGTCTAATTTTTCAATACGACGCTCGTGCCTGCCCCCTTCAAAGGGTTCTTCAAACCATATCTCGATCATCTTATATATCTCTTCTTTTGACATAAAGCGGGCACCTAAAGATAAAATATTTGCATTATTATGCTCTCTAGATAATTTGATTATCTCTTCTGGACCATTATAAAAGACTGCAGCTCTTACCCCTTTGACCCTATTCGCTGCCATTGCCTCACCCTGTCCTGACCCACCAAGTATTATACCTCGACTCGTTGGGTCTGCTGCTACAGCACGAGCACAAGGAAAAATAAAATCTGGATAGTCATCCAATGCATCATATTCATGGGCACCATGGTCTTTAACATCATATCCTTTATCTAAAAGATATTCTTTTATAGTGTTCTTTAGGTCAAGCCCTGCATGATCTGTAGCTAGATGTACTGTCATAGTAAATTTTTCAGATGAGCTCGGATCTTTCCTTCTACTTTTTCCTCCGTAAAGCCAAATTCATGAGCAAGGTCTTTTCCAGGGGCAGATACACCATAATGGTCGAGCCCAATGGATAGCCCATTTACACCTGCATATTTTTCCCATCCAGCAGTGATACCTGCCTCAATTGTTATCTTTAAACAACCACGTTTTGGTATAAGCTGATCTCTATAATCATCTGGTTGTTTATCAAATATTTCCATACAAGGCATACTGATCACCCGA
>CENP01239206.1_pt1 | contig 22627 bp, 23 predicted proteins | sample 361281 | NCBI WGS metagenome assembly CENP01 (sample SAMEA2591122, study PRJEB7988) | marine metagenome | biome: marine biome (ENVO:00000447); feature: deep chlorophyll maximum layer (ENVO:xxxxxxxx); material: saline water (ENVO:00002010), including plankton (ENVO:xxxxxxxx) | depth 70 m | reverse complement strand
AAGAAAAAAACTCTACTAGATAATCCTACTCTTTGAACAAAATAATGAGATATTTACTAACCACCACTTTCTTATTATTATCAATAGGATGTGAAAACAAGCCTGATCTACCCAATATAGTTATCATATTTACGGATGATCAAGGCTATGGAGATCTAGGTTGCTATGGAGCTAAAGAATTTACCACTCCAAACATTGATGTAATGGCTAAAGAAGGTATCTTATTTACAGACTTTTATGTTTCTCAGGCAGTCTGCAGTGCATCGCGCGCATCTTTAATGACTGGGTCTTATGCAGAGCGCATTGGAGTTCAGGGTGCAATAAGTCCATGGAATGTAACAGGCTTGGATACCAGTAGAGAGACTATCTCTAAGCTACTAAAAAATTATGGATATACTAATGCGGCATTTGGTAAATGGCATCTTGGGCATAGAAAAAAATATCTTCCTTTACAAAATGGTTTTGATGAATATGCTGGACTTATATGCTCTAATGATATGTGGCCTGTTGACTATAATGGTGAGCCAATCGTGGGTGACAAACGTAGTTATTATCCACCCATGTCATTTTGGGTAGGTAATGAGCCCACTGAGGTTATAAGATCTTTAGAAGATCAGGGTCAACTTACCACAAAGATAACAGAGTTAGCTGTTGATTTTATAAAAAGGAATAAGGACAATCCTTTTTTCCTTTATATGCCTCATCCAATGCCACATCAGCCAATTGCTGTTTCAGAAAAGTTCAAAGGGAAAAGTGAGTTGGGCCTTTACGGTGATGTGATTATGGAGATCGACTGGTCTGTAGGTGAGGTTTTAAAAGCTCTTAAGCTAAATGGTATCGATGATAACACTTTGGTCATTTATGCGAGTGATAATGGTCCTTGGTTGAATTTTGGTAAATGGGGGGGGTCTGCCGGTCCTCTAAGAGAAGGTAAGGGCACGATGTGGGAAGGCGGGGCAAGAGTACCGTGTATCATGCGCTGGCCAGAAACCATTCAATCCGACCAGGTCATTTCAAAAATAGCCAGTACATTAGATATATTTCCTACAATTGCCGATATAGTTGGACAAAAAGAGTTTAAAGATAAGATCGATGGTGTAAGTCTTATGCCTATTTTTCAAGGAGCCCTTGAAGTAAACCCAAGAAATGAGCTTTATTATTATTATGGGAAAGAGCTCATTGCGGTACGTGAAGGTCAATGGAAATTAGTTTTTCCACATACATATCGTTCTTATGAGAATGTTGAGCCAGGAAAGAACCTACATCCTGGTCCTTACGGGCGTGGAAGATCCGGATTAGAATTGTATGATCTAGTTAATGATATAGGTGAGCGAGTTGACCTTGCCAGCAAATTCCCTAATATTGTTTCAGACTTAAAAGAATTGGGCGAAAAAGCCCGTTCAACTTTAGGTGATAAATTAACAGACCGTATTGGCAAAGAATCTTACGATGTAATCTGTGGATATAATCCTCCAACTAAAAAACTTAAGAACTTGGCTACTGGGAAAAACATTATACTTAAAAATAATGCAAATGCTAAGTACCCGGGAGAGAGTAAAGATGCGCTTATTAATGGATTAGGCGCTGATATTAATTATCGGAATGCATCATGGCAGGGTTTTGAAGCAGAAGACCTAGTAGCGACCGTTGACCTAGGATCAGTAAGAGAAATTAATTCCGTAGATGTTAGATTTCTTCAAGACCAGGTTGTTTGGATATTCTTGCCTAGTAAGGTAGAGATAGAACATTCTTTAGATGGGGATAAATTTGAATTACTATATGAATCCTTTCAAAATAATGACTTTAGTTTTGACCAAGCTATCTATAATTATGAGGTTAAAACAAAAGGCTTAGATTCGCGTTACATTCGAGTTAAAGGATATAACCTGAATAATTGTCCAGATTATCATCCTGGTTCAGGTAACCCGTGTTGGCTTTTTACTGATGAGATAATTATTAATTGATTATAAGTCTTAACTATAGGATCTTTAGACCTTTCAAATTATAAGTTATTTTAATTCCTATGAATACCGAATTATCAATTGCAAAAGATGCTGCCATAGAAGCTGGTGAATTGATCCTTTCATATTACAAAGCAGATTATGAAATAAAAGATAAAGGCTATCATAATCCGGTAACTACTGCTGATCATGCTGCAGATGCTAGGCTCAAGGATATGCTCACGGGGTCTTACCCTGATTACGGTTGGCTGTCAGAAGAAACTGTGGATTCAAAAAAAAGACTTAACAAGGATAGGGTCTGGGTCGTCGACCCTCTTGATGGGACAAAAGAATTCATCGAGGGAGTGCCGCACTTTGTGGTAAGTGTTGCACTTGTTGAAAATGGAGAACCTATTTTAGGGGTCTTATATAATCCAGTTACAACAGAGACATTCACTGCTGTAAAAGGTCAGGGGGCAATGCTAGATGGGGAAAAAATCAAATGTTCTGAAAAAGAGAAGCCCGATGAAATGGTCATACTCAATAGTCGTTCAGAGACAAGGAGTGGCCTTTGGGACCCATTTCAAGATACATTTAAAGAACTGAAAGCGATAGGCTCTGTTGCATACAAGCTCGGTCTAACGGCAGCTGGAAGAGCAGATATTTTTGCTTCTTTAAGACCAAAGAATGAGTGGGATATATGTGCTGGAAATTGCATTATAAATGAAGCAGGAGGAAAGTTGGTAGATCTTTATGGGAATGCTAGACAGTATAATAGCCCAGACACGCTCATTACTCCAGGCCTTATTGCGGGGCAGGTAGATGCAGTCGACAAAACATTTCTGATATTAGGGCAATAATGCAGATAATCTCAAAAGAGATTGAAGAGTATTGTAAAAAGTTTTCAATTGATGATACTGGGTTGTTATCTGAAGTAGCAACTTCAACCTGGGAAACAGAAGATATGCCGCAGATGTTGTCAGGGGCCTTGGTTGGTGGGTTATTGCAAATACTTATTAGGATATCCGGTGCAAAGCGTATACTTGAAGTAGGTACATTTACAGGATATAGTGCCCTCAAAATGGCTGAAGCGCTACCTGAAGATGGTACTATTGATTGTTGTGAATTAGTAGAAAAGCATATTCAAACAGCAAAAAGCTGGTTCAATAAAACAAGCTTAGGTGATAAGATAAGCATCCATCAAGGCAAAGCCATTGATTCCATGGACAAGTTTAAAGAAGGGACATTTGATATTATATTTGTTGATGCTGATAAGAGCAATTATCCGTTGTACCATAAAAGAGGACTAATGTTATTAAAAGTTGGAGGTATTGGTGTTTTTGATAATATGTTATGGAGCGGAACGGTTCTAGAGCCCAGTGATGTCGAGTCCCATGCTTTAAGAGAAACTGCTGAACTGATAAAAAATAATCATAGATTAGAGCCATTACTTATGCCAATTCGTGATGGAGTTATGGTCTATAGAAAAAATAATTAGAGATTTACAATGTCAAATATTCCAAAAGATGCGATTCAATGTTTAGATAAAGGATTTGTTCGCCTAGTAGATTCAATGGGCGGTGATGAAGCAATTGTACAAGCAGCCCGAGTAAGCTATGGTAAAGGCACAACTAAGCTCTCTCAAGATCGAGGTTTGATCAGATACCTAATGCGTCATCGGCATACCACCCCATTTGAAATGGTTGAATTTAAATTTCATTGTAAGATGCCCATATTTGTAGCACGTCAGTGGGTTAGGCATCGAACAGCAAATATAAATGAATATTCACTTCGGTATTCAGAGGCTAGGGATGAGTTTTATTATCCTGATCCAGAACATATTCAATTTCAATCTGCATTAAATAAGCAGGGACGAATGGGAGATGTGTCTGATGAATTAAAGCAGAAGGTTAGAGAATATTTTAGAGAAATATCAGATAGAAGTTTTGAAATCTACTCTGAATTGAATGATGCAGGTGTCGCCAGAGAATTAGCTAGAGCTATTCTACCAGTAAACTTATATACAGAATGGTACTGGAAGAACGATCTACATAATCTGCTACATTTTGTTGGGCTAAGATCTGATAGCCATGCTCAGTATGAGATTCGTGTTTTTTCAGATGCTATGGCTGAATCTGTTAAGGCAGTGGCACCCTTTGCCTGGGAAGCATATCAAGATTACGTTATAAGTGGTTTACGGTTTTCTAGGATAGAGCAAAGTTTACTTGAACAAAATCTTCCCGTGCGAGTAATAGATGACATTCTTGAAGATATTATATATCAGATTACAGCCACACTCCACCATAATAAACCACGCAAAGAAAATGAGCTATATCCACTCTATCAAAAACAGGGTGGTAATGATGCTGAAGCAGATTTTATGTTAAAATGGGACTCAGGTGAGATTGAAACGAGTAATGTCCGTGAGCTTCGCGAGTTCAAGGAAAAGTTACTGACCATAAAAAAATAATATGACTTCATCGAATTAATACGATTATGTCTATTTTCAATAGGGCAGAGGTTATTGATCAAAATTTTAATCGGTGGGTAGTTTCAGGGGAATTTCCTCAGTCTAAAACAACTTTATCCTTATCTAGATCCAATATTAAAAAAACAGATTTAGTTTCTATATTTGAGTCACAGGTGCTTAATCGCCATATGGATATAAAGGCTAGGTTACTCAAAGACGAAGGAAAATGTTTTTATACTATAGGGAGTTCTGGTCACGAAGGGAATGCAGTCTTTGGTCATGTTTTTCCGTTTAATGACATAGCTTTCCTTCATTATAGAAGCGGGCCCTTTTTTTTACAAAGATCTAAACAAATTTCCAATTCAACTCCTATATATGATATGGCATTGTCTTTTATGGCATCTTCTGAAGATCCTATAAGTGGTGGGAGGCATAAAGTAATAGGAAGTGAGGTGCTCAATATACCTCCTCAGACCAGTACCATCGCTAGTCATCTGCCAAAAGCTGTAGGGACTGCTTTTTCAATTGATCGAGCAAAAGATCTAGATATAGGAGAAAGAAAGTTGAATAAGGACAGTATTGTTCTCTGTAGTTTTGGAGATGCAAGCGTGAATCATGCCACTGCTTTATCAGCATTTAATACAGCTAGGTGGATCTCTACCCAAGGAGGTCATGTACCGATCATATTTATTTGTGAAGATAATGGTACAGGAATTTCTGTGCCTACAGATATAAATTGGATCGAACAAAATTTTTCAAATTCCTATGGCATGGAATATATCCAGACCGATGGATTACATATATTAGATCTAATTGAGAAAGCAAGAAGTGCAGAAAAAATTTGCCGATTAAATAGAGAACCTGTTTTTCTACATATGAGGACAGTTCGACTTATGGGTCATGCCGGTTCTGATGTCGAAGTAGGATACAGAACAATTCAAGAAATTGAGGAATCAGAACGAAATGACCCATTGGTACACTCTGCGCGTATTTTAATTGAAAATAATTGTTTATCTAAGGATGATATAATTAAATACTATGAATCTGTACGTAGACAAGTATCTCATGTATTTGACACTGTAGTATCGAGGCCCAAACTACAACTTGCATCTGAGATCATGGAGACCATCACCGCTAGCAACCTTGACCGTGGCGAGCTCGAATATCCTTCTGCTCAAAAAAGGAAGCACGTTTTCGGAAAAGAATATGAGCGAATGAAAAAGCCGCAGCATATGGCAAAATTGATCAATTATGCTTTATCAGATATCCTATTAAGATACTCAAATACAATAGTCTTTGGTGAGGATGTCGCTCAAAAAGGTGGAGTTTACCATGTAACTGCAGATCTGCATACTAAGTTTGGTGGACGTAGGGTTTTTAATAGCCCTTTAGATGAAACATCAATTATTGGTTTTGGAATTGGTCTCGCTCACAATGGTTTTATTCCAATTCCAGAAATTCAATTTTTAGCATATTTTCATAATGCAGAAGATCAACTGAGAGGAGAAGCAGCCACTCTCCCTTTTTTCTCTGAAGGACGTTTTACTAATCCAATGGTATTAAGAGTACCAGGGTTAGCATATCAAAAAGGTTTTGGTGGGCATTTTCATAATGATAACTCGCTCACCATATTTAGAGATATCCCTGGTATAATATTAGCAGTCCCTTCTAATGGCGCTGATGCTGTACGAATGTTAAGAACCGCAGTGAAAGAAGCATACCATAATGAACGTGTTGTTGTTTTTATAGAACCAATAGCATTATATATGACCAAAGACCTTTACCATGAAAAAGATGGTAAGTGGGTCTTCGAATACCCAGATGTTGAAGAAGAATTGCCTCTTGGGGAATTCCAGACCTATGGGAATGGTAAAACTCTTACTATTATTACCTATGGTAATGGTTTGTATTTATCGTTACAGGCCCAAAAAGAGATCGAGAAAAAACTTAAGAAAAAAATTAAAGTGATTGACCTAAGATGGCTCAGCTCAATAAATATAGAAGCAATTATAAGATCTATTGGTAATTGTAATAATGTTTTGATTGTGGATGAGTGCAGAAGGACTGGATGCCATGGCGAGGGTATTTATTATCAGCTTAAAGGCTTATCTGATAAAGAAAAGAATATAAAACTCCATGCCGCAGAAGATAGTTTTATCCCCTTGGGAGTCGCAGCAACAGCAACACTACCAAGCAAAGAATCAATTATTAAAAATGCCTTAGATATGATCAATGAATAAACAAAGAGTAATAATTGTGTGCCCAGGGCGTGGCTCCTACACAAGAGAAACAAAAGGATATCTTAAAAAATATGGAGGCACAGCTAAAGAATATATTGAATGGATGAACGAAAAACGATTAAATGACAATTATGAATCATTAACAAGACTTGATTCTATGCCTTTTAGGTCAAAAATACATATGATCGGTGAAAATGCTTCTCCTTTGATATACGCATGTAGCCTATCTGACTTTCTATCTATTGACCAAACCAAATACGAAGTTGTTTCTATAGTCGGTAATTCGATGGGTTGGTATACTGCACTCGCATTATCTGGATCTCTTTCTTTAAAAAATGGTTATGAATTAATACAAACAATGGGTTCTATTATGAAAGATGAACTAATTGGTGGTCAGGTCATATATCCAATAGTGGATGAGAATTGGAGAATAGATAAGAAGTTAGAAGAATTGATTTTAGATGAAATAATCAATGCTGGAGCGAATATATCAATAAGATTAGGTGGCTATTTGGTGATTGGAGGAACTAAAAGTTCTTTAGATATATTATTGAAAAAGCTTCCAAAAAATGATTTATATCCATTTCAGATACCATTTCATGCAGCATTTCATACTCCATTACTCAAAGATATATCTGATAAAGCATTTCACCTTATAGATCCATTAATTTTTAAAAAACCTTCAATACCATTAATTGATGGACAAGGGAGAGTCTGGTCTCCTTTAAGTGCTGATACTTTAGAATTAATGCGATATACCCTTGGTTCTCAGGTAATTGAAACATATGATTTTACATCATCTATCAACGTAGCGATAAAAGAGTTCTGCCCAGATAAATTAATTTTATTAGGTCCTGGAAATTCTTTAGGAGGCCCCATTGGCCAAATAATGGTTAAAAATAATTGGCTTGGATTAAATTCAAAAAAGGACTTCAGTAAACTTCAAATTTCTGATCCCTATATGTTTTCGATTGGAATTGACGAGCAGAGAGCGGATCTTTCAAAAAAAACCTAAGATTTAAGTCTGGAAGCAGCTGCTAGTCCAACTTCATATCCTTTATTTTGATTTAGATCATCTCCAGACCTAGCTAAGGCTAACTCTTTGTTTTGGCATGTCAAAACACCAAATAAAACATTAGGTAGTTTATCTTCTAATGTGATTGACATAATACCATTCGTTACGGCTTCTGAAATATAATGATAGTGATCTGTCTCACCCTTTATTACTGCACCCAGCGAGATAATACAATTATATTTAGTTTGTAATATACACCATTTTACAGTTGCGGGTATCTCAAATGCACCTGCAACGCGATGTATGTCTACTTTATCATCACTATAGCCATTTTCATTCAAAGCTCTTAGGCATCCCTTAAGTAATCCATCAGTTACGTCCTTATTAAATGTACTTATTACGATTGCTATCATACGTTAAATATATGCCCTAACTTTTTTTGTTTGGTATCAAGGTATTTTTCATTTTCTTTTCCAGCTTTTACGATGATTGGGGTCCTAGATACGATTTCTAATCCATGGCCTTCTAGGCCAATAAGTTTTTTTGGATTATTTGTTAGAACAGTGAGTTTGTTTACACCAAGATCTTTTAAGATTTGTGCTCCAACTCCATAATCCCTCAGGTCAGGTTCAAATCCTAACTCTTGGTTTGCCTCAACAGTGTCAAGCCCTTGTTCTTGAAGTTTATACGCCTTGATCTTATGTTTCAAACCGATTCCTCTGCCTTCTTGCCTTAGATATACAATAACACCAGATTCATTTTTACTTATAGCTTCAATTGCAGCATTCAGTTGCTTTCCACAGTCGCACCTTAAAGATTTGAAAACATCTCCCGTTAAGCACTCTGAGTGTACTCTAACCAATACGGATTCTGAGTCCAGATAGTTTCCAGTTGTTAATGCCAGGTGTGTTTGATTATCAAACAGCCCCTCGTACAAATGTAGTTCAAAATCTAATTCATCTGTTGGTAGTTTGATTGTTTCAATCTTCTTAACAAGGCTTCTTTCCCTTCTAAGATGGCGGATCAGGTCAGATATTGAAATAATCTTTAGGTTATGTTTCTCTGAAAACTTTTGAAGTTCGTCACCTCTTGCCATAGTACCGTCGTCTGCCATGATCTCGCATATGACCCCACTTGGTCTAAGACCTGCCATTATTGCAAGATCAATGCTAGCTTCTGTATGCCCCGCACGTCTTAATACACCGCCATCCTTACCAACAATTGGAAATATATGGCCTGGTCGAGCTAGATCACTTGATTGTGTACCATCATTTATAAGTGCAAGGATGGTCTTTGATCTATCAAAAGCTGAAATCCCTGTCGTGGTATTTTGTTTTGCATCAACACTAATAGTGAAATTTGTTTCATGCAAACTTGAATTACGTCTGTCCATGGGTTCAAGGTCTAGTTCTTTTGAACGTTCACTTGTAATAGAAACACAAATAAGTCCACGGCCTTCTTTTGCCATAAAGTTGATTGTGTCTGGGCTGACTAACTCTGATGCAATGACCAGATCGCCCTCATTCTCGCGATCTTCGCTATCAATAACAATTATTGGTTTACCAATTTTTATATCATCAACGGCAGAATCAATTGAACTAAACTTCAAATCAGACTCCTAATAAACTTTCCATATACTTTGCCATAATATCTACCTCAACATTAATGAGTTCACCAACCTTCTTTTGTTTCCATGTGGTGACAGATAGTGTATGAGGTATAAGTGCAACAGAAAAATATTCTTTCTCCTTCAAGGCAATAGTTAGGCTAATGCCATCAAGGCATATTGACCCCTTTTCAACAATATACTTATCTATATCGGAGGTTTGGGCAAAATGCCATACTGCTGAGTCCTGACCAGGAATAATTTTTATTAATTTTATAACTCTGTCCACATGGCCTTGCACAAAGTGTCCACCCATGCGAGAGGATGGGAGTAGAGAGCGCTCTAGATTTATTTTAGTCCCGACTTGCCAGGTCCTTGCTGTTGTTCTGCTCAGAGTTTCTTCAACAATTTGGACTTTAAAGTTACTATCATTTATGGATGTAACCGTTAGACAGATTCCTGAACACGATATACTATCATTCACTTTTAGATCTTCCATAATAATATCGGAATTGATCTCAATCTCAATCCCATCTTTTGTATTAATATGGTTGGTGATGATTCCAACCTCTTCTACTAAACCTGTAAACATTAATTTTTGTAATAAATTATCTTTATGTCATTTTTGAATCGCTGGACCTTGTGAATTTTCAGTTCAAGATCATCTACAAGCGATTTTCTGCCGTGGTATAGGGGTAGCCCTGAACCAATCAGTTTTGGCGCATAATATACATGTAATTCATCAAAGAATTTACTATCTATAAAGTGTGAAAAGGTAATGCCACCTCCCTCAACCATAAGTGATTGAATATTATTTTGAAAGAGTGTGTCCAAGATATATTTAATGTTTACATGAGGATCATTTGTGAGTCTATCACCTGAAAATATGATTGGATCATTTTTAAATACACTGGCACTCTTTTTTATCCTATTTTGTTTATCTATTATAATGATTTTTGGATCTTTACCCTTTCCATGGCTTGTGAGCGATGGATTATCCTTTTCTATAGTTTTGCGACCAACTAGAATAGCATCGCAACTACTCCGTAATTCATGCACAGAATCTCTTGAGTCAACATTTGTGATCCATTTAGAGTGGCCATTATCTTCCGCAATGAAGCCATCCATAGTTGAAGCTATCTTCAGAATAATGTAGGGTCGTTTATTTTCATAAAATGTGAAGAACCTTCTATTGAGTTGACGAGATTCATCAGCACAGATATCTATTTCTACATCAATATTTTTTTGTTTTAATAATTCCAATCCTCCAGATGCTAATGGGTTAGGATCTCTTGAGCCAATAACAACTCTATTGATAACCTTCGGGTCTATCAAGTCCATGCATGGTCCTGTTTTACCATGGTGGTTGCAAGGCTCTAGAGTAACATATAGAGTAGCATTAGAGATATTTTTGTCAATATTATGTAAGGCATTGAATTCAGCATGCGGACTACCAAAAGTTTTATGGTAACCACTTGAAACTACTTTCCCATCTGAGACTACCACTGCTCCTACTCTTGGATTTGGGTAAACGGCTATTCCACCCTTAGAGGCTTCTTGAAGTGCTAGCTTCATAAAAAACTTGTCTTTAGAGGTCATTAATATATGATTATAATAAAAATTAATATTTAGAACTAAACCATCCGTATTCAGATGGATTTATATCTTAATTTCAGGGTGTAAATTAGGTATAACATGAAATTATTTGGACCTGACTTTTATAATATAACTGAATTATTAACAGAAGAAGAGCTTATGATCCAGCGTACAGCCTATGATTTTGTACAGGCTGAATTTATGCCTCTTATTCATGAACATTATGAGAAGGGCACTTTCCCCAATGAGATAGCTGCCAAACTAGGTGAACTAGGTTTTATGGGATCATCCTTACCAGAAGAGTCTGGTGGCTCTGGTGTAAGTAATATAGCCTATGGTCTTATTCTTCATGAACTTGAAAGAGGGGACTCTGGTCTAAGATCATTTGCAAGTGTGCAAGGTGCTCTTGTAATGTATCCTATACATGCTTATGGATCAGAGGAACAAAAATCAAGGTGGCTACCTGGTCTTGGTGCTGGTAATAAAATAGGATGCTTTGGACTGACTGAACCTAATTTTGGTTCTAATCCAGGAGGCATGGCAACACGCTGTAAAAGAGATGGTGACGATTGGATTTTAAATGGTAATAAAATGTGGATCACTAATGGTTCTCTAGCAGATGTTTCTGTTATATGGGCAAGGGATGATGAAGGAGTAATTAGAGGTTTTTTGCTTGAAAAAGGAATGGAAGGTTTTACTTCAAGTGATATCCATGGAAAATTGAGCTTAAGAGCATCAATTACATCAGAGCTCTCCATGTCCGATGTTCGTATTCCAGATTCATCTAGGTTACCAAATATTAAAGGTTTAAAAGGGCCTCTTGGATGTTTAACTCAGGCCCGGTATGGTATTGCTTGGGGCATGATAGGAGCAGCAGTCGATTGTTATAATACAGCCTTAGATTATTCAAAAGAACGTAAACAATTTTCTAAGCCTATTGCTGGTTATCAATTAACTCAAGCAAAGTTTGCTGAAATGATAACACGTATTACCGAAGCCCAACTTATGGTCTATCGATTGGGACGTTTAAAAGATGAGGGGACAATGAATTTCCAACAGGTCTCAATGGCAAAAAGAAATAATTGTGCGATGGCACGGGACATTGCAAAGATGGCCAGAGAAATATTAGGCGCCAATGGTGTCACGGGAGATTATTCACCTATCAGACATATGGCAAATATTGAATCTGTATTCACTTATGAAGGCACACATGAAATGCACTCTTTGATATTAGGTCAAGATGTAACAGGAATTGCAGCATTTGATTCTTAGATCTATTTTTAATATAAAGTAATCTTTTATAAATGTTTTTTTTAGTAGCCTTAATTATCTTATGGATTATGCATGGTTATGTTGCATGGAGGGTAATTCCCACGCTTGGCTTGAATACTTCTTATTCCCTATTGGCTTATATCACCATCTTTTTACTAAGTCTCCTACCATTAATCCCTATTTTACTTAGAGTCATCGGAAATGAAGCAAAGTTCATTGACAAACTTTCTCTTCTTGGATATACAAGCTTGGGCTTTTTCACACTTTCTTTTCTTATTTTTGTAGCTAAAGATATTTTCATACAGTTTATATCAATTGTTGATAGCTTAATAAATACGCAGGAGGTGGCGGATAACTCAAAAAGAGATTTCTTGAAAAAGTCCCTAGCCGTTGGCACCCTTGGCATTACCGGGACTGCGAGTGCATATGGATTTTATTCGGCTAGAAATGGTCCTAGAATTCTAAAACAGGATATATTTTTAGAATCCTTGCCAGATGAATATGAAAATTTTGCCATTGCTCAGATCTCAGACCTCCATGTAGGGCCCACAATAAAAAGGCCTTATGTTGAAGGAGTGCTAAACAAGATAAGCCAAATAAATCCAGATCTTATTGCTGTAACAGGCGACCTTGTAGATGGCTCTGTAGAGCATCTTCGATCGGATCTTGAACCCCTCAAAGATATGATTGCTGATTATGGTACATATTTTGTGACAGGAAACCACGAATACTACAGTGGCGTTGATCGGTGGCTTAATGAGACCGATAGACTGGGTATGATCAACCTGATCAATGACAACAAGATCATTTCTAAGCAAGGTCAGAAAATTGCCATTGCAGGTATCACAGATTATAAGGCGCACCATATAAAACCTGCTCATAGATCAAATCCAAAAAAAGCACTTGAATCAGTTCCAAATAATATGACAAAGATCATGTTGGCTCATCAACCGAATAGTATTCATGCTGTACATGATGCTGGTGTAGATCTTCAGATATCTGGTCATACTCACGGTGGCCAATTTTGGCCCTTTACCTACCCAACGAAGCTTGCGAATGCCTACCTCGCTGGGCATTACGACCATTTTGGTACACAGATATATGTTAATCGCGGTACCGGGTATTGGGGACCGCCATTACGTCTAGGCGTGCCCTCTGAGATCACTCTTTTTCGTCTCAAGAAGAAAGTGCTTTAATAATATTATAGATATAACTTGCATATAATCATTCGAATAGAAACTCATTTCTAATACTATTCATTTAAAATAATATTTTAGGTAGGTAACAAATGAAAAGACGTAAATTTTTAATGGCAGGACTTGCTAGTGCTGCATCTCCTATGGTATTTGCAAAATCAAAAATGCTAAGAAAAAATAAAAACAATCCCATAATACTTTCCACTTGGAATTTTGGATTACCTGCAAATGAAGTTGCCATTAAAGCTCTGTCAGACGGTGGCAATGCAATGGATGCTGCAGAAGCAGGGGCTAGGCATGCTGAATCAGATGAGCAAAATAATTCGGTTGGCTATGGAGGACTTCCAGACGAAAATGGTAATGTCACTCTAGACGCTTGCGTAATGGATTCAAATGGAAATGCAGGCTCTGTTGCTTTTATTCAGAATATAAAGCATCCCGTATCTGTTGCAAGAAAGGTAATGGAAGAAACAAAGCATGTTATGCTTGTTGGGGAAGGGGCAAGACAATTTGCAGTGTCAAAAGGTTTTAAAGAAATTGATCTTCTAACTGCCAAATCAAAAAAAGAGTGGAAGAAATGGTTAAAAGAACGCAGAGAAATGACTCCACATGAAACACATGACACAATATCTGTTTTAGTTCAGGATAAAAATGGTGACCTGGCAGGAGCCTGCACAACAAGTGGCTGGGCCTATAAAATGCACGGAAGAGTTGGTGATAGCCCGATCATTGGCGCTGGTTTATTTGTAGATAATGAAGTTGGCAGCGCTGCCGCCACGGGCCTTGGTGAGGAAGTGATAAAGACAACAGGAAGTTTTCTTGTAGTTGAATTAATGCGTCAAGGTTATAGTCCAAATGAAGCTTGCTCTGAAGCATTGAATAGAGTTATCAAAGCACATAATGGTAATCCAAACTTCCAGATTGGATATATTGCGCTTAGAAAAGATGGGGAAGCTGGAGCTGCTTGTCTAAAATGGTCTTTTGACTATGCTCTAGCCAAAAATGGTGTAAATAAGCTTCATAATATAAAAGGGATGTTATAAAACCTAGGGTTAGTTGAAATCTAGTCCATCAATGCTAGATTATTTTGTGGAACCATATTTTTTTGATCTATCAAATCAACTATAGTATCCCATAGTTCTATCCTATGTTGGATACATTCCTTTGCAACAATCAAGGCCTCATCCCATTTTTTAATATCTTTTCCACATAATTCATCCATCATTTGTAAGGCTATAGGACCGTGAAGGTCTCCATCAATTTCAATATGTCTTTTTAGATAATATTTTAACTTATTAAAGTGAATGGCTCCTGGATCTATTTCATCTAACATCTTAATGAACATATCAGGTATGATATCTTCACGACCAAAAGTGAATGCAGAGCCAATAGAGTGTGATTTTTTTGAATTAATAATACTAAATGTAAATTGTACAAATTTTTTAACTCTTTGATCAATATTGATCTCACTAAGGGAATGATCAACACTTTCCCCATTTTGTATCATATCTAAAAGTCTATATATATGTTTTCTATCAGCGCCTATCTGTTCCATCGCATCCAAATACATTTCAAAATGACTTTTCGGTTCTCCTAGTTCATTGATATCGCTTTCCTCTCCATAGACTATCTCATTAATAAAGCGAGCAATTACAGGGCTATCATTGGGGGTCCAGGGTATAGAGATATTCGTTAATTGGATCTGTAATGATTTTAATATCGACATAAAGTCCCAAACAGCAAAAACGTGAACCTCCATAAAAGTCTGCACATCATTTATTGATTTTAGTGTTTGATAAACTTTGTGGGAATTTAAATTTTCTTTATAAACACTCAATTCACTGTTGATATCAATGTATGAGGTGGTATGTTTATCTAGCTTATTAATAGGATGCATTTTCTAATTCTGTAATTGTATTTATTTTATAGTTTATTCTAAAGATAAGAACGTTTTCACCAGTCCAAAATTATATTTGATAATAATAGTAAGTCAAAAACATCAATATGTGTATCAAGATTAATATCAGCCCTATTAAGTTGGCCATTATGTAAGATCTCATTACCTAATATATGATCTATGATCTCTAACATGTCATATATTGAAAGGACGCCATCTTGATCTACATCACCAGGGAGACTCTGGTATTCATCTACAACTTTTATAACTTCTCTTAGTGTGATTGCTACAGCTTGCTGAGCAGTATCCCAATCAATCAGGCCTCCCACATGCACGTGCCCTGCGACTATACATGGTATGTTTGCAGAGTCCATTTTTGCCTTATGCCAAACTCCATGATATCCCATGAACTCAGATAAATATGCCCCAGCGCCCTGTGTATAATCAATGTATGGAGTAAGCCCTAGTCCTGAAGATGTTATTTGTGAAACAATGCTATCCATCGGGAGGCTAGAATATCTTCTAGTGTTTATTGGTAAGGAGGAGTCAGGAGGTGCTGGAGTAGGATAAAATGGCTCTGTAAAGTCAGCCGTCCAATAGAAATAGTTAAAATATTGCCACTCTAACTCCCAGCTATAATCAATATATCCTCTACTGAATGTGATAATTGCAATAGGGTTTATACTATCAATAATATTCCACCAATCTTCTGATGTATCTTGGTAATCTACCTCAAGATCTCCGTATCCCTGACCGCAGGATTCGCAATCAGGGTCAGTAAAAATTGGGAAATATGATACAATATCATAACCCCTATTTTCCCAGTTGCCCCCGATCCAGCCATTAGGATTTAGTAAATGATTTTGACTAAACGACCTTATTCCTTCATTTGATGGGGGCCAGTAACCAGTCAACAATATCTTATTAGTTGGTTCTCTGTTAATACCCTTTGGTTTACTCATTGAATTGGGTGATTCCACTTTCTTTGGATGAATGATATAGCCCAGAGGATTCTTTGGTTTGATATTTTTCGAAATAGACAATTCCACAAGAATATTTTTTGTTTTCATTCGTCCAGTCAAAATAAAATCATTGTTAGAAAAACTATCCTTAGTATATGGGCCAACCCATCCATTATTTTGAATATCAATGAAATAAAGTGTTGAACTCTTGTGAAAAGTAGAATCAAATATTTTAAAATGAATAGGGTCATCTTTTTCAAGTATGATTTCAAAGTAATATAAGTGCTGATTATCTTCTGTGATTGGGTTGACCTCATCAAAAAAATGATTCTTTAAACCTTCTTGTATTTGAATGGCCGATCTTTTAATGGGTTCATTTACCTCTATTTCAAAATAACGAGGCATGCCATAGGGTAATTCTTGACCATTTATTATGCCTAATAAATAAAGAATAAAAATATTTCGTCTCATAAATAAACTTATTTTAATATGATTGATTGAAATGATCGAGTTTCATTTTCAATATCTATTAATGCATGACCTTTTTCGTTTAGTCCCTTAAATATACCAGTATGATCGGCGTCATTATATTTGAAGGTCACTTTGTTGCCTAAATGTGAGCAATAATTTTCCCATACTGGGATACTAGAGTGTAGATCTTCGAATAAATTTTCGAGGAATGTTGTTATAATAGCACAGACCAATTCTCTTTGGTTAGAGTGCCCTGCCTCAATGGATAGGGATGTAGAAGAATTCATGATCTCTTCTGGAAAATCATTTCTGTTTTCATTGATATTAATGCCGATACCTATTACCATTTTTTGAACGATATTCTTAGAGACCTTACTTTCACAAAGGATGCCTCCACATTTTTTACCATCAATTAAAATATCATTAGGCCATTTCAACTGTGGAACTACACCTCTATTTTCAAGTGCTCTAGCCACAGCAACACCTGTAGCAATTGGAATCAGTTCAGCGTCTTCGATCGATATAGGTTCAGTGATCAGTAACGACATAGCTAACCCCTTGCTAGGACTCATAAACCATGAATTATTACTTCTACCTTTTCCTTTATATTGGTTATCAGTTATAACGATCGTACCATTGCTAGCGTAGTCTTCTTTGATCAATTCCCAGGATTCTAAATTAGTTGATTCTAATCGTTGATAGTACTCGATCTGTTTTCCAAATTGATTAGTCCTGAGGTTTGTTTGAATCAGATTTGTAAATATCATGTTTAGAGGAAAAGTAATGTTAATTCAATATAAGCCAGTCCCATAGCAAGGACTGTACCTGTTATTACCTGGGCTGATGTATGGGCTCTAAGTAAAATCCGTGCTAAACCAACTAGAGATACTATAGCTCCCATTAAAATAGGATATTGAAAGCCTGAGAACCAAAGTGCGACAATTGGACCACCAATACCTACCATATGGATTGATATTTTCCAGTATTTGGTAATGCGCCATACAACAGCAGTATTAATTGCATAACAGAACATGAGTCCTTTTACAACTGGTGATGCTCCAAGATATTCTAAAAAAATAAAACCAACCGCATTATACATTGCAGCGATAACAAGGAGTTCTATTCTTTGCTCGCGTAATGGTGCATCAAATGCAGATAGTTTTCCTACTTTTCTATAGTATAATATGGTTAATAGAGGAAGGATATTTGTGAATAAAACTGAAACAGAAAAAATTAAATGTTTTGAAATAAGCGTTTGATCATTATATATCATTAAGCCGAAAGTAAAGGGTGCTACAACCAAAGGATTAATGACCAGAGATATAATTTTGGATAATTTTGTCAAAGTGTAGTAATTAGGATTAGTGGTATTCACCAAAAACTGTCCGGAATGTATCTGCAATCTCACCAAGTGTACATTTATTTCTTATACAATCAATCACAAAAGGCATAATATTATCATCATTATTTGAAGCAGAGGCTAATTCGTTCAGTGAATTTTCAACCTTATTATTATCCCGTTCAGACTTTAGTTTTTTTAGATCATTTATTTGTTTATTTACTTTTATCAGATCGATATCAAGCAGGTCTTGTTTTGTTTCCTCAGCAGTCGGATGAAGATTTACACCTACTATAAATCTCTCATTATTTTCAATCTCTTTCTGATATTGGTATGCGCTATTAGTTATTTCATTGTCAATAAATCCATTTTCAATAGCTGAAATTGCACCTCCAATCGAGTCGATTTTTTCTATTAATAATGATGCCTCATCAACAAAGTCTTGTGTCATTTCCTCAATTACATAACTCCCACCAAATGGATCAGGGTATTCAGATATGCCAGTTTCTGCAGCAATGATCTGTTGGGTCCTTAATGCTACTTGCGCTGCTTTATCAGATGGTAAAGCTAAGGCTTCATCTTTGCTATTCGTATGTAATGATTGAGTGCCACCAAGGACAGCAGAGAGGGCTTGGACGGTGGTTCGTACTACATTGTTGTCGATCTGATGGGCAGTAAGAGTAGACCCACCTGTTTGAGTATGGAACCTACAATACAAGGCTTTTTCATTGGTTACTTTAAAGCGTTCTTTCATTATTTTTGCCCATAGTTTCCTTGCTGCCCTGAATTTTGCTATTTCTTCGAGGAATCCATTATGGGAGTTGAAGAAAAAAGAGAGCCTCGGCCCAAACTTATTCGGATCAAGACCTTTTTTTATTGCTGCATCTACATAAGCGATCGCATTTGAAAAAGTGAATCCAAGTTCTTGCACAGCAGTGCTACCAGCTTCTCTAATATGATAACCTGAAATTGAAATTGTATTCCAATTTGGAATATTATCTTCACAAAATTCCATTACATCCGTGACCAGTCTCATTGATGGCCCAGGTGGATATATGTATGTGCCCCGTGCAGAATATTCTTTCAAAATGTCATTCTGAACAGTTCCACTTAATTTATTTATTGCAATGCCTTGGTTTTCTGCCGCAACAATATACAAGGCTAATAAAATTGGAGCAGTAGAGTTAATGGTCATAGAAGTAGATACTTTATCGAGTGGTATTTTATTGAACAGTATTTCCATATCGTCAAGAATAGAAATAGGAACACCAACTTTGCCAACCTCTCCAGAAGACATTAGATGGTCAGAGTCATATCCTATCTGTGTCGGTAGATCGAAGGCGATGGAAAGCCCAGTAACACCTTGTTCAATGAGGTCAAGAAATCGCTTATTTGATTCTTTTGCAGATGTAAATCCAGCATACTGCCGCATTGTCCATGTCTTATTTCTATACATATCTTTGTATAGCCCACGGGTGAAAGGATATTCTCCAGGCTTCTCTTTTTTCACGATATTCGACGATCCTTTTTTATTTGTTGATATGCATCATTGACAGCTTTGAATTTTTCTTCAGCAAGTTTTTGCATCTCTTTTCCTAAATGGGAAACTTTATCAGGGTGATATTTATTCGCCATTTTTCTAAAAGCACGTTTTAGTTCAGTATCTGATGCTGACTTTGATATTTCAAGGACTCTGTAGGAGGCCTCTTCGTCTCTGGCGAACATTGCTTTGATCGACTCATAATCATTATTGTTGATATTTAGATAATTTGCTATTGTTTGGATAATATGAACCTCGTCAGGGTGGACATGACCATCTGAGGCGGAAAGGCCGTATAATATGTGTATTAATTCTAATCGGCTTGGATGATCCATGGACCGTTGAATTTGTCTGCAGACATCTTTTAGGGGATACTCCTGATCAAGTAGATCCTTAAAAACAACCATTAGATCTTTCGTTTGTTGGACGCCAAATTGTTGTTTTAAAAATTTCTTAACATAGTCTAATTCAGACTTTAGTAATTGTCCATCAGCTTTCATTACCTTTGAAAAAAGGACCAATACAGAGATAACAAAATCTCCGTGTCTAGTTTGAGACCGTGGTTGACCCCATTGAGAAGATTGATCATTACTCATAGATGCATAGGTATATCCTAGAATAGCGCCTATCGGCCCTGCAAAGACCCATCCTAATCCACCCCAGAGAAGCTTTTTATTAAATGACATTAAAAACTGTTACCTTTATAATTATCTAAAATTTATACATGAATTGTTATAAGATTACTATCTACTGATAGTTTTAGTAGGGGTAACCTTTCCTTATATTCTGATATGAAAATCCCAGTGCGAATAAGGGCGCTATTGATATGGAACAAGATCTTTTATTCAAAGCCTAAGGCTGATTCTTTAGTAAAGATTAGCAGTGGAGGTAAAGGGGTAAAGAGTGTTGTATTCTTACTACCATCTGAAAAAAAACTTGCACAGGTTGTCTCACACTTCATCAAAAAGAGTCTCAATCAAGATGCAATTGATGTAAAATTTATTGTTCATGAAAATGCTTCGTATCATTATCAGACAATTTTAAAAAGTGATATCATTACATTTTCCGATACAGATCTAAATTGGTTTGGTATATTAGATTTTGACAAGATTCTTAAAAAGGTAAGTGATTTCAACTATAATGCTTTGGTCGACCTCAATCGATCTATCGAACAGCCCCTTTCCTTATTATGCATGAGATTAGATATACCTATTAGAGTCGGCTTTTCATCGCCTATTTCAAATTACCTGTATACTGTGGTAATAGACCCTTCAGAAAATAGTTTTTTAGAGGATAATTATATAACAATTGAGAAAATATTAGGTTTAGACCAATAACTAATAATATTTTTTTATAGTTTGTAAAAGTATTGCCACCGCAAATACGGGCAATTATATTAACCGCCAGTTTTAAAGAGAAAAACATATGCTTGAAGGCTTAATTTGCCCTGTTTGCGAAAACACTATTGAAGAAATTGATCTTAGGGACTCCCTTAAATGTCCCCATTGTGCAGCTGATCTTAAGAATCGAAAATACCTTGATTTTTTAGAATTCTTAATGGCCAATGGAATAGTTGACAACTTAGACTTCTTTGACCAAGAGGTTTATAGCGATGACGTTGATGACCTTGATCAGACAAAAGAGGAGGAGGGCGACCCAAGTGAATATGAAAAGAGAAAAGACCTTTTTAATATTTACGAGAATGAACTACATCCAAAGAATGTTGAAGAAGATCAGGGTATAAAGGATTATACACAATTCGATGGTATCAATGACGACTGGGAAGAGTTCAATGAAAGAGACTTTAGTGCTAATAAGAAGGGCAAATAAGAATGAGTAAAGAAAAAAAGAATGTCCAACAAATAAATATTGAATTGGATGAAAAAGTAAGTGCTGGAGAATACGCTAATTTTGTAGTTGTGACTCATTCTCCTGCTGAATTCGTTATGGATTTCACCAGGATACTTCCAGGTGTACCTAAGGCAAAAGTTCACTCAAGAATTATCATGGCTCCACAACATGCAAAAGCCTATCTAGCTGCCCTAAATGATAATATTAAAAAATTTGAAGCTAAAAATGGTGAAATCAAAATGCCTAACAGAGATGAAGGTTTCTCAGGTTTTGGTGTTAAACCTTCTGAGGATGTACTGCCAAATTAGTCTTTAAAAAGGGGAGGGGTATCCTCGTACCAAACCCAAGACTGTCTTCTCTTTAATTCCCTCATTTTTAGAATAACCCAAAGGGTAAGTACTAACCAAGCTAACGCATACCCAAATATTGACCCAGCTATTACATCACTCGGGTAATGAACTCCAACATACACACGAGAAAATGAAATTAGAAATGCTAGAACAAATAATGGCCTTTTATATCTTTCATAGAAATAAGATAAAATAACTGCAAATGAAAAAATATTAGCAGCATGATTTGATGGCATACTCCATTTACCGCCTTTAGAAACCAGTAGATTCAAGCCTTCAAGATCTATATGTGAAGGTCTAATCCTTTCAAAGAATGGTTTCAATAGTTGTGCACATATGCTATCTGTTAACGCAAGAGCAAAGACCAATAACACTAAAGTGATCTTACCTCTTTTACCACATTTTATACCAAGATATAATATTAAAGCTAAGATTGGTAAGACCCAATTATCAGCATCAGTTATAATTGGCATTAAGTAATCCAGGATATAATTATGGTTATTATGAACCCATATAATTACAGTTTTATCTATTTTATCAAGAGTTTGAAGCATATTTTATCTTATGTATTGATTATAATTGGAGTAATACCCGGCCTGTCTGTTCTCCTTTAAGGATTTTTTTTATCTCAGGAATGACCCCATCAAGATCAACTGTATTACACATTCTCTCTAATTCATTCAATTTCCAATCTGTGGCAAAATGATTCCAGACATTTTCCCTATCCTCTAGATTACATTTAGCAGAATCAATGCCAATTAAACTATTTCCCCTTAGAATAAATGGGAAAACGGTTGTTTCAAATTTTGGACTTCTTACATTACCACATACTGTAATTATCCCATTATAGTGCATACTTGCGATTATAGAGGATAATATATT
>CENP01090101.1_pt1 | contig 22656 bp, 31 predicted proteins | sample 361281 | NCBI WGS metagenome assembly CENP01 (sample SAMEA2591122, study PRJEB7988) | marine metagenome | biome: marine biome (ENVO:00000447); feature: deep chlorophyll maximum layer (ENVO:xxxxxxxx); material: saline water (ENVO:00002010), including plankton (ENVO:xxxxxxxx) | depth 70 m | reverse complement strand
TTAGATAAAAATGGAGAAATTTACCTTATAAACTCACATATACCGCTATATAAACAATCTAGTTATAACAACCATGATCCTAAAGGAGATCGAAAACTGCTACTTAACAAAAAAGAAATTAACAGTTTGATTGGAAAGATAAATCAAGAAGGCTTAACAATAGTTCCAACTAAATTATATTTTTATAAAGGAAAAGCAAAAATTGAGTTAGCTGTCGCAAAAGGAAAAAAATTGTACGATAAAAGACTGGTTAAAAAAAAGAAAGACTGGAGAAGGGAACAAGCAAGAATTTTAAGCAGAAATAAATAATGATTTATTTAAGTATAGGCTCAAATTTAAATTCAAAATTTGGAAATAGGCTTGATAATATTACAAAGGCCGTATCTTTATTAAAAGATAAAAAAATAAAAATTAAGAAAATATCTAATTTTTTTGAGTCACCATCTTATCCTAACAAAAAAAACCCTAAATTTATAAATATTGCAATCGAAATTGAGTACAGTTTAAGCCCAAAAAAATTACTTAAAGAAATTTTTTTAATTGAAAGGAAAATGGAAAGAAAAAGAAATTTAAAAAATGCACCCAGAACATGCGATATAGATATTATAGATTTTAAAGGAAAAATCTCTAATAACAAGAATTTAACCATACCTCATCCTAAGGCACATTTGAGAAATTTTGTTTTATACCCCTTAAAAGATATTAATTCTAATTGGAAACATCCAATAACTAATAAAAGAATAGATATTTTAATAAAAAAACTTAATTTTGAAAAAAGGAATGAGATTACAAGAATGAAGGAAAGTGTTATAATAGATTCATGATCAATAACAAAGATTTAATTAACAAAGTAAAATCTTATAATAAATTTTTAAATCCTGATATTCTTTCAAAGGCTTATGAGTTCGCCTTAAGCGCTCATAAAAATCAAAAAAGAGATGAAGGCGTCCCATACATAATACATCCATTAGCAGTAGCGGATATACTTTCAGATTTAAAATTAGATAGCGCAACTATAACAACGGGTTTATTACACGACACTATAGAGGATACAAAAATTACTTATAATTCAGTTGTTAAAGAATTTGGAAAAGAAGTAGCTGATTTAGTTGATGGTGTTACAAAAATTTCAGAACTTGAAGATAAAGCAGCAGACAACTCCAAGGCTGAAAATTTTAGAAAACTTATATTGGCAACATCAAAAGATATTAGAGTTTTGTTAGTAAAACTTGCCGATAGATTACACAACATGAGAACATTACAATTTGTAAAAGAAGAAAATAAAAAAATCAGAAAAGCCAAAGAAACAATGGAAATTTATGCTCCATTAGCGGATAGAATGGGCATGAATAGGATAAGAGATGAATTAGAGGATTTATCTTTTGCATTTTTGAATAAAGACGCCAGAAATCTAATACAAAAAAGATTAAAGTTTATTAAAAATCATAGAGAAGATAACTTTAATTCAATTTCCACAGACTTAATTGAGTTATTAAATAAAAACAAAGTTAAAGCCAGAATAACTGGAAGAGAAAAAACACCATTTTCAATATGGAGAAAAATTCAAAAAAAAAAAATATCTTTAGAACAATTAACTGATATCGTTGGTTTTAGAGTTATAGTTGATGACATTGATGACTGCTACAAAACATTAGGAATTTTTCACAGCAGGTACTCTGCTATTCCAGGAAAATTTAAAGATTATATTTCAACACCCAAAATTAATAATTATAAATCAATACATACGTCTTTAATTGGTCCACAAAAACATCGCATTGAAATTCAAATCCGCACTGAGGAAATGCATGAGTTTGCAGAAAGAGGTATAGCCTCACACTGGAAGTATAAATCCTCTGAAAAATTTTCAGAGTTATCATGGAAAGAATATGACTGGTTGAGAGATTTAGTTGAGATAATCGAAAGAGGTAATAGTCCTGAACATTATTATGAATTTACTAAATTACAAATGTTTCAAGATAATGTTTTTTGTTTTACACCGAAGGGAGCAGTAATAAAATTGCCAAAAAACGGTACTGCGATAGATTTTGCCTACGCTGTTCACACTAAAATTGGTGATACCGCTGTCGGATGCTATGTCAATGGGACCGAACTTCCTTTACAAACAATCTTAAAAAATGGAGATATGATTAAAATTGTAACTTCAAAAAAAATTTCACCTTCATTACATTGGTTATCTTCAGCAACAACAGGTAAAGCTAGAGCAGCTATAAGACGATATTGGCAAGATAAATTAGTTGATACTAAAACTAAAAAAAATAAAGAATATTTTACTACTTTAGAAATAGATTTGCCCCATCAACCTGGAGAGTTAGGTGAGGTTAGCACTATAATTGGTACAAATGGTAGCAATATATTGAATGTTGAGCTTTTAGAAAGAAAGGATAAATTTCTAACTTTTTCTTTTGATTTACAGATAAATGACTTAAAAAACTTTACAAACTTAATAAGTCAGATAAAACAAAAACATTTAAATTTTAAAATTATTCGACATAAACAGAAAAAAAATGCTCTCATACAAAGAATCTTTAGAAATTTTAAAAGAAAGTAAAGCTCTTTTAGATGGTCATTTTATATTGTCTTCTGGACTTCATAGTTCACAATACATTCAATGTGCTCAACTATTAAGCAAACCCTACCTATCTAAAAAAATTTGTTCATCTTTAGCTGAAAAAATTAATAATGAATTTAAAGAAATTGATTTAATACTTTCTCCAGCAATTGGAGGTATTGTTATTGGATATGAGATGGGTAAACTTTTAAATAAAGAAACAATCTTTGCTGAAAGAATTAACAATAATTTTACTTTAAGAAGAGATTTTAAAATTCCAAGTTCTTCCAAAGTATTAATTGTTGAAGATGTTATTACTACTGGAAAGTCTAGTTTAGAGTGTGTTGAGATAATAAAAAAATCAGAGGCAAAAACCATTGGCTTCGCATGTCTTATTGATAGATCGCAAGGTAAATCTGTGATTAAAAGTAAAATTGTTTCTCAAATTGAAATTAATATTCCGACATACGATAAAAAGAATCTGCCAGAAACTTTACTATCTATTAAAGCTGTAAAACCAGGTTCTAGAGGTCTTTAATGCCAAAAATACGTTTGGGTGTTAACATAGATCATGTAGCTACTGTTAGAAACGCTCGAGGTGAAATTTATCCAAGTCCACTTAGAGCAGCATTATTATCTGAAAAGTATGGAGCAGATTCTGTAACAATTCACTTAAGAGAAGATAGACGGCATATTAACGAATTCGATTTAAAAGAAATTCAATCAAAATTAAAGATACCTTTAAATTTAGAAATAGCTGCAACGAACGAGATGTTAAAAATTGCACTAAAGCAAAAACCTTTATTTATTTGTATAGTTCCTGAAAAAAGAAAAGAAGTAACAACAGAGGGAGGTTTAAATCTTAATTATAATAAAATTTTTCTTAAAAAAATGATTAAAAAGTTAAAAAAAAATGGCTCAAGAATTAGCTTATTTATTGAGCCAAACTTAAAAGATATTAGTACAGCAAAAGAAATTAATGCAGATTGTATTGAAATACATACTGGAAAAATTTGTAATCTTATTAATAAAAAAAAATTTTACGAAAACGAGATTAAAAAAATAAAAAAAGCTGTTTGTTTTGCATCTAGTTTAGGCTTGGAAGTCCACGCTGGACACGGTCTAACGTTTAAATCAGCTGGAATCATATCTAAAATTAAGCACATTAGTGAGTTTAACATAGGTCATTTTTTAGTTGGAGAGTCTATATTTATTGGATTAAAAAACACAATAAAAAAATTTAAAAAGATCATTTGAATATGAAAATATACGGATCTGGAACTGATATTATCAGAATAGAAAGGGTAAAAAAAATTATTAAAACAAATAAAAGTTTTAAAAATAAGATTTTTTCAAAATCTGAAATAAAATTATGTGAACAGAGGAGAAATAATTATTCGTGTTATGCATCAAGATTTGCAGCAAAAGAAGCCTTTTCTAAATCGCTTGGAACCGGTATCTCAAGAGGATTAAGTTTTAAAGAAATTGAAATTAAAAATGACAAATACGGCAAACCTTTTATAAAAGTTTATGGAAATAGCCTTAAAACAGTATATAAGATTACAAAAAGGAAAAAGTTCAAAACATTTCTTTCAATTTCTGATGATAAACCTTTTGCCGTTGCATTTGTTATTTTAACTACTTTATGAAAAAAAATTTTATAAAAGTTGTTTCTGAAAATTTAAAAACCATTTTATATGCTCTTCTTATTGCAGTGCTTATTAGATCGTTATTTTTCCAACCCTTTTACATTCCTTCTTCATCTATGGAACCAACCTTATTAATTGGTGACAGAATCTTCGTATCAAAATATTCCTATGGATATAGCAAGCATTCTTTCCCCTTTAGTCCATCGATCTATAACAAAAGATTGTTAAAGAAAGAACCTAAATATGGAGACCTTGTTGTTTTCAAAACTCCAGCAGATAATAGAACTGATTATATCAAAAGATTAATTGGTCTACCTGGAGATGAAATTCAGTTTAGAAACGGAAAACTTTTTATTAACAATAACGAAATAATTAGAAAGGAAATTAAAATAGTAGAAGAAATTAGATGCGGATCTACTAATATAATTGCTAAAGCTTATGAAGAAACTCTTCCTAATGGTCTTAAACATGTAGCTGTTTACAACAAAAATGGAACAACCCAGAATTCCGATAAATATATAGTGCCTTCAAATCATTACTTTTTTTTAGGTGATAATAGAGATTGCTCTCGGGATAGTAGGTTTTTAAGTAGCGTTGGATATGTAAGCGATTTAAATTTAGTAGGAAAAGCTAATTTAATTTTCTTTTCAAATGATACCTTGCAAGGAAGCGTTCTGAAATTCTGGAACTGGGGCAACTCTTTGAGAATAAATCGTTTTTTTAAAAAGCTATGAAAAGTAAAAAATTTTTATATTTAGAAAAAGCAATAGGCGTAGATTTCAATGACTTTGAAATATTAAAAACAAGCATGATTCATAAAAGCTATAACAATAATGTTAATAATGAAAAACTTGAATTTTTGGGTGATAGAGTATTAGGATTAATTCTTTCTTATACACTTCTTAAAACTTATCCCGACGAAAAAGAGGGGATTGTTGACAAAAAATTTGCTAATTTGGTAAATAAAAAAACCTGTTACCAAATATCAAAGAAAATAGGCTTAGATAAATATATTCTTGTTGGTGATTCACAAAAAAAACTTGAAAAAAAAAATGAGAAAATTTTAAGTGATGGACTAGAGGCTTTAATTGGTGCTATTTTTTGGGACCAAGGTTTAGAAGTAGCAGAAAAATTTATTAAGAAAAATTGGAAAGAGTTCTTAGATAAGTCTGTTATCACGGTTATTGACTCTAAAACCAAGCTTCAAGAATATAGTTTAAAAAAATACAAACAGTTGCCTAATTATAAAATATATAAACAATCTGGCCCTAAACACAAACCTACATTTAAGGCTGAGGTGGAAATTAAGAACTCAAAAAAATATCTAGGAACAGGTGGTTCAAAAAAAATCGCTGAACAAAATGCAGCTAATAAACTAATCAATGATTTAAAAATATAAAATGAATTGGGAAGACGAAGGATATCTTTTATCTAAAAGAAAATTTAGAGAGAATGCAAATATCATTAATGTATTTACTAATACATTTGGTAAAGTGAGTGGTATCGTATACGGAGGCAATTCAAGAAAAATTAGAAATTATCTCCAAATTTCTAATAAGATTTTTATTTTTTACAATTCAAAAAATGAAAATAAAATTGGATATTTTAAAACTGAACTAGTTGAACCTATTTCACCAAAATACTTTAATGATAAAAAAAGATCTGCTGCATTAATGTCTTTAACATCTTTATTAAATGTTTTATTGCCGGAATCTCAACCATATAGAAACATATATAACTCGTTAGAAAAACTTTTACAAAATCTTTATCAAGATCAATGGATTTTATTATTTATTTATTGGGAATTAAGTTTAATTAAGGAACTTGGTTTTGATACAAATATAAGTAAATTTAATTCAATGAATTATTCAAATAATGAATTAGTTATTGTAGATATCGATAATTCAAAATATCAAATACCATCATTCTTAATTAAAAATGTTATGCCAAAAAGTATTGACAATCATTTAATTAAAAAATCTTTAATTTTTACAAGAAGCATAATGCTAAATAAGTTTTTTTTGCCAAACAACTTAAACTTACCAAAATCCAGAGTATTACTTGAGAATTATTTCAATTAGATCTGAGTTTCTTTGCTATATCTAATGCAAAGTATGTGACCATTGCTGAAGATCCTGCTCTTTTAAGAGCAATTAAGCTTTCTAAAACACTATCTTCATTTATTAATTTATTCTTTATACCATTTTTAATAATACTATATTCACCTGAGACTTGGTAAGAGATAACAGGTATCTTAAAATTGTCTTTGATAGTTTTTATAATATCAAGATATGGCATACCAGGTTTGACCATTACCATGTCAGCTCCTTCATTTATATCCATAGCTACTTCTCTGATGGCTTCTTGAGAATTTTTAAAATCCATCTGATAGGTTTTTTTTGTTCCTTTTAATTTATTTTTAGAGCCAACAGCATCTCTAAAAGGACCATAAAAATTAGAAGCGTATTTAACTGCATATGATAAAATTTTAGTGTTTTTAAAATTGTTTTTATCTAAAATCTTTCTTATTTCAGAAACTCTTCCATCCATCATGTCGGATGGAGCAATAATATCACATCCCATTTGAGCCTGAAGCAAAGATTGTTTAGCTAAAATTTTTATCGTTTTATCATTTTCTACATCACCATCTACAAAAATCCCATCATGTCCATGCGAAGTATACGGATCTAGTGCCACATCACACATAGTTCCTATTTCTTTAAAGTTTTTTTTTATTTCTCTTAATGCTTTACAAACTAGATTGTTCTTATTAAGCGACTCTGTACCATAATTATTTTTTTTATTATCAGGAGTGTAGGGAAACAAAGCAACCAATGGGATTTTTAAATTGCATGCTTTTTCTATTACATAACTTAACCTATCAATACTGTAACGATTGACACCTGGCATTGATTTAATAGGCTCAATTTTATTTTTTCCTTCACGAATAAAAATGGGTAGTATCAAATCATCAGTTGAGAGACTGTTTTCTGACACGAGTCTTCTAACCCAGTCACTTTTGCGAACCCTTCTCAATCTTAATTTAGGATATTTGCCAAGTATTTTCATAAATTAAAAATGTTTATACGATGTGACAATTAATATATTATACATTTATAATAAACTAATCTAAAGGAATAGTTAACAGTGAACAACACAAATTTACATAAAGATTTTTACAAAATAGAAAATTTAAAGTTTGATGTATCAAAACTACAAACTGCTCTTAAAGAAATTTTAAAAATAAAAAAATATGATACAGCGGGTGGCATATCTCATTTTGGTGCGATTTGTTTGAATCAAATTCCAGGTCAGCCAGACTCAATAAAAGGAAATAATGCTAGAGGTGTTTTTTGGACGAAACCAGATCATTCAGGAAAAGAAGCCAAAAGAGATAAGGCGATCAATGAGTCAGCATACACTGAGTTTGTAAAAGACTATGATCACACTTATTTTAAAGAAGTTTACGATAAACTTTCTTCTAAATTTAAACTTGGTAGAGTGAGAATACTTTTAAAGGAACCTAGATCAACATTAAGCTGGCACAGAGACCCCGAACCAAGGTTACACGTTCCAATAATTACAAATCCTGGCTCCATTATGGTCATAGAAGAATTTGCCAAACATTTACCAGCAGATGGATCTGCTTGGATTACTAACAATACTAAATATCACAATGCCTTTAATGGTGGAGAAGAAAACAGAGTGCATCTAGTGGCTTGTGTTTTAGATTACAAATTTAATTAACATTGAATTCATCTTTAAAGAAAATTTGCATTTCGTCTGATCATGCAGGATTTTTTCTAAAAGAATATATTAAATCATATTTAATTAAAAAAGAAATTCCTTTAGTAGATCTTGGTCCATATAAAGCTAGTTCAGTAGATTATCCTGACTATGCAAAAAAAATTGCCAGAAGAGTTGCTTCTAAAAGAAGCGAAATTGGTATTTTGGTATGTGGTTCAGGCACTGGAATGGCAATTTCTGCAAATAAAACTAAGGGAATAAGGGCTGCTGTCTGCTATAACGCCAAATCTACACGTTTGTCCAGACAACATAATAATGCTAATATCATAGCTCTAGGATCAAGATTAATAAAAAAAGATGAAGCTATGAAACTGATTAAAATTTTTCTTAAAACAAAGTTTGAAGGCGGGCGACATCTTAGAAGAGTTAAAAAAATTTAAACAAGATGTCAAAATTTGTAAAATATTCCTCTAACGATTATCAGAATTTTTTTGATAGCGACTTATCAAATTCAGATCCAGATTTGTATAATTCAATAAAGTTAGAACTTCAAAGACAACAACAACATATAGAACTCATAGCTTCTGAAAATATTGTCTCAAAAGCAGTGTTAGATGCACAGGGATCAATAATGACAAACAAATATGCTGAGGGTTATCCTTCTAAAAGATATTATGGAGGATGTGAGTTTGTCGACAAAGCAGAAGAATTAGCTCTAGATAGAGTAAAAAAATTGTACAATTGTAAATATGCAAACGTTCAACCACACTCGGGTGCTCAAGCCAATGGAGCTGTATATTTAGCGCTTTTAAATCCTGGAGACCCAATACTTGGTATGAGCTTAAATTCAGGTGGACATTTAACACATGGTGCTAAAGTTTCAATTTCTGGGAAATGGTTAAAATCATTTCACTATGATGTGAATAAAGAAACTGGCCTAATTGATTATTCTGAAGTTGAAAAGTTAGCGAAGGAGCATAAACCAAAACTTATTATTGCTGGCGGTAGTGCTTACTCAAGAATAATAGATTTCAAAAAATTTAGAGAAATTGCTGATAGTGTTAATGCATTTTTCATGGTTGATATGGCACACTTTTCAGGATTAGTTGCAGGAAAAGGCTACCCAAATCCTGTTGAATATGCCGATGTTGTTACATCAACAACTCATAAAGTTTTAAGAGGTGCTAGGGGTGGAATTATTTTAACCAATAGAGAGGATTTAATTAAAAAGATTAATTCAGCAGTGTTTCCAGGATATCAAGGCGGACCATTAATGCACGTTGTTGCCGCTAAAGCGGTGGCTTTTCAGGAAGCTTTAAAACCTTCATTTAAAGATTATATTAAATCTGTTCTTGCGAATGCTAAAATTTTATCTGAAACTTTAAAATCAAATGGATTTAAAATTTTTTCCGGAGGTACAGACACTCATTTAATGCTAGTTGATCTAAGACCATTCAAAGTTACAGGTAAAGCAGCTGAAATTAGTTTATGTAAGGCTAATATTACATGTAATAAAAATGGAATACCTTTTGATACAGAGAAAATGACAGTTACTTCCGGTATTAGACTTGGTTCACAAGCAGCGACAACTAGAGGATTTGGATTAAATGAATTTAAAAAAGTTGGTGAGTTAATTACTAAAGTTATAAAAGGCTTAGCCCAAGATCCAAATAATAATAGCGCAGTAGAATCAGAAGTAAGAAAAGAAGTAATTGAACTTTGTTCAAAATTTCCTATATATAATCATTTATTAAAAAACTAAATTATGCTTTGTCCATTTTGTAGAGAAAAAGATACATCAGTAGTTGACTCTAGACCTACAGAGGATGGCACAGCTATTAGACGAAGAAGAAGCTGTACTTGTGGAGGCGGTCAAAGATTTACAACGTTTGAAAGAGTTCAATTTAGAGAGTTAACTGTCATTAAAAAGAATGGTCGTAAATCTCCTTTTGATAGAGAAAAGTTAGCTAAATCACTTTTTATTGCCTTAAAAAAAAGACCTATAGATAGTGAAACTATTGAAAAACTTATTTCAAAAATATCTAGAGAACTTGAAGAAATGGGTCAGCCAGAAATTCAATCAAGCATTATTGGAAAAATGGTTATGGAGAGCTTAAAAGATTTAGACAAAATCGCTTATATAAGATTTGCTTCTGTATACACAAATTTCAAAGAGGTTGAAGAATTTGAGGAATATATAGGCAAATTACATGTTAAATCAAAAAAGTGACTCTTTATTAAAAGAGTCGAGATTTATTAAATTAGCTTACGAGCAAGCAAAGATTAATTTAGGATCTACAGGCACCAATCCTTCTGTAGGATGTATTGTAGAAAAAAATGGTTCTGTTATTTCTTCGGCTTATACTTCTTTAAAGGGACGTCCTCATGCTGAATTTAATGCTCTAAATAAAAATATAAATTTCAAAGATTCAAATATATATATTTCATTAGAACCATGCTCTCATTACGGCAAAACACCTCCATGTACAAAAATTATAATAAAAAACAAAATTAAAAAAGTTTTTTTTTCAATATTTGATTTAGATAAAAGATCAAAAAAAAAGTCCTTATATAAACTTAGAAAAAAAAATATTTTTGTTAAAAATAGAATTAATGAGAAATACGGTAAAAAATTTTATGAGAGTTATTATTTAAATAAAAAAAAGAAACTTCCATATCTAGATGCAAAAATTGCCATTTCTAAAGATTATTTTACAAAAAGCAGTTCGTCAAAATGGATTTCAAATAAACAATCTAGAGTTATAGCTCATCTGATTAGATCAAATTATGATTGTATAATGTCTACATCTAAGTCCATTAATGATGACAATTCTGAACTAAATTGCCGAATAGAAGGATTAGAAAAAAAATCACCTACAGTTGTGATAATTGACAGAAATTTTAAGTTAAGAAAGAATTTAAAAATTATAAAAAACAAATTAAATAGAAAAATATACATTTTAACTTCTAAGAAAAATAAAGCTAAGGAGTTATTTTTTAGAAGGAAAGGTATAAAAATAATTAAAGTTGATAAAATGTCATCTTACAATGACTATTTACATATTTTATACTTACTAAATAAATTAGGAATATCTAGGATTCTTTTAGAAAGCGGTCTCAATATTCTTAATTTTTTTTTAAAAGTTAAAATGATCAACAATTTGTATATTTTTAAAAACAATTATAAATTGGGCAGCAAAGGTATAAATTACGACAATTCAAATAGTCTTAAAAAAATTAAACTAAAAAATAAAAGAGTAAATGTGTACTTAAACGGAGAGTCACTTTATAAAATAAAAATTAATTAATGTTTAACGGTATTATTTATAATCAAGGATTAATTAAAAGGTTAAAAAAAAATCCTAAATACGTATCTGGTAGCTTAGTTTTAGAGATTGATTCTAATATAAAGTTAAAAAAATCTGATATAGGTGAGTCAGTTTCTTGTGATGGAGTGTGTTTAACACTAATAGGTATTGGAAAAAAATCTTTCTTTTTTTATCTCTCAAAAGAAACTCTTAAAAGATCAAATTTTAGAAATGCGAAGATAGGAAATTACATTAATATTGAAAAATCTTTAAATCATGGACAAAAAGTTTCTGGTCATTATGTTCAAGGACATGTGGATACAACATCTAAAATTAAAAAAATTAAAATAATTCAAAAAACTTGGGTTATAGATTTTGAGATTAAAAATAATTTTAATAAATATTTAGTAGAAAAAGGTTCAATTTCTGTTAATGGTGTGTCCTTAACAATATCTAAATTAACCAAAAGAGGTTTTCAGATTAATGTGATACCTCATACTTTAAAACTAACAAATCTTGTTAAATTAAAAAAAGGAGATTTAGTAAATATTGAATTTGATATTTTTAGTAAATATTTATTGAATTTTACAAGTTAAATGAAAAATACGTCACTTTCTTCAATTAAAGAAATTATTAAAGATGCCAGAAAAGGTAAAATGTTTATTTTGGTAGATGATAAAAATAGAGAGAATGAAGGAGATTTGATAATACCTGGATCAAAATGCAATTCTAAAAATATTAATTTTATGGCAAAACATGGTCGTGGTTTAATATGCCTTGCTTTGACAAAAAAACAAGTTGAGAGATTATCTTTACCGCTTATGTCAAGTGTCAACCAAGCGCGAATGCAAACTGCCTTCACAGTTTCAATAGAGGCAAAAAAAGGTATTTCTACTGGAATTTCAGCTTTTGATCGGGCAAAAACTATTAAAGTAGCAATCAATCCTAAGTCAAAAAAAAAAGACATAGTTTCTCCTGGACATGTTTTTCCATTGGTTTCAAGAAGTGGTGGTGTTTTAGAGAGAGCAGGTCATACAGAAGCTTCAATAGATATATCAAAGCTTTCTAAGTTAAATCCCAGTGCCGTTATATGTGAAGTCATGAATGAAGATGGAAGAATGGCTAGATTTGATGATTTAATGAAATTCTCTAAAAAACACAAACTTAAGATTGCTAGTATAGAAGATTTAATTTCATATAGGGTAAAAAATGAACAACTAATAAAGAATATTTCTAGTAAATCCTTTAACATAAAAAAATTTGGAAAATTTGAACTTAAACTTTTTGAAAATAAAATGGACAAATCAGAACATTATGCTTTGATAAAAGGAAAAATTAAATCGTCTAAACCAATTAGAGTAAGAGTTATTTCAACTAATATACTGAATAATATGATAAATTTTAACCAAAATATATTAAAGAAATCATTAGGCTATCTTTCTAAATTTAACAATTATGTTTTAATAATTATTAAAGACCAAAATTTAAATTCTATTAAAAAAGATATACAGAAAAGCAACAATACATTGAGATATTATGGGATTGGAGCTCAAATTATTAAAGACCTAAAAATTAAAAGTATGATATTAGTATCTCGCTCTAAAAAGAAAATTATAGGTTTGGAGGGTTTTGGTATTAAAATATCTAAACAAGAGATTATTAAATGAAAAAAAAGATTAAAATTTTAATTGTAAGATCTTCATATAACGACACATCTAGATTATATAGTAGTGCTTGCAATAAACTGTCAGATTTTAACAATATATCTTTTATAACAAAAAATGTTTCAGGTGCTTTTGAAATTCCTGTCGCTATTTCTAGAAATATTAAAAAATTTGATGGTTTTATTGCTATAGGATCCATCATCAAGGGGGAAACTCCAAATTTTAATTTTATTTCTGAAGCCATTACTCGTGGTATAATGAATCTATCCATTACGCATAGAAAACCTATAGGAAATGCCGTACTAACTTGTTTAAATAAAGAGCAAGCTATTAAGAGATTTGATAAAGGTAAAGAGGCGGCTGAAGCAGTTATTAGTGTTTTAGATGATTAAAAAAGATAAACAGTCATCAACTCCAAGAATAAAAATTATTCAAAAACTATATAGCAATCTTTTGAATCCTGATGAAAAGATATTCTTTCCAAAAAGTCAGTATAAAAAATTTATGAAGGATGTTGTTACCGGTACTCTTGAAAGAAAAGAGCTTATTGAAGAGACTATATTAAAGCACCTAACGGATGATATTAATCTTAAAAAGACAGACAAGATATTAAAAATCATTATATTTGCTGCTGTTTTTGAACTTATTTTCAAACACAATAATCCTAAAAATGTTATAATTGCTGAATATGTAAGATCTTCTGAGTTTTTTTTAGAAGAAGCCCAAATAAAATATCTTAATGCGATTTTGGACAAAATCTCAAAAAAAGTAAGATAAAATAACAAAAAATTAGCTTGCCTTTTTTTATTTTATTTGGCAATTTGCGTGCTTTATCAAATTATGCAGTCAGTTTTTGAATTATTATATTTAATTGTTTTTTCAGGCATTATTGCTGTAGCTTATAGTTACTTATTATCTAATCAAATATTATCATCAAGCCCAGGAAACAATAAAATGCAAGAAATTGCACAAGCGATTCAAATTGGTGCAAAAGCATACTTAAATCGACAGTATAAAACTATAGCCATCGTTGGAGTTATAGTTCTTATAATTGTTACTTACTTTTTTAGTTTTCTAGTTGGCGTAGGATACTTTATTGGCGCTTTCTTATCTGGAGTAGCAGGTTATGTTGGAATGTTAATTTCTGTCAAAGCAAATGTAAGAACCGCTGAGGCATCAAGAAAAAGTTTACAAGATGGATTAACTATTGCATTTAAATCTGGTGCTATTACTGGTTTGCTAGTCGCTGGTTTAGCTTTATTAGCAATAACTGTTTATTATATAATTTTAGTAAATTCTAATGTTGACAACAGAGAAATAATTAATGCTCTTGTGGCCTTAGGATTTGGAGCATCGTTAATATCAATTTTTGCAAGATTAGGTGGAGGAATTTTTACAAAGGGTGCAGATGTAGGAGCTGATTTAGTTGGAAAAGTTGAAGCAGGTATACCCGAAGACGACCCAAGAAACCCAGCAGTAATCGCTGATAACGTGGGTGATAATGTAGGTGATTGTGCAGGAATGGCTGCAGATCTTTTTGAAACCTACGCAGTTACTATTGTAGCCACAATGGTTTTATCTTCAATTTTTTTCCCAAATGATCCCAATATGATGATTTATCCTTTATCTATTGGAGCGTCTTGTATATTTACAACAATAATTGGAACTTGGTTTGTAAGACTGGGCAAAAGCAAAAACATTATGGGGGCTTTGTACAAAGGATTTATAGCAACTGCTATTTTATCTCTAATTATTTTTTATCCTGTAACAGATTCAGTAATTGGTTTGGATAATGTTTTTACTACTGAAAATAATTCATTCTCTGGATTCAGTCTTTATATTTGTGGTGTTGCCGGACTTGTTATAACAGGATTAATTATTTGGATAACCGAGTATTATACTGGAACAAACTATAGACCGGTAAAAAGCGTAGCAAATTCATCTAAAACTGGTCATGGAACTAATGTTATTCAAGGTTTAGCGGTATCTATGGAGGCAACAGCTATACCGGCTTTGATTATTGTAGTTGGAATTCTATTTACAAATCATTTAGCTGGTTTGTTTGGAATTGCTATAGCTGTAACTTCTATGTTGGCACTTACTGGCATGGTAGTCGCTTTAGATGCTTATGGTCCGGTTACTGATAATGCTGGCGGAATTGCAGAAATGTCTAAATTACCAAAAAACGTTAGAAAAACTACTGATGCGTTAGATGCTGTAGGCAATACAACAAAAGCTGTTACTAAGGGTTATGCTATAGGCTCTGCAGGATTAGGTGCTTTAGTATTATTTGCTGCGTATACTGAAGACATCAAGTTTTTTTCAACCGTTAAAGGTTCAACTCTAGAAAATATAAGTGTTAGTTTCGATTTATCTAATCCATTTGTTGTAATTGGATTGCTTGTGGGTGGAATGCTTCCATATCTGTTTGGTTCTATGGGCATGCAAGCAGTTGGTAGAGCAGGTGGTGCTGTTGTAATAGAAGTTAGAAGACAATTTAAAAAAATACCAGGCATCATGAAAGGAAAGAGAAAACCTGATTACGGAAAATTAGTTGACCTACTAACTAAAGCAGCAATAAAAGAAATGATAATACCTTCATTGCTTCCTGTGTTATCTCCTATTGTTTTATATTTTATAATTTTACCTATTGGAGGAATTGAGGCTGCATTGTCATCCTTGGGAGCCATGCTTCTTGGGGTAATCGTCACTGGGTTATTTGTTGCTATATCTATGACAGCTGGTGGTGGTGCGTGGGATAATGCAAAAAAATATATTGAAGATGGCAATTTTGGAGGCAAAGGTTCCGAGGCGCATAAAGCTGCAGTTACAGGCGACACTGTAGGCGACCCTTATAAAGACACTGCGGGTCCAGCAGTTAATCCAATGATTAAAATTACAAATATTGTTGCTCTATTATTATTAGCTGTAATAGCTCATTAAAACTTTTTCTTTCCATACATTTTTTGTTTTACGCTAGAAAGAAACTTCCCAACAAAACTTTGTTTTGAGATTTCATTCTTAGTTTCAGCTTTAGAAAAAGCAACTTTATTCATATCTTCTTTTTTATAAAGCTTCTTATTTTTAAGAACTCCATACTTGTCAAAACTTAATTCGAGAACATTATTTTCTTTAAGTACATTTTGTCCTAATTTATGTAATTTTCCCTTAGATAAAGTTCTTTGAAAATATATCCATTTATTAGGGTAAGTAATTGATGTTAAATGAGGATTTCCAATTAAATTAACTACGTCATTTTTGTTGGTTTTATTAACTATTAAAACTTTTTCTCTATTTTCTAAAAAGTTTATACCATGTACTTTTTTGGGCTCTTGCAATTGGCAATGTGTTAGAATAATAAAAATATTAATAATACAAATTATATAAATATGTTTGCTTTTTATAATCGGCATAATAACAATCTTTACAACAAATTAGTTGAATTATCACGTAATATTTTTTTTTATAGAGATTTAAAACTAAAAGACAACTTTGAAACTCGAGTAATACTTATTTTTTTTCATTTTTCAGTAATTTTGCTAAAATTTAAGAAAAATAGTAATAGCAAGTTTCCTCAAAAAATATTTGATAATGTTTTTCTAAATATAGAGTATCATTTAAGAGAATTAGGTCACGGCGATGTAGTTGTAAACAAACAAATGAAAACACTTAACAAAATTTTTTATAACATCTTGTTAAAAATGGAGATCAATAATGATAATAAGTTAATTTTAAAAAGGAATATAATTAATGAGCATTTTATTTTAAATGATAACAATAATTCTAAAATAGCAAGTAAATTAGAGGACTATTATGGAAATTTTTGCAACTTTTGCTTTGAATTAGAAGATGAAATTATGTTAAAAGGACAGATAAATTATAAATATTAATTTTATGGCTGTACCAAAACGAAAAACATCTAAGTCGAGAAGAAACCAAAGAAGATCACACCATAAGGTTTCTGCTATAAATGTGATTGAAGATAAAAAAAGCGGTGAATATAGGCTGTCACATCATATAGATTTAAAAACCGGTTATTACAACGGCAAAAAAATTTTAGACGTATAACAATAATTTTGAAATGAATAATAAAGTCGTAATTGCTATTGATGCAATGGGAGGTGAAAATGCACCAAAAAAAAATATAGAAGGTCTTGGTTTATTTTTAAAACAAAACAAAAATAAGGAAGACTTTTATTTTAAAATTTACGGAGATGAGAACAAGATAATAGAAGAATTAAATAAAAATAATATAAACAAAGATAAAATAGAAATTTTAAACACCCTAACCGTAGTATCAGACGATGAAACACCACTAACTGCTATAAAAAACTCTAAAAATAGCAGTATGTGGAATTCAATTAATTCACAAATAGATGATGGTGCGCACATATCTTTATCTGCAGGAAATACAGGGGTCTTGTTTGTAATATCAAGGATGCTTTTAAAAACTATAGACAAAGTTAATAAACCTGCTCTCGCTGGAATATGGCCAACAAAAAAAGGTGTCAGTGTTGTTTTAGATTTGGGTGCAAATATTGAATGCGATGAAAATAATTTAGTAGATTTTTCAGAAATGGGTTCTGCTCTCTATAAATCTTTGTACGGTGATGAAAAACCAAAAGTTTCGTTGCTTAATATTGGCTCAGAAGAAATCAAAGGGACTGAAATAATTAAAAAAGCTCATTCTAAACTTAAAGAACTAAGTAATTATGGAGATTTTGAATTTACTGGTTACATAGAGGGAAATCAAATTTTTGATGGAAATAGTAATATTATAGTTACGGACGGATTTACAGGAAATGTAGCTTTAAAAACCGCTGAAGGAACAGCAAAGTTTCTTACTGACTCACTTAAAGAATCATTAATGGAAAATTTTTTATCAAAGTTTTCTTTAATCTTTTCTTACTTCTCACTTAAAAAATTCAAAAAAAAACTTGATCCTAGAAAATATAATGGTGCAATTTTTTTAGGACTAAAAGGACCTGTTGTTAAAAGCCACGGGTCAACTGATGCCATTGGCTTTTATCATTCTATCGATCTTTGTTACAGAATTATTAAAGGAGATCTGATGAATAAAATAAAAAATAATTTAAAGCATATAGATGCCAAAAATTAAAAGAGAAAATATAAGTAAAAAACAAATATGTGAAGAATTAAATAAAAGGTTTGGTTTGCCTAAACTTTATATAGAAAATTTTTTTAATGATACTATAGAACTATTAATAAAAAGTCTTAAAAATGATGCACTTATTAAAATAGATAATTTTGGCACATTTAGAAAAATAAAAAAAAAGAAAAGATTTGGAAGGAATCCGAAAACGAAAGTTGAGTATGAAATCAAACCACGGAATACTGTGTCTTTCAAGGTTTCTGATATTTTAAAAAAAAAGATTAACAATGTCTAAAAACAATTTTATTAGTATTAGTGAACTAGCAATAAAACTTAATCTTATAAATAAAAAAAATGGAAAGCCTTCAACTCATACAATAAGATTTTGGGAGAGTCAGTTCAGACAGTTAAAACCTACAATTTTGTCAGGAAACAGAAGATACTATTCAATTAAAGATGTAGAAAAAATAAGTTTGATTAAATATCTTTTAAAAGATCAAGGTTTGACAATTAATGGGGCAAAGAAAGTCTTAAATAGCAATATTAATAATCTTGACGATTTTAATTCATCAAGTATAAAAGCAGCATACTTTAAAAAGGAAATAAAAATTAAATCTAGAGAGTTGTTAAAAAGAATTAAAGGATTAAAAAAATAAATGGCTAAAAAATCACATCAAAAAGTTCGACTAGTTCCAGAGTCTAAACCTGATAGTTCTTTTTTTTACTATGTAAAAAAACCAACCAAAGGTGAAAAAGTAAAAAATAAACTAAAGCTTAAAAAATATAATCCATCAACAAGAAAGCATGAATTCTTTGTTGAAAAGAAATTACCACCTCACAGTAAGTAGATTATTTTCTTTTGAAATTTCTAAACTCGTAATCAATATAGGCAGCTATTATAGATTTCCAAATTTTAAGAGTGATCTTAGGATCTATTTTGTTTTTTTGAGACTTTTTCTTAATTCTTTTAAGGATAATCTTTATCCTTTTTTTATCGACAATTTGATTTTTGTAAGTTTTGGAACTAAGAATTTTATTTACAAGCAAAGTTCGCTTTTTAAATATTACGAGCAATTTATCATCTAATTTATCTAATTTTTTTCTTACTTTTATTATGTTTTTGTTTTTCATAGCGACATTATTATTATATTCATTTTTGAATTAATTTATATACTTTCTTGATGATAAGATTTTCTAATGAAAGACTAAACCAAGTGTTTTTATCATGGATAATAACTCTTATTTTATTAATTATTTTAATGATAATAGTTGGGGGTCTGACACGATTGACTGACTCTGGGTTGTCTATTACCCAGTGGCAACTTTTTTCAGGAATTTTACCACCCTTTAATCAAGCTGACTGGATATACTATTTTAATTTATACAAAGAAATTCCTGAATATAAGTTACAAAATTTTTCAATGACAATGCATGACTTTAAAATAATATTTTGGTGGGAATGGGCACATCGTTTTCTTGGTAGAATAATTGGATTAGTTGCTTTATTACCTTTAATATATTTTTCTTTTAAAATTGAAATAAAAAAACTTTATAATTTATATTTGGTATTTTTATTAATTTGCTTTCAGGGGTTTATGGGTTGGTATATGGTTTCAAGTGGATTAGTAGATAAAGTTGATGTGAGCCATTATAGACTTTCAGCACATTTATTAATTGCTTTTGTTATACTTTCTTGTTTAGTCTGGTGTTTCCTAAATTTAAATAACAATTTAAATAAAAATTTTTTTTTAAATAAAACGGATTCAATTTCAATAAAGATTTTAATTTTTTTAGCTTTTTTACAAATTATTCTAGGCGCTTTTGTTTCAGGTTTAGATGCTGGGAAAATTTATCAAACATGGCCTTTAATGAACACCTCTTATTTTCCTAATGATGTTGTCATTAAAGACTATAAAGATTTTTTTAATTTTGGTGACAGAAGCATTGTACAATTTATTCATCGAAATGTTGCCTATGTAATTTTTTTTCTAACTATCTATATTGGTTATTTTATTAAAAAAACAAACAGGATTTATTTGTACAAAGCTTACTTTTACTTATTAGTTTTTATACTTTTGCAAATATTTTTAGGTATTTTGGCATTATTAACTGATCTAAATATAATAGTTGCTTCTATGCATCAAATTTCGAGCATAATTTTAATAATTTTAACTATAAATTTTTATTATAAATCTATTAATTAATTGACTTTATTAAATTTTGTGAGTATTTATCGCCCTAATTAAAATGACACCCTTTATTAAAAAGAAAGAAATAAGAAACAATTGGTATTTAATAAATGCCGAAAATGCAGTTGTGGGAAGATTGGCTGCTTACATATCAAATGTATTAAGAGGGAAAAACAAACCGACTTATAATAAACACATGGATAACGGCGACTTCGTTATAGTAACAAATATTAACAAAATGAAATTTACTGGTAAAAAATTAACAAATAAAATATATTATAAACACACTGGCCATCCTGGAGGCATAAAGCAAACCACTCCTAGAATTCTAAAAGACAGAAGCAAAACACAAGATATTCTTAGGTTAGCAGTTCAAAGAATGTTGCCTGGAGGTCCTTTAGCCAAGAAACAATTATCTAAATTAAAAATGTATATTGGTGACCAACATCCTCACGATATACAAAAACCTGAAGTGGTAGATTTTTCAAAATTAAATTCAAAAAATACAAGAAAAAATTAATGGACAATCTACAATCAGATTTAACAGCCAACATAAAAAAAAAGAAAATTAAATTAAACTTCACTGAAGGAAAATACGCAACAGGAAGAAGAAAAAAATCTATAGCAAAAGTTTGGGTTAAGAAGGGTTCTGGAAATATATTTGTAAATGGAATGAAAATGAACGAGTATTTTAAAAGACCAGTTCATCAAATTATTGTGACACGACCACTTGAAGTTTCAAAATCATTGAGCTCTTATGACGTCAAGTGTTCAGTTAAAGGCGGTGGTTTGTCAGGTCAAGCAGGTGCAATAATTCATGGACTATCAAGAGCTTTGGTTAGTTTTGACCATAATTTAAAGAAAGATTTGAAGAAAGAAAAATTGACGACCAGAGACTCGAGAGTCGTTGAAAGAAAAAAATACGGCCATAGAAAAGCAAGAAGAAGCTTCCAGTTTTCTAAAAGATAAATCATTTAATTTCTTCTTTTTAACATCAATGATATAAATAATAATGGCTATCAAAAAAATAAATATTGCTATTGCAGGAGCAACAGGTTTTGTAGGTTTGGACTTAGTTAAAATACTTTCTAAGCATCCGAAAGTTAACTTAACAAATCTTTGTGCTACAAAAAATTTGGGAAAAAATATTCAATTTTTTGATAAAAGCATCAAAAAAAAACTTCCAAAAATATCAAATTTAAAAAAAGTAGATTGGTCTCAAATTGATGTTTTATTTTTATCACTACCTAATGGAGAAGCACAAAAACTTGTAAAAAAGTTATTCAAATACAAAAAAATTAAGTTCATTGATTTATCAGCTGATTTTAGGATTAAAAAACCAAATATATACAAAGCTTGGTACGGAATAAATCACTCAGCAAAACACTTGATAAAAGATTCTACATATTCCATCTCAGAATTTTCTAGAGATAAATTAAAAAAATTTAGAATTATTGCAAATCCCGGTTGTTATCCAACCTCTATCCAGCTGGCGCTTATGCCTTTAATAAAAAAAAATTTGATTAACAAAAAAAATATAATAATAGACTCAAAGTCAGGATATTCTGGAGCTGGAAAGGGATTTAAAACTAAGTTTAAGCATAAAAATTTTTTTTCATCTATCCAGGCGTATAAAACTAATATGCATAGACATATGTCTGAATTGGATCAAGAATTTGATAACATTAAGAAAGGTAAAATTGAATATAGTTTTAATCCACATATCCTTCCTTTTTTTAGGGGCCTATTGTCTTCTGTACATTTAGAGCTAAAAAAAAATATTAAAATTAATACAATATACAAGGCATTAAAAAACTTTTATAAAGACAACACTTTCATAAAAATTGTTAAAATTAATAAGCCATTAGGAACGGGTAACGTAATTAATACTAATTATTGTGAAATTTCAGTATGTCAAGGAAGAGACAAAAATCGCATTGTTGTTTTTTCAGCAATAGATAATTTAATAAAAGGAGCTTCAGGCCAAGCAGTACAAAATATGAATCTTTTATTCAATTTTAAAGAAAGTATGAGTCTTAAATGAAATTTATCGTAATATTGTCAATTTTTTTCCTCATTTCTTGCTCTACTGGAAAAAAGGTTTTTATTTGTGGTGATAGAGAATGCATAAACAAAAAAGAAGCTGAGACTTATTTTGCTGAGAACCTTTCATTAGAAATTAAAGTTTATAAAGATAAAAAAGTTAAAACTTATGATTTAATTAAATTAAATACGAATGACAATTTTGAAAAAGATAATTTAAATAATAAAGTTAAGACTGATCCAAGAATATTATCTAAAAAAGAAAAAGAGATTATCAAAAAGAAACTTGCTGATGAGAAAAAATTAGTTAAATTGAGAAAAAAACAAGAGAAAGAAAAACTAAAAAATTTAAAAAAAATTAAAAATAAAAATCA